>Ga0114979_10000339_pt1 | contig 30715 bp, 17 predicted proteins | sample S_140625_EF_Meta_FD_87315 | JGI IMG/M metagenome (GOLD analysis project Ga0114979, IMG submission 87315) | Freshwater microbial communities from Lake Simoncouche, Canada to study carbon cycling - S_140625_EF_MetaG | ecosystem: Environmental > Aquatic > Freshwater > Lake | place: Lake...
GCGAATTGCGGAGCTTTCTACTGGAATAATCTCGCCCTTTGGCCCCATCCAATAAGGATCGAAGTCGGGAAGTTTATCAATGGCTTTTGTGTTTGGCTCAGGGGTGATCTTAGCTGCGCCGAGAACGTCTCCCAAGCGATAGCGCTTCAGGCCAAGTTTCTTTAAAATTCCGGGGCTGGCATTTGCAAAACGAAGTGTTCCGATTTCTTTTATCATCGAAGGCCGAAGCGTTTCCGACATCCACTTTTCAACTCGTTCCCTAGCCCTTTGCCTTCTTTTCTTTTCCCCCGAAGAAAGATTCCTAGTTCTGGTAGCATCCTTTTCGGACTCAAAGTACCCTGTGATCTCAATCTTCTGTGAGTAGGGATTAAACTTTGCCTGTAGGTTTCCACGAAAGACGTTGTCGAAGATTTCTTTTTCGGCTCCCGTAAAAGGAGCTTCCGCAATAATCTTGTTTAGCTTTTGCCCTACGCTTTCTTTGCTTTCGCGACTAATTTTATCAAGGATCTCCGGCTCAACAGAAAGCACCGCTTGTCCATTTTCATCGAAGGCTGCGTCCGTATACTCCGGAACTTCTTGCGATTCGATTGTATCTGGTACCTGCTCCCCCAGCCTATCGCCCCAGTTTGCCGTTACAGCCGTTTTAGCCTGCCCTGTTTCAGGATTTATGCTCGCTACCTTTTGGCTTTCATCCATTGAGTCAGTAAACGTCGGGGCATTGGGGTCTTCATCTGGGAGTACGGTGGCTTGGTCTTCGACGGAAGCGTCTATTTGAGGGGTTACGTCTTCCTCCATTTGGGGGTCGCTCTGCTCGTCAACTTGCTGTTGAATCGGCGTTTCGGTTTTATCTGACGGGCCTTTTTTCAGCTTTTGCTCTAATTCAGTGCTGATTAAACGCGAAAGTTTGTTCTTGATGGAGCGGAACACGGCTGTTTTTTGTTCCTCCTTACTGCCATTCTCTGGGAAATTTGTCTCTCGGGATGCGGTCATCAAATAGATAAGAGCTTCGTTTGCAACTTCGGAAGGGGTCTTAATGCCCATTCTCTCTAGCTCAAACTTGAACACCGGATTATTTCGAATGTATCCCGCAAAATACTTAACGGTTTCATTCACCATCTCCGGGTCATTAATGAGCGAGTCCAAGATCTTGTCGGCGTTCGGGTTTACATCCTCACCCATCTTGCTGTTTACGGTTACATCAATAGAATTGAAGTATTGCCCCTGTGCCGCTTCCTGACCTCTCGGCGTCTCTCTTGTAACGGGAGCCGCGCCTAATGTCTCTTCATCCTCTGGAATAGACAAGGTTGGCTCGTCGGGCATTTGAGCTTTTTGTTCTTGAGGCTTTGATTTACCAACAAAAGCCTCGAAGGATGGAATAGGTACTTCGTCACCTTCTTTTGCCTTCACAATACTGTCACGAATCATCTGCCGGTACTCTGTTAGCTTCTGCGAGGCCTGCACCGGATCGCCAAGTATCTTTTTTGCAACTAAATTGCGGATTGTAGTCTCTCGTTTTTGAAGAGTTGCTGAGTCTTTCTTGCGGTCTTTCCCATCCCGACGCCTACCAGAATCATAGGCATCCGCGCTATTTTGATCTGGGAATACCAACCTAACGCTCCCGTACTTTCCGCGAGCCTGAAAGCGTTTAAGCGAAGAAGGGTTTACCTTTGCCGGAGTTTCTTTTTTTGCTGGCTTTGGAACTGGTGTCGCTTTTGCCTTCGGAGCTGGCGCCTTAATCTTTTCGGCTTCTATTTCTTTCCGAATGTTGTCCCTAACAACGTTTAAAGCATCGAGCTGACGGTATCTGTCTTGCTCCAATTCCACTTCGTCAGGAACTGGGGACGCTTCAATCTCGGCAATCTTGTTTGAGGTTTCGTCAAACTTTGCTTGAAGCGTTGCAAGCCTTGAGGGCTGTTGCGGCTCTAATGTAGCAGGGACAGCTTCTGAACCTTGCGTAGAAGCGTCTGGTTGAAGGGTCTCGAGAGGAGTGGCAGTTTCTTGAGGTTGGCCCTCTCCTTTTGTTTCGACGGGCGCGACTGCGGCTGTAGCTGTTGTTGCTGCTTTTTTTGAGCTTTTCTGGAAAATTTTCTCAGCTTTTTGTTTTTCATCTAGCAAACTATTAATAGCCTTTAAATGCTCCTTTACAACAGGCGAGTCTTTTGAGAGCCCGCGAACCGCACGTTGCCAGTAATCCTTCGCTGAAAGAAGGGACTCCTCCAAGATTCCGGCCTTCTGTTTGTCCATGTCTTTTCTGTTTTGCCAAGTATCTTCTGTGGTGACTCCAATCTTTTTCCTTTGAATCAACTGGCGAACAAACTCGCTGTAAAGATTGTTGCCGCTAAGATTCTCGTCACCGTATTGAGCGCGGGTGTCGCGGATTTCTTTTTCTGTCATCTGCGAGGCACCCTTTTCACCAAACTCTTTTCTCCACTGGCTAAAGGAAGTTTTATTTGGGTCTACCTCTCCGCGATTGATGGCCTGCTGATAAAGGTTTGCCCTTGCCTTTGTCATGTCTGTGTCGTGAATCAACTCTTCTGCCATTGCAGATATTAGATACGTTTGTCGCCTTTTTTCGGCTAGCTGTGCGTTACCACCCTTTTCTCCCTTAACTTTTTGGTCAATGCCTGAAAGCTCTTGCTTGAGAAGATCTAGGTTTATTTGAACTGTATTTTCTTCATTGGTATCAATAGAGAAAGCCCTGTTATTGTCAGAAAACTTAATTGTGATCGGCTTGTCTGGGTTTGCTCCGAGCACATTGTAAGCTTCCTTCATTGCCATCCCGGTAAGCCTTTTTGCGCGGTTAAACGCGGACTCTTTTTGGGTGTTGTCTAGGCCGCTATGTAGGCTGTCAAAAGACTCCCTATCAAAAGTAAATGGGTTGTTGGCTTGTTCCTGCTCATCCCCCATTAGCTTAGTCATCAAGTTACTTTGATTCCGGAAATCTTGCATGGCCAAAGCCATTGATGTCTTGGGCGCGAAGTTGCGAAGCCTTTCAGCGACTAAGTCCGCCCTAGAAGATCCTCTCGCTGCTGCGATAACCGGTGCTCCACCTCCGACCTCCAAAGCGCCCTCCATAGCGATTGCATTTGGGTCTGTAATGTCTCCGTAGGCCAACTGCTGGCTAAGCGCCTCTCCACCCATTCCGCCCGTAACCTCAGTTAAAAATAAACCGCCAGTTTCAGCTACCTTCCGAAGCCTGCTTACCCCTTTTAGGCCAGCCTTTACAGCGGTGCTCTCGAAGGCGGAGGATAGCCCAAAGGTGGCAAGAGCCGTTAGCCCGTCAACAACGCCCACCGGAACGCCCTTTTCATTTGCGGCCTGCTTAACCTTGCCCATCAGCTCTTCGTTCTGCATTGCTGCGACAAGTTGCTCGGGGTCGTTTACGTTAATCCCGTCAAAGCCGGGTGTGGGATCTTTTAAAGGCTCCTTGCCATTCTTTACCCGCTCAATGTTCTTAGCCCGAATATCCTTTTGAATCTCGCCACTCAAAAGCCCCATTAACGTCCCCGAATATTCCAGCTCGTAGGAGCTCTTTCCTGTAGCGGTGGCTACGCCCGTCCTGAAGCCCTGCTTTGCGCCTTGAATGGCCCCCGGAATCGCGCCCACACCGTCAAAGGCGACTCCCACCCCAGCACCAATTCCCGCCCCAGCAAGGGTCTGCCCCACAATGGCGTCTGCATTAGTGGCAATCTTTGGGGTAAGCATCGAGAGCTGCTCGACCATAGCCCCAGCAAAATTGGGTAGAACCGACTTCGACAAAAAGATGTCCCCAACTGTTTCCTTTGGCGGGGCCAGTTTTGAGATCTCTTCGTTTAAACGCTTAACATCTGAGGCGGCTTTTTCCATGCCGCTTTGATCTTTTTCAGCCGCAGCTTTTTCCAAGGCTTCGGTGGCCTCGGACAATTGGTACTGCTTAAATCCGTAGGTTCCGCGCTCAAAAAGTTCTGGGCCATTAAAAACGTATTTCTCCAAGACGTTTCTGTCGGGCCTGTCCAACTGGAAGGCCTTCTCAATCTGTTTAAACTGATCGTTAAGTTGTTTTCTGCCTGTTGCCGTTTGGAGGGCTCCCGTTGGCTCAACGGCTTGAAGAGTTTTTCCGCGCCAAGTGTCAAAGAGTTCTTTTTTCTTTTCGAAGTCAGCCTTATCAAAGTTTGAGGCTACCTGATAATCGTTCCAGCTTTGAGGCCCGTTTTGTTGAGCCGGCTCTGTCGCAACCTGTTCTGCTGGGACCTCTTGCGAGGCTTCTTCCGCTGTAGCTAGCGATGAAAGTTTTTGATTTATCTCCGGTGTAAGCTTGTCGAGCTCTTCTTGAGTTATGTCTTCGGGGAGGTCAAGGTTCACTTGCCCCCTACCGGGGATGTCTACTAACATGACGTTTTATCCCACTCCGTAACCTTCAAGGGTAACGTCTACCATTCTAACTCCCTTTCGAGTAGTAACTTTTCTAAAAACTTTTCCGTCGATAACTTGCAGGTTGGGGTCGTTAGCAATCTTCACATCACTAGGATTAGAGAAACCGCTTGGGCTATACAATATTTTTCCTTTAGTTGAGCCAAGATCATTTGTTTCCTTTTTTGGGGTTGGCCTTACGGGAGCTACTGCATCTTGGCCCGCCTCAACTGCAACTACTGTTCCGTCTTCCTTGCGAACAAACTTTAATGAAGGAGTAGTGGAGCTGCTTGATTTTTTGGGGGCCGGCTGTTGTTGTGGTGCGGGAGTTGCTGGCTGGGCCTGTTGTTGCTTCGGTGCTGGCGCACCCGAAATTACATTCGGAACCGCTCCCCCGGTCTTCTTGGCTCCCTTTGCTGCCATAATCCGCTCGTAGCCGACTGTCTTTGGCAGGTTCGGATTAGAGTTTAGTTTATCAACGTAGTCGCTTTCGTACGAAGCAAGTTTTCCCTCAAGTTGTTTTTCGGTTACCGCTACTTGAGTTTTTGGGTCTGTATAGGTAGTCACGCCTGCTGACTTCATTGCTGCGAGCTGTGCGTTTACTTCCGATATATTTTTTTCAATATCGTCTAAGCTTTTTTTATCTTCAATGGCCATCTTTCCGGCAAAGCTTTCTCCCGTGGATACGCCAGTCGGAACTGTTCCCTCAACTTCAACACCCTTCGGGCCAGTAGTAATTTTGGAAGTCTTGATTCCGACGGCCATGTTATTAGACACTCCTTCACGAAGCAGTTTTCTTTGTTTAAACGTATCGGGATTAAACTGGCTGGCCTCGTAAACAAGTTGCCCAATTTCCTCTGGATCTGGCTTGTTGTGATCCATGTTCAGGAAATACTTTTGCATTTTGTTCTTAAGCATAAATGCTTTTTCAAATTCTTGCTGACTCATGTCTTCTCGGAAGCTTAGGGCGGCATTAAGGTTCATTCTTGAATCGGAAAACTCTTTAATCGTTGATTCTTTGGCCTGATACAAATCTGTTGCTCGCGCTTCTTTTCTTGCGTCATCCAAAACTTTTTCAAAGGCAGAAGACATTTCCGGACTGTATCGGGTTTGACCGGTTGCGTCAGTAAATTGAGACATTGACGGATCGGCCCTCATTGTTTCCAATTCTTTATAGGCAAGAGCTCCGTCTTCACCTCCGCTTTTAACTCGCGCTACCAAAGAGCCGAGTCTGTCCTTAAAGTCCATTAGCTTTGGCGTTCCAACTCTTGCGGCTGCGTATTGGTCGACCGCCTCTGCTGTTTTTAAAGAGTTTAGCTGAGACTGGTTGCGAAGATTCTCGGTTGCAACCACTTGCTGGGTGTAGCTTTGAGCAGTTTTGAGGGCTTCGATCTGACGAAGGTTCGCGAAGAAGTTATTCCCACTTCCGTCGTTTACTGGATACAGAATGTTGTTTATACGATCTTCTTCCGCTGATCTGCGAATATCCTGCATTTGCTTCATTGCTTGGAGCTGTTGCATTTGATTCTGTTGATAAGCGCCCTGAAGCTGGACGGCTCCAAGGGTAGACTGGTTTTGACGAATTTGCTGATCGGTATAAAGATTCGGATCTCCGTACTTGTCCCACCCTTGTTCGCGAAGTCGGAAAGCTTCTTGTAAAAATCCTGAGTTGAAGTTAGCGTCTGGCATAATTAAAACCCTTTAGTTGGCCCCGCCGAACAAAGAGCCGGCGAGAGATCTACTACTTGTACCGAACATTCCACCCAAAAAATCTCCGTAGGCGCTGAACATATTGCCCATATTTGCAGACTTTCTTGACCCACCCAAGCCACCCGCTGATCCGTAATAACCTGAAAGTCCCGGGTCGTAATAGTTCCCGCCAGTCCCGCCCCCTTGAGTCCCAACAAATACTGGCATTGTAGAAGCTCCCGTCGGGGCTGTGGTCAGATACTTTTGCTGATTGCCTGCAATCATTGTTGGGTTTGAGGCCGCAACCGAAGTAGGCACTATATTTGCATTCGACATTGCCTGCATATTAGGCCCAGCTCCTAGCATTTGGTAAGTTGGATTCTGAAACTGAGGCATAGACATCATTTGCTGCGGGGCAGCGTTTGTTCCACCTCCGTAGCCACCGTACCCGCCGCCAGCGCTTCCAAGTCCAGTGGAGCCGCCCATTCCCAAAGCGTTTAAACCTTGCTGTGCCATTCCGCCTGCGAGTCCACCGGCAAACATATTTGCGGCTCCGCTAATTGCATTAAATGGAGCTGTTACAACCGAACTTACCATATTAAATGGAGCCGATACAATTGATCCGATGGTATTGCTAACCAAGTTCTCAAAGGGGCTCTTGAGCTGAGAGTTGTAGTACGCAATCTGCTTGTTCTGATTATTAATGTTATTGTTGTAGTAAGTCTCTTGGTCAATTCGGTTAGCCAAAGTCCCAAAGTCTACGCGATACTGGGAGCCGGAACCCTCGGGCGTTAGAGCCCTGCCAAAATCTAACATTTGACTTGTATAGTTTTGGCCCTGCTGTTGAAGGTTTAAACGTTGTAGGCCTAAGTTTTGGAGCAAGTCAAACTGCGTCATTTCTCCGGCAGCCGTACCTCTTCCGCTTAGCCCAGCGTAAGCGGCATCTTTTTGAAGTCCGTACAAAGTGTCGGCTGGTAGTTCCCCTTTTTGGAAGGATTGAGCTATTTCGCCAAACCGGCCCATGTTAGATTCCAGACCGGGAACCGCACTATAGACGTTACTTTGGTAGGCTTTGTTAAAGTCATCGGCAAGCTTTTGATACCTACCCCAAGGTTGGGCCAAGTATTCGCTGTTTATAAGGTCTGAATTTGGTCGTATTTGAACGGGGCTGTACGACGGCATTGAAGGCGGTTTACTGAAAAAGTCAAAAAAGCCCATATAGGTATTTCTATGTTAAGGTTTTATCGAGTCAATTCGCATTTGTTTAAATGGGGGTACCCCAGTTTAGGCCGCTAAATGTACCCGTGCGAAGGGAGCTGAAGAGAGTTCCGAGCTGAGCGGAGTTCATTACGTCATCTACCTGCCCCACCATCGCTATGTCCATTGGGCAGGCCACCCTAAATTTTTCGTAACTATATGGCACATAAACGTTATTGACGTATCCGTTGTACCATCCGTTTTGCAAATTATATATTGTGTCGTTATTGTGAGTTAACCCTACGCCAAGCCTTCTCCCAAATCGGTTTGAGTAAGACCCTCTCTTTTTTGTGGCGCGGATTATCTTTAGACTGTTTGATCCCGGCGTAAGCGAGACCACACCGCTTGTCCCGACACCCGCATAAAAATTTATTGTTGTGGGTCGCATATTGTCAATGCTTGAGCTTGTAGGCAAGTACGCACCATATCCTGCCGGATAAGCATTTGGCGTAAGGGTAGACGTGTAGCTAGCGTCCATATCTGAATTTGAAATTAGATTATTCGAAGCATCCCGAGTCTCAAAGGTAAATGCTAAGAAATAAAATAAACCCGGAGCCAATGTTTTTGTTAAAGCTAATTCTTGTGAGAAGCCAAGTTTTCTTGTTGGTGCACTATATTTTACACCCCAAGAAGTTGTGTCGCACAGCTCATTCCAAGGGCCGGGATTTGTGAAATAAAGTGTTCTGTTGGAATTATCAAAGCCTTTGGTGTAAAGTAGCCACCCCAAACCGTTGTCGGTGTAGTAATTTGTGCTTGCGCCCCCAAACGGCAGAGTGCTTATTGTTTCCCAATCCGCACCTTGTGAGGCAATTACTTGTGGCGTAGTGGCTCCTGAAATTGCATCGGGTTGCGTCTCGGCCCAGTCTGGCCGAATTCTAAAAACCATAAAAAAGGTTGCCGCGTTAGTTGGCATGAGGGTGTCGGTGTCTAGATCCGTATTAGACGTATTTTGATAAGCACCGATCCCATTGTATGCGCTTCGAAAAGGTTGACTTGGGGTAATCGAGCGATCCTCTTTTGTGTAGTATGTAAAAGTTGAGGAGGGCATAGTTTCGTAGTACGCGTTTAAACTTACATTTGACGCCTCATTCGCATTCTTTGATAGCCTATTTGACGCCATCCAGTATTCTTTAGTCGGCATAACATTCGCATATTGGTTAGCATAGTTAGTTGAAAAATTTCTAATTAAAGGCTGAAACAATTCCCCAAAAAACACATTTGTTGTGTTGGTGGAGCTTTTCCAATCCCCGCCTTTTTGAAAAGTAAATGTATTTCCTGTTGTGTAAAATTTATCTAAGGATACAATTGCTGTTTGCGTTAGCTCCGTTTGCTTGCTGATAAAGCTTTGTTCGTACCGAAAGACTTGATCTTCTAAGGAAACTGCTGGCAAATAGCAAGTCTCTCCGCCTACCTTTAATTGAAAAAGATGCGTTAGATCTTTTTCTTTATTGAAGTATTGATAGTAAGGGCTGGCTGTTGAGGCTCCCGACAAAGATGTTGGGTATTGTGATAGTACTGCGGTTGTGTTGAAATTAATTTGCTGCCTTACTTCCAAAGATCCATTGACTTGCACTTGGCCGGGAAACGAAAGCCCCAATACAACATCTGCTGCATTTGATGTGGTTCTATTCCAAAAAGACTTTGTGGAGGTACTTAAAATATTTCCCCTTGAAAAAGAAGGTGATTTCGGAGTTGCAAAGCCGCGAATAAATTGCCTTGCTGTAAATACCTTTGAAGACCCCTTTAGGGATGAGGAAGCAAAATTAGTTATAAATGCCGCCTGCCGATAACCCCATCCGCCCAATGGTGAGTCAAAATAATAATTTGCCATAATATAATCTTGCTCGTTTTTTCCGTATAAATAAAAGCCTTTTCTAGAACCTACGTTATAAGTATCCCCAACAATCATGTCCGTATAGTGATCTACTACAGAGTTGTTGCCGGTGCGTAAAAAAGTCATAGAAACGGCATCCCCCGAAGAGAATTGAGTTGTATAAAAAGGCTCGATAGAAATTTCTATTGAAGGAGTTGTAAAGGTAGAGGTTGTGGGTGAAGCAGATGAAAAGTTATTGTAAGTTATAGTTCTTGTTTTTCTGTTCACCGAAAGAACGGAATAAGCTCCCGCAAAGTCCGACAGAGAACCCGTAGCGCGAACAACAAGGGGCTGATTTTTAACAACTCTTTCGTCAGAAATATCGGTTGAAGCTAAGTCGACGTTCCCCAACCAATTAGTGCCGTCCTTTAAAACAATAGTTGTTACATTACTGGTTCTTTTAATTGAGGCTATATCCGACGAACCAATAACATAATTTGTTACACATATAAACTTTCGCTCCTGCTTTTTTATGATTGTGCAGCTCACATTCTGAGCGCTTGCGGCTAGCAACGAAGCAAAAGTATCCCCTGATCCGCGACACATTTTGAGAACATAAGCAAATCTGCCGCTCCCGGTATCTGTTTTTCTAAATTCGCCGGAGTAATCTTCTGTAGCATAAAACGGCCCAGCAATTTGCATATCAGAACGTTTTTTTGTGACTCCGCCGACCCCGTTTACAGCCCCCTCAACCCATTGAATAGTGACGACGTCAAAATCGTAAATAGCTTCTGCGGGACCAGTTTTAGTTTCGGGCCTATAAATTCCGTTGCCTAATGAAATGTAGTTTGAATATCCATTTGAAGTTCCTAAGTCAAGCAGGCACTCAGTAGCTGATATTGGCGTAAATTTAATTGGGTCTTTGACAAATGTGGAGAGCTGATTGCCGTTGGCGTCGTATTGATACAATAGTTTTTCTTTTAATTGCAGGTCGGAAAGAGAGCCATTGGCGGGCATAATCATAGCGACTGTTGATTTTGCAATTGAGCTAGGGAAAAGGGAAGACAGCAAATTTTTGATTGCTGTTATTTTTACCTGAAATGCGTCAATTTGAGCTTGAAGAGCAGAGCGAATGTTCCGCAAGGAATACATATCTCTGGCGACCAGCTTGTATCCGTCAGAATCCTGACCCATTAAATCTGGTGAGGCAATAGCTTTTAAAGAAGAAAAAATATACGAAGGTTTTCCTAAGTTAACTAAGGCCTTGGTCTTGCCCACAATTCCGCCCGGAAGATCGGCCAAGAAAGACTTGATTGCTAATCCTAGAAGTGATGTTGAGGCCATAAATTTTTAAGGTTTGTAGACTGGAAGTTTAACGGCAATATCCCCTACGGCAATATTGTAATGTTTAATTTTAGCGGAAGGAGAGTTTTCACAAACAGTTTTTACAGTTGTAAAATTAGCTGTGCCTTTTGCAAAGTAAGTATTCGCAACGGTAATGCCATTAGCCACGGTGAGAGACCCTTCAATTAAAACTGTATTTCTTCCGGTCGGAGGAGTTATCTGTATTTTATCTCCGTCTCCTTCAATCTGTGACCATTGAACTTGCCCCGTTGCTAAATCTAAGCTCTCCGATGGGGTTATTTCTGCCGCTGTCGCAAATGACCCCCTCCAAAATGTTGTCGCTATAAAAACTCCGGGGGAAGTAATATTGTTTTCCGGCTCTTGCGTGTTTGTAAGTTTTACTGTTATAGAGCTGTTAATCGAAGTTACTAGGGCTGTTGCGGAATCTATTTGAGCCTGTACATCGTTTTCGGAGGCAGTTTTGTTTTTAGAAAAACCAACAATTCCCATAAAATCATTTCTAATGAAAGGCGGGTTTTCTTCGGATACAGCCTGCAATATAGGAAGCATATCGGGGTCTATGTTTAGATTTCTTTGAGCTTCTTTTTGCAAATCCGCAGACTCCGCTAGCTCCGAAAGATAGTTTTCCGATGTAAAACCGCGTTTTCTTACGGCTAACTCTAAGTCAACGTAATCTTTTCCGTAGTCGTTGTAGGCAGTAATTCGATAGTAAAAAACCCCCGATACCGTTACAAGCCCGCTAAGCTTTCCGCTTAAACGATCAAAGGTAAGATTTGGAAGCGGGTTTTCACTTATTGTAAAATACTTTGGCGTTCCGGATCTTGGCGAAATTCGAGTCTCGTAATTAAAGTTCTTGCCCGTCAGGGTTACGATAGAATCCCTTTTATTGAGCGTGTCCCCTCCTTTGGGGATTACAATTGGGGCATTAGATATTAAGGCCATATTAGTTTAATTTCTCTGTCTTAACGTAGAATTTCCTACCCGGCTCGCTGTCTGCGTTGAGCACAATCATGTATCCGGTATCAGAGGAAACGTTTGCAGGTATTCTATTTTGTAGGCCACCCTGCCCAGAATTTGAGTCTACGGCAATATTAAAAGTTGTTCCTACACGAAGATAATCTACCGAAACATTAACGGGCTCAAATACTTGACCCGGAATTGGCTGCTTGTATGGCTTTACGACTTGATTGCTGGCTCCCGTAGATGTGGTTGAGTAATCTCCAACAGTCCAGTATCCGAAGGTATCTTGTTTAATCGCCACCGGTTCGGCGCCCGTTTTGTCTTTTATATAAAATTCATTCGCATAAGCAGGGCCAAACATAGCATACGGAGTTGGGAAAACTGGGGAGGCTTTGTTAAGAGAATTGGTAGCTCTTTGCGTAAAAGAAGAAAACTCTGATTTTAATTGACTTAGAACAGATGATATTTTGCCCTTAAACCCTTTTACATATTGAAATACTGTTAGGGATAAATATGAAGAAGCCTTCGGAAATGTTGCGTCCGACAAACCACCAACCATAAAATCGGGAGCCTCTACAAGCTGAGCTACTGCATATACGTCATCCGGATGAGTTGCTGTATCCGGATACGCACCGTCTTTTTCTGTTACCCCAAGAAGTAAATTTTTTAAAGCCGTCCATTGGTAGGCGAAACCCGATAAAAGAAATTCTTTAAAAGCAAGATCAACGCGAAGACCGCGAGCCGTTTGCCGAAGAGCTTGAGATGGAGTCCCAACGGTTAAAGGGGCGGGGTCTGCGGATTGCTCGGAAGCATTTCTAGCGAACAATTTGACGTAGTACGTTGTATTGGGTAGAAGATTTGTAACTTCCCATCGAGTGCCGGAAATTACCTTCCCGTTGTAGCCGGGGTGAAAATTAGAAAGCACGTTCAGAAAAGTACTTGTATTTGTATCAGATACTTCTGTGTTTGTTCGAGCAACATACAAAAGATACTCAGAGGCATTCAGCACGGAAGACCACTCAAGCACAAAAGAAGTAGCCGTAAGAGATGTAACCGGCTTTAAAATAGGAATAGAAAGAGCCATAAATTACTTTATCCTTCCTCGCATTGAACGCTAGCTGTAACCGTAATTGGCAACCCAGAGTTTTCGACGCTAGTCATATTTTTTGCCGTAACAAAGAATGTGTAATCTCCCGGCCCACGAATTGCGGTTCCGTTGTATGAGAAGAAATTTGAGAGGTCAAAATTAAACGGCTTTATGAAATTTGTTCCGGTTTGCCTATTAGCACTTATAAAGAACGACCCGAGCAATTCAAACTTGCTCGTGTCAAGTTTTTGCGTGCAGTCCGTATCTACCAATATACCGCTGTTTTCGTTCTGATCTCGGAAGGTAACCGGCAATCTGACGGAACTTCCGGAAACTTGCGCCTCAATTCCGGGTCGACCCCAAGAAAAATTATTTTCCGCCGATAAAAGTGGTATGCGTTTTATCCACTCATAAGCTGTCTCATTAGCGCGACGTGCCGGGAATTGAGTTCCTGAGCCAATAAGACTTTTGCCGTAAATTTTTTGAAGAACCTGATGTGCAGCAGTTCCCGCATACAACGAGTCTGGTTGACCTAAGAATCTCACAGCTCTTTGCTCAATATCGTTGGTGCTTGGATTGGTTGAAATAGTTACATTTTTAATTGAAGACCCGGGGGACAAAAGAAACACGAGATGCACGCCGCTTGCGGCTGGATTTCGAATGTAGTTTTGACTTTCCATGCCTCTAGAGGCGCCCCCAATAATTCGTGTAAATGAAGTGTTGTACAGTAACGAGCTTGGGAGATTATCGAAGGTGTACTTAGTTGCTGAGAAATCTTGGTTAGTATAGGTCCTGCCTTCGGTGCCTTCAGAAAAAAATCCGTAGGCTCCGTGAAGTGAATACGGGGTAAAATAGAGCGGCCACATTCCTTCTACTAGTTCAGAGGCTACAAAATTAGCCCAGCTTGAAGAATTCATAATTGCAGATGCTTGTCCGGAGGGAAGGCTTGTTTTGTGGTAATAAAAACCAGCGTATACATTTCCGGATACCTCGTAGCTAAAATTGAAAAACGGATCAAAGATTGGATCGCTCATCATTACCATGTCGGTGTGTTTAAAATTGAGAGTATACCCAACCTTTGCGAGTTCGGCTGTATCTGGGGATAGGTTAAAGTTATAAAAATACGGATCGCGCAAAGAAGAAAACGGATCTGGACTAAGAGCGCCTGCGTCAGCTACTCGCATAGCGAAAAAATTGGGATCTTTGTCAGTAGAAACTCCCGAAACAAGTCCGCCCCTTAGGTACACGTTTGGCGAAGTGTCCGCGCCCAAAAGATACCGCCTTCTCGCAGGATCTACGGAAGTTGGTCTGGTGGGGCAATTGTCTTCTTCCTCGGGAAGATTGAAAGTTCCGTTAGAGGGCTGCGACCAATCGGGTGCCAAGTAGCAAGGCGGGACATAGGACCACCAAGGAGTATTAGAATTCTTTTTAAAGAAAAAGTTTTTGGAATTGTTAGCGTCTGGGAACAGTCCGCTAAGCGAATAATTGTAGCCGTCTGGGTAGGATATAACCTTCCCAATTGTACTTTGAGTATCGGAAACTCCTGAGGCAGTCCACATATCTACTCGAAGCGGATAATTATTTGTAGTGCTGCTTGATGTCGCTGAAATAGAAAGTCTTTTTGGAACAATTACTTTGTAGTTTCTGGTATCTGTGGCAGCCCCCGGAATTGAGTCTGCGGTTAAACGTTTTTTCATCTTCGTTTTGTAACGAGTAGCTATAACTGGAAACACGTCGGAGCTGCTTATTTTTTCCATTCCAGAATCCTTAGACTGAATGGTGCAAGGGCAGCCAAATTCATTTGCGGGCCATGTCCCAACAAAAGCCCAAGCTGCTCCGGGTGAGGCTGTTCCGGAGGCTCCCGTAATAGTCGCGGTAAGGCCGCCATTAAAGACAATTTCGTAGTTAGAGGGGTTAGCTTGTATAGCTGGCCCCCAAGCCGGATTCCCGAGGCCAACGGTAACTGAGTTAGTGGAAACAGCGGATTGGCCCGAGAAATTCATTAGATTTGGTATAATCAAAGTGCGGGCTTGCGAGTTAAAAGCGGGTATTGTTTTAACTCCGCCGGAGACATCTGTGATTTGAGGGGAGTTAGGATTTCCGCCATCAATGTAAACGCTAACGCCGTATTTGCTAAGAGAAAGCATACCTTGATCGTTGACAGTTCCGTTTGCCGAGACTAGCCGGTAGAAGACCTTGAACCAAGGCGTCGATAGAGTTGGATAGCGCTTACTCTTAAGATCTGCTGGCGTGTTTGGCTCGGAGTCGCTTTGTGGTGGGCCAAAGTCGTGAATCCTAACCCACTTTGCAGCTTTATTGCCTACAGGCACATAAGCATACAATCTTGCGCCTACACCACCATACCACCCGTACTCAATCTTAAACATCGTAACTGTGTCCCACTTCATAACATATCCGCTGTCGCCAAAGCCGTTGAGATTGTCGCCATTAAACGATCCTTGATTTACAGTTTCAGTTCGATAAGTAGACCACCTTTTTGTAAAGGGATTAAAATAGTTAAATCTTGATCTTACAATTGACCAAGTTCCGTTGTTTAAACGAAAAAACATTGCATTTTCGTCATTTTCAATGCCCCAACTAACTTCGCTAGAGCTGCCGACGTATTCGGGAGGGCAGGCTCGAACGCCAAAGGTGAAGCCAGTAATGCGACCGGGTTGGTAGGCAAAGTACTGCCTAGAGGTAAGTTCAGCGGAAGAAGTTACCCCAGTAGTTCGTGGCGTTCCGTACGGTGGGAACGTTATATTTGTGCTATTCCATTTTCCTTTTGCTACGTCATAGGCTGTCTGGCCGTAAGCGCTATATCGGTGCCAAGGAAAGCTAGATGGGGGAACTCTGCAATAAAGATTAATACCTGAATTTTGAATATCCGACTCAACTCGTACGGCAGTTTCGTAGGGAAGCGCTCCCTCTGGCACTTGAAGATCTGGGTTATTTCTAACGGAATAAGAATCAAACCATCCTTGCGGTTCAACCGAATCATATTGATAGCTTGTCTTGGCTATCCACCTCGTCGTGTCTAAGCCAATTTTGTTGATGTCTTCAAAAAGATTTAGTGATGTCTCTTCTCTTGGGATGCCTAAAAGGCCCGTAGAAACAGGAGTTACGGCAATACTTTCGCGTTTAACCGGTACTGGTGCAACGTTGTCCGCGAGAAACATATCGGGGTTTACGACAACCGGCACGCTTTTTTCGCCAAAGGCATCAAGAACTGGCTTTCCGCTCACAAGATCATCGCCCGACGTAAAAATAGTTTTTGGGCCAGAACTTCTGTATAAAGTAAACCAAAACTGCCAATCCAAGTAATAGCTAAAACTAAAAGGGAGTGAATTGTATCCACCAATAGTAAAGGCGTCTACAATTGACTTTGGCATCATAACAACAAAACCTTCAGCGGAGCCAATAGAAATAAACTCTAAGCTTTGGCCATCTTTTGGTAGAAATCTAAGGTTCGTGAAGTTATTAGTAACTGGATCGGCATCGTACTGTATCCAACCGGATTTTTCAGTTAAAGACATTGGAATACAGGCGCCTGTATTTAATCCGCCAGATCTTTGAAGTGGGAGCCAATCGCTACGGACTACTGGCGCATAGTCGTACCAAGTGCCAAGAGGAGAATACCGGTAAGAGCCAAGAACAAATACGGGAATATACGCGGAGCCTTTGTTGTGGTAACCGGAAATAAAAGGATAAATTCCGGATGGATCTACGTTAATAAACTTGTAGATGTCAACCAAGTATCGACCTTGTTGATCTACAAGCTGAAGAACATCTTCATTTGCAAACGGTGTTTGCTCCGATACAAAAGGAGTAAACTTAGCTTTATTTGTTACAAAAGAATTACAGCGCCAATTTCCAATCGGTATCTCAAAGCGGTACTTGGTGCAAAGATTTCTTGTGCCGTCATTTAGTCTGAAAAAACAATTAGCGCAATTCCACCCAACGGGATCAAAGTTAGACGGAATTGTGGTTGCGGTGCCTTGATAGGGGTTGTAAGCCCGCCAGCTAGGCACTAAAGACGGAATGTCTTTTTGAAAGTACCCAATGTTCTTGGAGGGGAGTTTAAACGCTGGATCTGACGGCTGATTTGCGCGAATAGGGTAATCTACCCAATAATCCGAAGAAGGATTTGTGAAGATGTCGGCAGAGTCCGAGCCCGTCGAACTCGAACCTGTCGTAGAATCGGGCATAGCCTTCGATTGTAATTATTGCTCTTCCCAAGTCAAGGTAGCTAATACCTGAGCGGTTGTGGATGTAATCGGTTCTGCGGTAAGGTATAGGGAGTCTCCGCCTCCACGCTCAACAAGCGGATAAGAAAGATATTCTTTATTGTACGAGAAGTACGGACTTAGATCAAAGTCATTCCCGCCATTTCCGGTGGTAAACGTAGCAATAGTTGTACCGGTGCTAGGTATGATTGCGCGGTCTTCTTGAGTGTCGTAGGCCACTGCTGAGAATTTTACATACCCAGTAAACGCCCCAGCCCTTGGATATCGGTTGCTTGTCGTGGCTGGAAGAGTTCCTGAGTCCGGCAAGAAGCTGCCGGCTGGAATAAATGTGCGATAGGCGTTATAGGCTGTCTGTGTGTTCGATGTAGAACCTACTGCGTCTAGGAATGCGGTGCTGCCAGAATTGACTCTATCGCCAAAAACAAAAGTGAAATCAAAGTCGTCACCAGATTTTTGCCGAGCAAAATAAACATTACTACCATCTCTTCGGAGGGTTCCTTTGATGCCAGCAAACGACCCAAAGACTTCAGTTGTCGTAGCGCCAAAGTAAGCATCTAAGCCCCTAGCGGTTGTCGCGGAATCTAAGGAAAGAAGAGTCTCTTCTGTGCTGCCGGATAGATAGTGAAGGCCTGTGCTTTTTGTAAGAGTTACGTCTTTGTTGTAGCCTTTTTTAAGGTCTGCAAAAGAAACCTGCGCAATTCGGAACAAAGCATTAACGGATTGAGCTCCATAGTTAGCGTACTGAAATCCAGTTGGAAGCGTTAGACTGCCAAACTCTGGATTTTTAATGAGCCTGAGAACACAGGGGACATCCGTATAAACGCCCAAACGAGTAGGATAAACCTGTGCTCTGTTCCTAGCGTAAAGACCTTCGGAATTTTGAATGTACTCAAGTAACTTAATTCCTAAAATAGGAGAACCGTTGCCTAAATAAACAGTAATTGGATCGCCGGTCACATACTGAGGGATAGTGCTCGCCAAATAAATTTGCGATTGATTGGGGTCAATGTTTTTAATTGAAGTTCCAAATTTGCTGTCGGAGCCGACAACTACTCGGGAGCCAATAAAAGAAGGCAGGAATGGAAAAAGACTTGTGTTGGCGTCGACTCGAGTTGCGCCAGTCCAGTTGTTTGCCGAAGAGGCGATAGACCCCGTAACAAGATCACTGCCATTCGTAGTTTTTACATTTGAGGGGGTAACTGAAACTTGAGATTTGTAGGCAGTCCTAGCTAGATCGGTAGTGGCGGAATTAATCTTAACCGTGCCTTTGTCTCCTCCGTCTATGAGATACGATGTTCCGTACTTGCAAATGTCCTGACGAGCCGTAGAGCCGCCAGCCCAAGTTACATATCGGAATGGGAGAGTGGGATTGCCGAGAGAAGGAGTGCTTAGCTGATTAGAGCAACGGATGTGGTGAATGGAGACCCATTTTGCGCCACCAGTAGAATCGGGAACGTATGCAAAAAATTGAGCTCCAACGGCTCCGTACCAGCTATACTCGATCTTGTACATGGTGACTCTGGTGAAATCAATATTGTGGACAGAGGAGTCGGTTGTCGGTGCGTTATCAAGATCGCGCACCCAATCACCTTCGGAGTACTGACGGCCATTATATTTATAGGAGTCGGAAGAGTAGCGGTAAAAAGTGGAGGCTCCGTGAAGGGGATCGCCATTAAAGTAGCGTCGTGGAATCCTTTGTTCGTAAACCTTTGCATACTGCGAAGGAACGTAAATATCGGTATCAGAGCCGGTGCCGGGGTAATTAAAACCAAACAACCCTTTTAAGTTTGCGGTTGTGCCATCGGTGCCCGTGTAGGCCTGATTAGCCGTTGCGGCAACGTGTTTGTTCCACCCTGTGGGAACTGTTGAATCGGTAGGTCTGCGGAGGCAAATCGCCCCGGGAGTGGTGGAGCTGCAACGTAAAGTAGCGTCAAATAGGGCGGCATGGCAAAGTCTACGATTATCGCGAACAATAAACATATCGTAAGTGGCAACATTCGATAGAAGCCCGCCAGCTAGGCCAAATTCGCCGTTAGCTGTATTTGGGTCACTATTGACGCTAGTAAACCTGCGAACGCACCAAAACTTCAAATCTTGAACTGTGGGCGCCGACATTCCTCCGTCCCCGACAATTTCAAAATAATATCCGTTGTAGTTGTCGAACATACCCCATTTCTTATGAGTGTCTTGTTTGTGGGATGGGACTATTGTTTCGGGGGCTCCGAGAGTGCCGTCAACCGCAGGTGCAGTTACTTCGAAAGTAGTATTGCTGATTGCGGAGGTAGTAGTCATGCGAACGCCAAAGGTTGCGGAGCTTACCCGACCCGGCTGGTATCTAAAAAATCTTTTACTCGTCAGAACGGCATACTTCGGTACAAAAGTAGAGCTTGTTTGGTTTTCTGAGAGCTCTCCGGGCGCAGAGACATACGCCGCACTTTCCGTAGGCTCGTGCCTAACGCCCCAGCCAATTTTATTAGCGCCGACAGTTACAGTTGTGTACTTTGTAGGGTAAAAAGCCCACTCTGTTTCGTTTACATTATAGGTGTTAACGTCGCCAAAAATACCCAAAGCAGTTTCGCTGCGAGGAATTCCAAGCAATGAAAGAGAGACTTCGGTGGCAACTTTCTGCTGTTCGATTACAGGAATGGCGCCTTGATCGGTGGCGAGCACAACAGGAACGGATTCGGCGGCACGCTTTTTACCGAGGGCAACTGCGGTTCCCCCTGCGGGGCCAACCAAGTATGGGTTATTAACAATATAGTCAACAATCGGAGCGTACTGTGCGCTCCCAGACGGAACGCCCAAATTAATTAAAGAACTTAGCGAAATCGCAGCCGCTGAATCTCCGGGCAGAACAAAATCAAAGTACTCTCCCGAAGGCAATGTGCAACGATACTGGGCGGAAGTAGAGGAAAGACTGTTTCTCCAAAGAGCCGTATTAAAGTTACCGCTGTCATCGGTAAGAACAGAAACCCCGCCCTGCGGGTAAATGCTGGTGGGAGTGACTCCAAAGGGACGAAGAGTAAAAGTAATTAAAGCGTTAGCTTGGGGCTGCCCGTCGACGTTGCGAAGAGTTCCGAAAACAACCCGTGTGGAGCCTAAGTTAAGATCGGCCATAAGATTTACCTATACTCGGTTAAACCTACTAGTCGTCAAGCACTAAAGACTGGCGTCTATGGCTCCCATGGCCCACGCATCAAGCTGGATTGTCGGGCGGATAATCCTGCCGCCGCGTTTCTCTTTCAATTGCTGGTTAAGAAGGTTTTGTGCCATAGCCATTCTTGAAGTGAGCTGCTCTTGATCGCCGCTAAGAACCCCGAAGGTAACCTCTCGAAGGGCGGAGAAATGATCGATAATCATAGCTTCTCGTGGGTTAACATACGACTTCGGCTTAAGTTTATAGATAAAGCGAATTAGGCTTCCGGAGGATATGTTGCGCAAATAAACTTTCATGCGACGGCCTTTTGCGGCAGTTGCCTTAATTCCTATAAGATAATTACTTACAATGTTGGGAGCGGCGGAGTCTTGGATCCAGCTAGCTGAGTAAAGCAAAACAGGTTCAATCTTTGTGTCCGAAAGATTGCCAGCAATTGTAACAGAGTAGGAATTCCCAAACGCAAGGCTATCAATTTCAAGAAAGGCCAAGGATTGGGTGGTTTCAAGAAACGTTGTGGAGCCTGTTTTTACAGTGATAGTATAGTCTTTGTACTCCGTGTTAAGGGGCCAACTTAACGAGGCTACGGTGCCGGAAACTCCTGAGACGATTTCGGCTGCAATCTTTCCGGTTAAACGACCTGTTTTGCTGTCTAGACTAAGAGAGGACGGGCCAGATAGTTTAAACGATGAGGAGAAATTGGGTACCCCGCCGCCAAGGCTAAGGTCAATGTTTTGATTTGCCAGAATTTTAAATGATTGCCCATTGTAAGCATTGCTTAAGACATCCGTTATCGGAGAGATTAAAGGGTACGGTAAAATTGAAAAGCTTCGAGCATTCTGATCTGTGGTCAGCGTAATAGTTGAATTGGGGGAAGTGATCTCCTGAACTACAGTTGTGTAGCCGCGATCAATCGCCAAGCTTACGCCGGAAGCCCCTATTCCCGGGCGAGTCCATCCGGGGCCATTTTCGTGAAAATCGTAATCCCTATCATAAATACTGACTGGTTTGTCTGCAAATCCAGCAAGAAGAATTGCATCTACGTAATCTGGTAGCGGGTACTCGCCTTCTCCGCCCATAGTTTGAAGCTCTAGTAAATCAATGGTCCCATTCCAGCGACCTGAGTTAATGATAAGCTCTTCTGCTTGCGCTACAGCCCTACGAATATGTTGAATAGGTTTCTGAAGAAGCTCTGAATTGTCCAAAGCCATTCGAGCGGAAACTTGAGATAAAGATCCTGAGGGTGCCGAGAAAAGCTCACCGTTGTAGGTATTTTTTCTACGAGAGATAATCTGCTCGTTAAAATCGCGTTCAATAAGCTCAAAGGCGCTTTTCTTTAAAGCGGAAGATTCTTCAATTTTTTTAGTCTGAGAAGAAAGCACCAAAAGACGATTAACTTCGTAAGAGGGTACGGCCAAGGAGGCGCCATCTAAAAACAATTCGCGGAACTCTAGTCTAGAAGAAGCATCCGGGTCTTGTCGGGCCAAGAAATTAAAATGTGCTACGGCGGCTTCCTGCGAGGAATTAATTAGCGTTGCCAGCTCGCTGTCATTAATTCTAGACAGGTCGGGCATCTCGCGGACGAGTCTCCCTCGGATATAACCCAAAGTCCCGTAAGGACTGCTTTCGTTTGAAGATTGATGCTGAAGCTTTTGAGCAACGTTTAAACTGGCATCTGTTTTATCTCGAAGGTATTTTATGGCTAGATCATTAAAAGCTTTAGCTTGCTCAAGCTGGTTATTTTCTTCTCGGTAAAGTGCCAAAAGCATCATTTTTAATGCGTCTAAGTCGTCAATCAAAAGCAAGTCGGAATTTGCGGACGCCTCGACAAGAGCTGCTTTCCCGACAACTTCAACCATTGTTGTATTAAGACTTCTGTCTAAAAGTTTAAACGTAGAGGGGCTTCCCGACACATACGCAATAGGCAGCAAAGAAGATGGATCTGAGACAAAAACGTCGGCTCCGTTGCTTAAAAAACGATAGGCCTGAACAGAGGTAAGAGCTGTTCCTGAAAAGCGACTAACTCTCGCAACTGTTTCTAAGAGTGCTGGCTTTTCAAAGGTATTTGTCAAAGCGTCTACTTTTACAGCAAACGATTGGAGCGTCCCAAGATAAATACCCTGCGAGTGAATTCTTCGCTGAGCTTCATTAATTCTATCGATAGACCGGGAATCAGTGGAGCTTATTCCTAGCTCGATAATCTTGGAAAGCTTTTCTCTGGCAGTTTGTAGGGTTAGGGCCATAGCTTAGTATCCCACGTACATTTTCCAGTTCAATACGATATATGGAGGTAAATTATTATGGACAAATTGACGAGGAGATGAGGTGGCGGACTCGCTAAAAGAAGTTATGTTGCCGGTCCAGCCAACCATAGAAGTAGTATAGCGTGGAACGGTATTTTTTTCCTGTGCTGTATTGGATTGAGGGTGCTGTCTTTGCTCGTTATAACAAGATCTACTTTTACCGCTGCCTTGGCATACTTGAACACTGTAGTAGGAAACGGCTTGCCCGCCGGCAGTTATGTCTGCGGGGCTGCAATAAAAATGATCGTGAGCTGGGAGATGCTCTTCTTTAAGTTGAACAAGATCGGCTCCGGCTAGCGAAGTAATACTGACAGAAGAAATAGACTCGTGCATAAAGCCATTTGCCTCGGAAGTAGCGCCAGAATCAGAGCTATCTGCGCCAATAAACCCGCGACCCTGTAAGTTTGGTGTAGCTATGCCGTTGTAGGTACCGCCGTCGCACAAGGCCCAAGGACGGGCTCCTGTATTACCGCTATAAGCAACATTTGATTGCGATTTTACACCGGGCGATCCGTAAAAAGGAACGATTGTGCCGACTCGATATGGGTACACTTTTAAGTAATCCCCGTTTCGATAGAGCCACAAACTTTCATCTACGCGATAAATAAAGAGGCTGTCAGGACTGGAAAATGGAAAAGAATACCCATAAATAATCTGATTTGGGGTTCCCTCTAAGACAAGTTCGTAGTGCTCCACAAAGTCGCGGATCATTGTTTCCGGGGTTTCCCAAACTGTTTTAGTGAGTTCTCGTCGTACAATAGGCATAATTAATCTCCGTACCCCACAAACATTTTGAAGCCGACGACAAAATAAGGGGGTAAGTTTTGGTGGGGGAGAACATTGTTTGGGGAAGGCCAAGCCAAACTGCTGCTTTTCGCGCCTTCCGTAAAAGTGGCATACGACTCGTAGGCAACCGGGTCGGTTAGGGCGTACCCAGTTGCATTGGAATTGGACGATGTCGGGACTGATGTATTGCTGGCTTTATCGACAAAATTATGGCGATGGTTTGGAATCGCATCCATTTGATTCAAAGTTGCGCTCATTGAGCCTCCAAAAGAGCCAAGGCCGCCTTTCAGGGTTTCGGCTAGTCGTTCGTCGGCTACTGTTCCTTGTGCGCTGGCGGAACCTTTCCCAATAATCATTCGACAAATTAAATTCGGAACTTTGCCTATCCGCGAGCTTTGTTGCGTAAGTGTGGGGTGCGCGGAATAATTGTATCCGTCGCAGTAAACCCAAGGGCGGGTGACTACATTGTAAGTTGTGGCGCCGTCACCGGTTGTAGTGTACGCAATTTTTCTCTCCCAATTATTGTAAGCGCACGCAACATCGTCGGGAAAATAATAATCGCTAGAAGAGACAGTAGGAACAGTTGAAGTTCCTCCGGAAGTTTTCCATAAAAAGGGAACAATATCCCCAAAGGATCTTCCGTGAAATTTGCGGTAACCCTTATTTGGCATAACATCGCGAAGTGAGGAAGTGAAGTTTGAGTCGGCGTAGAGAGCGCCACCTTTTCTCGGGTCGTACCAAAGGGCATCTCCATAATAGACGTCTCCTATCTTAGGAGGACCGTAGCCCGTGCTTGGTTGCCGAAGTTCGCCGTTATAAAACAAAGGAGTAGTAGTGGCGTCTTGGAAGGACATTGCTCCCGCCAAAGAATCTAAAAAAGATTGCGGGTCGGAATAGCAAGACGGGAATTTGGCTCCTTCAGGTACAAAAAATTGCATAAAATTAAGTCCCGTACCCTATGTACATTCGATAGGTTCCCGAACCTATTGGTGGTAAGTTATCGTGCGCTCTGCCAAGAGTCTTTGCGGTAGAGGTTCCAGTGGCAAAAGTATTTGTAGTTGCGGTGGTAGCTTTAACATTAGTAGATAGCGCGGCGTTTCCTGTTGAACCATAAACGCAACTTGCTCGGGTAGACCAAGTTTCCCAACCGTATTTGTGGTTATGATCTGGAACTTGATCGCGCTTTAAAAAAACTTTTCTAGCGCCTGCAACTGCCGAAAGAAGTGTTGAAGAAATAGTATTTTGACCGTGAACCATAAAGTTTGAGACGCTAGATTGAGGGTCTAAGAGAGGTACGGAAAGGGTTTCGGTTACGGCTGTATTTTTATAAGATGTAGAGGAACTACCGCTTTCGTAGTATTGACGAAGAGGCTTGAGAGCTGCAACCGAAACCTGCTTTTGAGCAGTTGATAAATCATCTGTTGAGGCCGAAGGCGCTGCGTCTTTTAAAGTCTGCATAATCTGAGTGGTTGCTGCGGAAGATACGCTTGGATTATTTGCGTAACCACCAAACAAGATCTTGCCAGTAAGATTGGGAGTGGTAATCCCGCCATAGGTTCCTCCGTCGCAAATCGCAAAAGGGCGATTGTTTGGGTACCCAGAGCGAGCGGTCTCGGTTTCATCGGAAGCTGTAAACGTAGAGAAGGAAAGATCAATATCCCCAATTGAGTACGAATAGTATTTACACCAGCTAAAAATTGAAGCTGAAGAATATTTTTTAATATAAAAATAAATTTCTAGGCTGTTTGAAGAGGAATTGGCGGGTGTCTTTACCCAAATTGAATTTACTGTAGCCGAGGAAGTGTCTGTTGGTTCCGCTTGACTGTAAAAAATAGTAGAGCTAGAGGTTGCAAGAACACTTAAAAATGCCAAAAACTGATCGTGAGATTGATTAGGGGTGCTAAAACAAAAACCTTGGGGGAGCCTTAAGCTAGCTACGGATCCCATAAATATTGTTAAACTTTAGCAACTGTTTTAGTGAATAGCCCAGAGCTGCCGAAGGAAATTATTTTTGTAAGACCTGTATTTGCGTTATTGGGCAGATTTGCGCTAGAGGCAGACGGAATCCACAGGGCATCGGCAATTCCGGAGTATTGGAGGGTGACGGCAAGTTGATTTTTATACCAATTTTCAGTTCCGGCGTTAGCCCCGTCTAGGCCCGTAGCGAAGCTTGCGTTTATTGTTCGTAGCTGAGCAACCGTAGGGGTGTTTAAACGAACATATTTAACCCCGTTAGCAGTTGTTGTCGTCCAGCCCGTTCCGGAGGAAGTCATTACTTTGGTTACGGGATCTAAGGCGAACTCGTAGGTTGTTTGGATGGACTGAACTGAGCCCGCGTATCCGCCCCAAGAAAACTGGGTGGGCGAAACAAAAGCGGCTAAAGGAGTATAAACGGCGTCAATCCGAAGTTTTGTCCAAATTCGGCTATCGGGACTTTCAGCGGGAGCTTGCAAAAGTGGACTTCTGAAAGTTCCGATTGTTCCGGAGTCAAGACCGTCGGCTAAGTCTAGACGATAATAATTATTAAGGGCGGGTGAAATTCCAGCCGAAGTCCAAGGGGAAGAATTGGAATCTCCGGGCGCAACTGGAATAAAATTAAAAACTCCGATATAAGGAGATCTGTGAGTAGTAAAAGTGTTGTCGGAGGCCCCAGCGTAACCGCTGGAAGAGCCGAGACCAAATTGACGAAGAGCGTAGGATAGAAGATTAACTCGGTCTAGGAGCTCAAATACAATTTTTTCGTGAGATCGAAAATTATTAAAAAGAAGCTTAAGAAAGTTGGTATAGTCGCTAAAATTGGAAGGCTGTAGGCTCTCAACCTGTGCTTGAAGCGTATAGGTAGAAGCGTCTATTTCTGGTGGGGAGACTGGTGAGCCTAAGCCAATCGCGGAGGTAGTTGCTATATAGTTAGTCCGTTGATTGTAGAGTCCGGCATCGTTTAAAAGCAAGCCATCGGTTAAATGCCCGCTTTTGTTTGCTTTGAAAGGTGGAATAATTGAAAAGTCGCCAGCAGAAAGTGGGAATCTTGTTTTGTGAGTGATGTACGGAGTGCCCTGATTAATTACTGTGCCGCCACCTTCAAAGTCCTGAGAATCAAGCTGAATTCCTTCAATGCGAACGGGCGTTCCGCCGCCTTCTGTTACAGCCGTAACTCGTCCGTAGACGTCAACTTTAATGCTGCTTGGGTTATTAAAAGTTAGTTCATCGGAGTTTCCGGCAACTGCTTGTTGAAGGACTTTTGGGATTAAAGTCTCCCGCATCTGCTGGAATTTTAATTTTTTAGTTTGGCCGCTTGAAACAACCGGCAAATATGCGTTGTCGAGCCCAATAAGCTCGCTAGTGGCTACTGAAGTTAGGGCTGTAATTGTTGGCATAGTGTTAGTTACTTAAGTTTGATAGGCTCGCCCGAGTATGGATCGGTCTGGATTTCAGTCAATAGAAAGTCGTTGATTTGAGCTCCCGCAATCTCTGTCAAAAGAAAGTTCAAAACTGTACCCACTTCGTAGCCCGTAAGGTTTGGGGGGCATGGGTCGCAAGTAAGATAGGTGGGAGTTTCAATGTTCATACTCTATTAAAACTCCCCATTAATCGGTTCTACCACGTCATCAGCGTGTATCAACACTTTGTCCAAAGAGGCGCAGCCAACCCATTCAATCCGCAATTGGAACTCGTAACCCATTCTAAATAAACGATTTGTAGATGGATCAACGGTATCGGGGGGAGTGGTTAAACGAATTTGTGGCCGGAACTGAGGGAGAGAGGTTGGGATCTTAGAAAGAAATTCTTCGGGAGTAGCGGGGCAATAGTTCATTTGTGCGTTCTTTTGAAAGTTTGTCCACTCAATCCAACAAGGAAATTTATCGGGTCGGAAGTATACCTTGAAGTCAACTTGACCCTGAAGATTGCTAACCCAAAGATCGGCTCGGCTGAGCTTCTTTAAAGTATATGGTTTTTCAAATTCAAAGCTTCGAGTCTCTACAACTGCGCGAATTGGGGTAGTTACGCCAGAAGAGGAATCGTAAAAACGATCCGGGCGCAGCTCGTAAAGACTAAGCGTTCCAAAGTTGTCAACAAACCCAAAGGCCCTTTCTTTTTGGGAAAAAACACCTCGAATTAACTGGTAAAAATTAAGACCTGTCCAAGCTCCGTCATAGGCTGGCGAAACAACATTTGCTCGGTTATTTCTCTGCACAGGACCAAAATCTAAGGATAAAATAGAGGAGTAAACTGTTTGGGAGCCGATGTAATTCGGCTTTCCCCAAGCCGCTAAAAGATACCTAGAATCAAAGTATATCCCACTGGCTTCGGTGGCTTGTTTTGTGGAGTCAGCATTTAAAAATGTTCGGAGCTCGGCAGAAATACTATTTTGCCCGGGAGTGCCTTGAGTTGCGGAGGCATTTCGGTAGGAGCGAACACCATCATGGGAGCGAAAGAAAATATCCCCGTTCACATTTGTCACGGTTCTATCTCCGAGACAGCCAATGTCGGCAAGGGTAACTCTTTGAAAGGAATTAAGTTTCTTCCAAGAGGAGCGGGGTTGAGAGACAGCGAAAGAACAAACGCCGTTATCGCAGAAGGCTAAAAGATCGCCTTGCCCGGCTGTAGTGTCAGCAATTGTGGGGAAGGCTAGGTTTTGAATTTTCCCCATTTGAGTTGGAGATGCTAAAACTCCACCTGTAGCAAGATAGTCGTCTTCTTGAAAGTTTAAGACGTCTGATTCTTGGCCGGAGAGAATAAAGGTAACATATCCGCCAGAACCTTTTAGATTTGTGGGAACAGTCGAAGTATTTGTCGTCACGCCAGTCGCAGTAGATGTATATAGGCTCGGATTAGATTGCCGGACCAAGGATTCATAGCTTATTTTTCTAAGAGTAAATTTTCTAATTGTGCTGCTGGCTGTGGTGTCTCCAAAGGGGGAATCACTAGCCTCCATAGCATTCAATTTAATAATCTCGTCGTAGCTGTTATTTACTCCGATGTCTGTGCCGAGGCCAATAAAAGAGTGACCCTCTACAAGAATTGGCGCTCCGGTAGAGCTAGAGGTGCCAATTTGGGCTGGAATAGAAGAGAATCCGGAGGTTTCAACGTAAATATTTAAAGAATGGTCGGAGGCGACGTTAGGGTGAGCGGGGCCAATTCCGCTAGCAACAATTGGAAACTTTACAGCTCTGCCGCCATAAATAAGATCGCCAGCTTTGATTTCAGAGTCATTTACAAGAACAAAAAGTCTTCCTTGCCCGTAGGCCATAACAGTTCCCTTGGGGACATCTGTGGAAGACTCTCCGGCTTCTGTGATTGAGCTACTGTTGTAAATTAACGGTTTGCTAAGTCCGTCTTGAATAATTAAATATCTTCCAGCCTGACAAAAATAATTCCTAGCGGTTGTGCTGCGAGTGGTAGCAGCGGATGGACCATTGGGGTATTTCTGAGAAACTACATTAGTGTCTAAGTCAATTTCGTAGATCTTTCCCTTAACCACGCATACAAGAACCGTCTTTCCGGTAGTCTTTAAATAAGCTGTGCCGCCTTGAAATCCATAATTTAAAAATTGTGCAATATCTGTGTTGGTAACCGAGTCGGCAGTAAGCGTTAGTTCAGACCAACCGCTCCGAGTCGAAATAGAGGAATTGCGACAAACTATGTTTAAACCTGTTGCAAAAGAATTAATCGGAATAAGGTTTGGGAAACGGCTGCTATCCATACCGCCTTCAAAGGAAGCATTTCCGTCATAGAATCTATTTTGAATGGCAAGGCTCATTTTGCTAAGATAAGGTTCCAGTTGTTAAAGTAGAAGTTTTTCTCAAACCTAAATTTTGCGCGAGCTTTTGAAACTGGCAAGACCCAGCAATCTTGGTAGTGCGTCATGTCGGCTACTATAATGAAATCACATATATTGGGTAGGTAATTTTTATCGCATTTATTGGAGCCTTTCATCTTTGAGCCATTGCCAGCTCCGGAGCGAACTAAGTTAATAGAGTAGTTGCCATTTGTAAGGCGCCAGCGGCTCTTAACTTGTACCTTTTGAGGGGGCGCATTCTCTGGGAGGACAACTAGATCGTAGCCACAATCGACTAATGGAAAGGCTATATTTGCACCCCTCCGCAGGAATTCATGGGCAACAAAGCCTACGGCAGCACCTCCGTAGTAATTGGTGGCCATGGGGTTACTCTCTCCCTCGGGGGTAAGATTGGAGCAGCCGTGGGCGATTACGCGATTGCGGAGGGAGGGCTTGAGTCTAGGCATTTGGCCACCTCACGAATCTTTGCCCATCGAGGGGGCGGATGCGTTTAAACACTCCAATGCCCTCCCGGCTGCCACCGTTGTTGGTGTTGCCTTCAATTGTGGAGATACTGCGAGGAGAGGGTCTTCCTGTGACAATGTAGATGTGGGCGTAACGGTTCATAGAGCCAAACCACACAAGCCCAAAGTCATTCCGAGCTGGGCTAGTAACTCGAAGGTTTGCCTTGTCCCAGCTAGGAACGTACGCACCAGCTCCTTTTTGGCCCTTTTGAGCTAAGCACCACTGGACGAAGGCAGCACACCAAGGAGCGGGGTAATCTATTCCAGTAGTGGCAAGGTACTCTTTTACCTTCGGACCCCAATTGCTGCCAATAGGGGACTCCATTACGCCGAGCTGGCTTTCCCCGATTGCCGCAACTTCAGATGAAAATGCGTAAAAAGGGGCCGCAAGCAAACACCCCAAGAATATGTTTAAACAAAAAGTTTTCATAGGCTTAAAGGCAGAAGGCTATGATTATTCCGATAAAAATGCTTACGTAGTAGGCCAAAGCAATCGCGGGACGTTTTACATTTCCCTCAACCCAATCTACTTCAAATTGAGTCTTCCCGTGTCGATTAACGTCCTCAACGTACTTGGCTAAGGAAGGCGCGATCCAATGGTCGCTGTGAGCGCTAATCAAAGCGGCGCAAACAATGTAGAACAGCTTAACAATTGCGCGGCCAAGAAACTCGGGGGAAATACCTGTGTTAAAAAGCCCAAGAACTTTGTTAATCAAAACAAAGCCAACAAGAGAAAATATACCTGTAAAAAGTAAGTCTTTATTGCGTTTAAACCATCTGTAGTAGCGATAGGGCATTTATTTGGCCTCGAATAAACAGGGTTCTCCGTCCTTAAAGCCCAAGCGAACGAAACCCTCGAGCAAAAGATAATGCAGGGCCGCGAGCACTTCTTTTTCTTTTTTGTTCATTAGAAAGGTATCCCAACAAATTTTCTAGCAACCCACATAATCGGGCCGCGAAGCGCAAATAATCCAACGGCAATCAATAGGCCGCGCCAAATCCAGATCTCCTTCAAGGCCTTTCTTTGCTTGGCCTTCCAGTACTCTACGTCCTTCAAGGCTTCGTTTTTATCTTTTACAACCTGCTCATAGGCCTCGGAGGTAGCCTTACAATTCGCAACTGCCGACTCTAATTGTTTCTTGGCTTCTGTAAGATGTTTTTTTGTCTTCGGATCAGCTTCTTCGATGGCAGCGTCAAGGCGGGCGTCGACGCCGGAAAAATCAGCATATCGATAGGCTTTAGTGGTGGTGCAACCAGTTAACAAACAACTGACTACAAGAATGCGTCCAAGTTGCATACTAACAGTACTATCACGTACTTTTTTTCTGAGTCAACCTTTAAAAAGATTTCGGATGGTATCAATAA
>Ga0114979_10000341_pt1 | contig 30652 bp, 36 predicted proteins | sample S_140625_EF_Meta_FD_87315 | JGI IMG/M metagenome (GOLD analysis project Ga0114979, IMG submission 87315) | Freshwater microbial communities from Lake Simoncouche, Canada to study carbon cycling - S_140625_EF_MetaG | ecosystem: Environmental > Aquatic > Freshwater > Lake | place: Lake...
GATTCACACCCCTCCCCATTTTTACGGATTCGGATGTTTCTCTGGGGGTTTCTATCCTTCTCTGGAATGTTCTATCCTGAAATTCAGTGAAGAGGCGCGAAAGGAACCATACAAGGACACGAACGCACGCTGCAAACCCCGGCGTACGCTCAGCGTTCAAACATGTCGCCACAGTTCTACATAACAAACGACATCCTGCTATAACAAACGACATCCTGCTACAGGACCCTATAGCAAACATACTCTGCCACAATCAACCACACAACAAACGACACCCTGCTACAACAAACCTCATAGCAAACATACTCTGCCATACAACAAAACCACGGGGATACTACACACTACATGGGACAACAACTTCATACATGGAAAAAGTTTTTGGGGTTTTAGTTTTGCGATGCGGGACGTGGTTACATCATGTTGGCACTCAGGTCAACGTTGCGCGTAATCCGTGTACCCATCGCGGATCAGCGGCAGGATGATGCGGTTCACAACGTCCTTTCGGGTCCCGTAGATGTGTACCTCGTCATACGGGATCTCAGGGCTAACCGCATCCGCAACGTTGCCAGGCGTAGCAATGATGTGCTCGTACATCTTGTTGACGTTGTCCACAAACACGTAGTCCAAAACCGTGTGCGACGCACGCGAGTGCAGGTACGGCAACGCAACGTCCCGGAAGTGGGTAGCAGGAATCGTGTGCGAGATGGACTTGCGCGCAGACTCCATAACGACTTATTACTCACCCACGTCTCCCTCCATACAGAATCCATTTTACACCATCCAATCCGTGGAACAGTCGTGGCACGTACAAAACGGATGTTTGTGCGGTACATACACTAATTCGTTAATAATCGTTTAAACATTTTGTGCGTAATATAACAAAATGGTTAACTACCCATGCGATGTCTGCGATAAGGTCTTCACTCAGAAGGGCCATTACGATTCCCACAAGGCAAGGAAGCGTCCCTGTAAAAAGAACGATGCAATTGAAAAACTCATTGAGAAAAAGGTTCAAGAGGCCATGTCAAAAACGAATGACACCACGCCGAGACAAACGCATCCAACCCAAATGGATTATTCAAAGAAAACTCGTGAGGAACTGATTGCGATTTGTAAGGAGAAGAGTATCGAGAGATATAGTGGTAAGAAGAAGGAGGACATCGTCAAACTACTGAACTCTGTAAACCTAGCACCTGATATAGTTGCTGCAGGTACAAAAATTCGTGTAGCATCTTTATTTGCTGGTTGTGGAGGTCTTGACTATGGATTTCACAAAAATTCCAAGTATACACATGTGTTTGTTAACGACTTTGACGAAGAAGCGTGTAAGACTTATGAGAAAAATTTCAAGATCAAGACGACTTGTGGTGATATTAAACAGATAAAAACAATTCCCGATTGTGATATTCTTATTGGCGGATTTCCTTGTCAGGGATTCTCAATGGCAAACCCATACAGGGACGAAAAAGATAAGAGAAATGAGCTATATCTTGAAATTCTACGTCTTCTGAAACTGAAACAGCCAAAATACTTTCTATTAGAGAATGTGAAGGGTCTCCTAAATATGGGAGGATATGAGAGCAAAGAAGATAAGAAAAATCAAACAGGCAAGGTTCTAAAGGTCATTCTAAATGACCTGAAGGAATGTGGATACAATGTAAAGTTTAAACTATTTGACATTAAAGAGTTTGATGTTCCTCAAAAGAGACAACGTGTGATTATTATTGGTGTTCGTTCTGACATTAGGTTTGATTCAGAATGGCCTGAGCCTTCTAAAAAAATCATTACATTGAAAGATGCGATTGGAGATCTGCCAATCGAATATAACACAAATATTCAGCATATTGGAACAAAACATAAGTGTGCAGTCACTGGTTATCTTGGAAACCGAGAACTCAAATGGGAAGAACCTTCTCCAACGATTACAGGACGTGGTGGTGGAAGTGGAGGGCCTGTTATTCACAACCATCCCTCCCTAAAGAGAAGGCTGACTGTGCGTGAATGTGCAAGAATCCAAACATTCCCCGATTCATTTGAGTTTGTTGGTTCTATCTCATCTATGTATAAACAACTTGGAAACGCGGTTCCTTGTAAATTTTCCGAATATCTTAGCAAGATATTTGAGAATGCTCCTTAAAAAATATTTGAGAATGCCACTTAAAAAATATTTGAGAATGCCACTTAAAATACGATCTTGAATCTCGGATGTCCACGTGTGATACGGTAGAATTGAATCTTGCTTATGTCTTCTAGTATCATATAACCTTTATCTTTATCAGCAATGATAATTTTCATATCTGTAAATATCTTGCTAATAAGAGAATGAAGGTCATTGACTAATTTTTTTGGCTCATTTATATATACATGGTCCATCAGATGAAGAATTTCAAGTGTTTCAATGCGTGAAGAGAACTCTGAAGGAAATACCAAGCCCAACTTCTGACAATTAGTATAGAATAAATCAAGAGGCATATCACTTGTTTGTGAGTATACCGTGAACGGAACAAGAGGTAGAGTAGACCGAAGGGTTTTTTTCTTAAGATAAAGCATACTGCACATCTCTTCTAACTTTTTTAGCGTACCTACCGCAAGTTCATCAGGACTCACATCGTAAAACAATAACAACATCCCCTTTTCATCTGGTGTAAATACATCACTTTTTGCAAATGTATTCAGAGAAGCAAGTAAGTTACTAATAGATGTCTTAATGGGGCGAAGAGCATCTCTACCATCTTTCCCGGTGTTAAAGTCATTTTGTGCATCTAATTTCTTAACATCACATTTTGACATGACACCATTCAACATTGGGATCATATCGTATGAACTATTCTGTCCTAATGAATGGGTATCCAATTCACAAGCTACTTTTTGTTCACCATGTCCAACTCCTGTAATGGATGATTCGAATGGAATATCTTTTGATTTTTCTGACCATTTATACCAAATATTGCAATTCATCTCTACATTTATAGGTAGCGTTGTCTTTACATCTGTTTTCGCCTCAACATTCACTGCTGAAACTGGCGTAGGTAACTTCTTGTTCTTTTTAACATATTCTAGCGCTTCATCACCATTAAACCCCAACATTGCTTCCAGTGATTTTATCAACACATACTCTAGGGCTTCATCACCGGCAATTCGGTGCAAACGCTTCCACAATGCCATTGTCATTGCAGCGGGGGCCATATTGTGTATGGTTGTTGCATACCGATTCGTATCGCCACCACGAATCCATTTTTCACCATCCAATCCGTGGAACAGTCGTGGCACGTACAAAACGGATATTTGGTTCGCATTGAACTAATTAGTTAATACCTGTTTAAACATTTTGTACGCAATATAACAAAATGGTTAACTACCCATGCGATGTCTGTGATAAGGTTTTCACTCAGAAGGGTCATTACGATTCTCACAAGGCAAGGAAGCGTCCTTGTAAAAAGAACGATGCAATTGAAAAACTCATTGAGAAAAAGGTTCAAGAGGCACTGGCAAAGGCGAATGTAATCGTGTCTACCCCTGAAGCAGTGCGCGTGGAGAAACCCTTTATGAAATGGGTTGGAGGAAAGACACAGATTATCAACGATGTGATTGCTCTCTTCCCCAAAGTGATGAATAACTACCACGAGCCATTTCTAGGAGGCGGAAGTGTTCTTCTCGCTCTTCTTTCACACAAGACCAGCGGTACAATCCATGTTTCTGGAAAAATATACGCAAGTGATTTGAACTCAAATCTGATTGGACTCTATAAAAATATCCAATCAAATCCAGATCCACTTATTGCAGAGGTAAAGAAGTTATCAGAGGGGTTTGCAAAGTGCAACGGAACCATCGTAAACCGCAAGGCATCAAACTTGGAAGAAGCTCTGACATCGCCGGAATCATACTATTTCTGGATTAGGTCAAGGTTTAATGCGTTATCCAACGAAGAACGCACAACAGTCGCCGCGTCTGCGATGTTACTCTTCATGAATAAAACATGCTTTCGCGGGGTGTATCGTGAAGGGCCACATGGATTCAACGTCCCATTTGGAAACTATAAGAACCCGTCCATTATGGATGAGGACCATATCAAGTCAGTGTCGACATTGATTAAAGATGTAGTGTTTACTAACTGTTCGTTTAGCGATTCATTAACTAACACGGTGTCTGGGGACTTTGTGTATCTTGACCCACCGTACGCTCCTGAACACGATACATCCTTTGTGTCCTACACATCGGATGGGTTTAATCTGGACAATCACAAGATGCTCTTCGAACTTTGTAGCGACATGAGTGTGAAAAATGTGAAGATGTTAATGAGCAACGCGGATGTACACCTGGTAAAGGATGCCTTCCCGTCACCAATATATACTACACATGTAATCAGTTGTAGAAGGGCTATTCACTCCAAAGAACCTTCATCCCGAACCAATGAGGTTCTGATTACGAACTAATCCATGCATCCAGCGTTTCGTAGTAGTTGTCATCGTCACCAAAGAGAACCGCAATCCCATATTCTTGATTGATATAATGGAGTGCCTTACTTTTGACACAATCGGAAACATAGTCCTTTTTCAAGAATGCTGAAATACAGAACGCATAGCGAACAGTGAACTTTTCACCAAGTATAAACGTATACTCATCAATAAATCCTTTCCCCGCAAGAAGTTTTACGTCAACGCTGCCTGCTGTGTTCTGATTCTTCTTCTCAAGAATTTTGAGGGTGTAGGTGTCTCCATTCCTAAATAGATACGCCTCATCTGGAGAGCGACACATTTCCTTATTGAAGAAATGTGCAAAGTACGCCTTCAATCCACCTTGAGTAAGATAAGTGATGCTTTCAGTAGGAGTTATATCTTTAATCAGATAGAACCCATATTTCGTATTATATCCTGGAATAGTTTTACGAACGAAGCCATTTGATAGAAGGCGAGACTCGTTCTCGGTCTTATTTTCAAAGGTCTTACCATTCGTGGTTGTGTTTGCTCCACCTGCTCCGGTACCCTTGTTTTTTACAAGTCCCATTACACGGTATGCTTCTTTAACATCAAACCCATACTTTTCTGCCAACCGGGACACGGTATCCTCAATAGTTTCCTTCTTTGTAGGCATTTTATTTTGCTCACCATTCCCATCCCAAAAATCCATTTTACATTATTCAAGCAGGTTGGACTGGGACGACACGCCATGTAAAGGTTCGTCACCCCCGCTGCACAAGTCCGCCATTTCCTCCAGCACCCCCACGATGCTGCGCGCCATTTCATCAGACACGGTGACCTTTGTGGTGGACGACAAGTCGTACTGCCCATCGGGGTTGCGTTCCAGCTTTAGCAGGGTGTCTCGGAACGGAAACACCAACGTGCCACCCTCCTCCAGCACATCCAACCGCCGCTTCAGTTCGTTGCCCGTCGTTTTCTTGGAGTCCATACACACCTTCAGCGTCATCCCACCACCCCGCACAGTGCCATGAATGCTCGAGTCCTTATTCACGTGGATGCGAGTCGTCATCTTTGGGTACAGTAGTGTGCCAACATTTAAACTATCGGAATAAAGCAATAATGAATGAAGGACAAGGTGTTTACCGCGTCTGACTACACCAAGTTTTTGCGTCAAAACGCAAACACTACATTGTCGGTGGCAGATGGACCCGGTAAAGGTAGGGAGCGGGTAAGCGAAGTTTCCAAAACTCCCATCACTGACACGTTGTCCATTGCAAACATACTTCAATTTACTCGGTCATTCCTACGCCCGCCCCAAGTCCTGCTGTACCCTCGCGATATACCCGGCTTGGCGTTATGGCTGGATGCCTCAAACACTGCCAGCGTGACAAGCACCGGAAATAGTATAACAGGATGGCTCGACCAGTCTGGGAATGGAAGAAACCTTACAACCGTATTAAGTAACAGTGGAAGCATTACATATAGCGACGCATCTTTAGTATTTAACAAAACTGCGTATATGTTTATTAATACACCCGTCAACTTACAGTCTTTTACAGTATTTTTTATCGGTAAAACATTAGCAACATCTGGTAATGCGGGTAATCAAATGATATTTTGTGCTAGACCAAATAGCGGCGGGCAGTCATATAATGCAACAGATGGCCTAGGGTTATATTATGATTATAATACACCACCTCCTAGTTCCAATCGGTTTCACAGTTCAAGTAATGTACCTGGGAATGTTATGGTAGATACTGTTACATATGTAGACCTAGTATTAAACTGCTACACACACAATACTGGACAATCGTTATCATCCTATTTGTATGGCAGTAGTGGGACAACTATTACATCACCCACAAGAACTAGTACATCTCAGGGATTTGCAGTAGGTGCAGAATTTGATAGAACAGTTTATAAAAGTTCAATTACAAATAATTTTCAAATCAATGAAATTATTGTATATAACCGTGAGCTAACTTACTATGAGCGTCAGCAAATAGAAGGATACTTGGCATGGAAGTGGGGGGTGGTTGGAAATTTACCAAACGACCATATGTTCAAAAAGAGGTAGAGGTAAAAAAGTATCAGTTCAAGTCCTTCCCTTACGCCGCCAGTGCCTCCAGCCACCCACCCCACATCCCCTCCTCCATCCCGCTCTCCATCAGCACCTGCTTGCCCATCGTCATCCGCTGACCTGCGTCCTCAATGTCCATCAGCAGGGGCAGCAGGCGACCCACGCGCTCCGCCGGCGACTCGCTCACGCCAATGCCATCCATGTATCCCGACAGCACGTTACACAGGCGGGTCAGGTTGCCCTGGGCACACATGCCAATGTTGTCCTTCAACTCCTGCTTCAGGATCTTGCACAGGTCCGCCTTGTCCGGCGAGTTCCGGATGTACTGCCACACGCCGTCCAGCACCTTGCCGTAGATGCCGTTGCCCATCTCGTACACGTCGTCGTCCTTGATGTAGCGGTTCATCATCTCAATCATCTCTGCAGTGTTCAACTTGCACTCCACCAGGATCTCACCCGCCGTCTTGCTGATGGTGTTCATGTTCCACCGGAACTCCGCCGGAACGGGGATGCTCAGCACCTTCTGAACCACCTCCTTGGTCATCCTCACGGAGGCCTGTGTGTGGATGTTCTGCTTGTCGGTTGCGAACCTGGCCAGGTCATTCTCCGGCGGAGGCACCACAGGCACAGGCACAGGCGCCGCACGGGCACGACGGGGGCGGACGGGCACCACATCCGGCACCACCACCACATCATCATCCTCCTCCGCCCGGATGTGGACCATGAACTGCTCCGGGATGGCCGGGCCGTACGGGAACATCTCGGACAGCTGAACCTGCCCCCCCGACACCTGCATGAGCCGCTCGGCCATGAACATGTCAAACTCAACCCAGTATGCACCCATCGGACGAAGACGAAGGAACCGCCGGCGGAAGGCCTCGAGCTCGCCGAGTGCCACGGTGTTGGGGTCCGCTACAAACTTCCGGTGGTGGATCGAGCACCGGCCAGCGTAGGTTTCAACGGCGGACTTGGAGCAGCGGAGCCCACGCACCAGGCTGGTGCCCGACATCAGGAGGGCACAGCACTTGGGCATCTTCAAGGCAAGAGTACCACCTCATACCATGTCTAAAATGAATCCATTTTTCACGATCTACCGGATAAACTCTACCGGATAAACTCTACTCACGATTCAGATACGCGCGTAGGTCATTGCCATCCAGAAACATGGACGGATCGTTGCATGCGTACCGTTCCACCATCAGCAGGTCTGTCATAAGATCCATATCACCAACATCCACCATAAACAACTCCACGTCGTCGTCAGCAGACCATGTGGGGTTGTTCTTAAGCGCTAGGGCTACCTCGCGAAATATACTGTGGTGCCCCGAGTTGTCAATGCGGTACACCACCTTCTGCGTGTGATTGATTAGATACTCTTGGCAGCCCATCTTTGTTTGTGTTGTCAGGACACGTCCAATCAAAATCCATTTTTGATTTTCAATTCCTCATACAAATGATTGACACTGGGTTTTGGTTGGTCGTTGCCCTGTCGTTTGTGGAGGTGTACGGCGACTTTGCCCTGCGGTTCTACGCGCAAACCAGCAAACTCATATGGTTGCTACACGGTCTCGTGGGGTACGCGGTTGTGGTGTGGTTGCTCATCGTGTCGTTCAAGACAAAGAATGTGCTGTACGTGAACGGCATGTGGGACGGCGTGTCGGGACTGATAGAGAGCGTTGCAGCGTACGTCATCTTGGGCGACCGCCTTGAGAAGCCCAGTCAGTACACGGGCATCGTGCTGATTATTGTAGGAGTGTTCCTGCTGAAGAACGGGTTTTAAACAGGCACGCATACCCTAACTATATGGAGGACTTGTTTCCTCATCAAGACAATGTTGACTACAGCAGAGTCCAAATGACACCAGAAGGTCTGTACAGCGTCACACGACGGCGCGACGGTCAACGCATGACGCAAATCCTCGCACGGGAAATCCCAGACACGCACACCAAAACCATCACCGACGCAACCGCTTGTGTGGGCAGCGACACCCTGCGATTCAGTCAGATGTTCAAGCAGGTGCACAGCATTGAGTTGAAGCACGACAACATGGTCGTACTTCAAAACAACCTTCAGGCGTTCGGGGTGACCAACGTACGCGTGTACGAAGGCGACGCAACCAAACTGTTCAAGTGGAAGACGGACGTGCTGTACGTGGACCCGCCGTGGGGCGGACCGGACTACTACACAAAACTCAAACTCGACATTTACATGGGCAGACTGCGACTGGACGTCTGGATTGAGAGCATCCTGCGGGAAAAGGACAGGCCCACCTACATCGTGCTGAAACTGCCGCGCAACTACAACTTTACCCGCCTTCATTTTTTGCCCAACGTGGTTGTATCCCAGTTCAACCGGGTGCGCAACTTCATGCTGGTGCTACTTCAAACAAAAATCGTCTAGGTCTTTCAGGTACGTAGCAGAGGTGCCCTTGATGTTGAGTTTTGTAATGCGCTCTAGCTCGTGCTGCAGGGAAGGACTGTACTTTGGTTCTTCCTTTTCAAGGTGGGGGACGAACGAGTAGATGTGGCGCACAATCTCAACGGGAAGCATGGACGACACACTCGGTGATAGAATTGGGCGGACCATTGCTCCTACTTCATGTCTAGGAACTGTTATCGGCGCCGCCCCATGACAAACGGCAGAATGAACAGACCCAACATGACCGCTAGAATGACCACGTCAACCGTCCGAATGATTTTTTTGTACTTGAGGGGCAGCTCCTCGTACTCTTTGCGGTAGTGCGGCGGTTTGAAGGGCATGGACAACCACCCCAGCAGGGTGGGACGAAGGCGGTCGTTGCAGTCGTACAGCAGGTCGTACCACGCCATCAAAATATAGGCCAGCGTTGCGAGGAAAAAGGCGGCAATCACCCGGTGCGCGAGTGCCGTGGGATGCGGCGCCCAGTACACTGCCAGGACAAACGCAGAGAACGCCAAGCATTTAGGATTCAAGTACAGGGGCGTGCCAAATAATCCACCGCCCATGTTTGTGTGTTATCGCGTATAAATTATGTAGGACAAGGCGTACACCCCCAGCAACCCAATGAATGGCGTCCACGTCCTGCTCGTGAACTGCGACGCAAGTAGCACGGTAGACCCAATCATCAGCGAGTCGTACCCCAAAATCTTCCAGTTGTTTTCTGCAGCGTACTTTTTGAACAGGTCAATCATGGAGTTGTGTCCCTGCGGGATGGGCAGAATCACCAGCAAATAAAACAGCACGTCGTGTACTATCTGGATCACGACGGATGTCGCAGCGAGTCCCAGCACGGTGGACGGGGCAAACAGCAGTTGGGCTAGCAGGATGCCGAGCACAATCACGAGGCAGTCGGACAGCACGGCGACCATGCCGAACGTAGCGTACCATTCGTCCAGCGAGCGCCCGAAATCAAGGAACTTGTGCAACACAATTGTCAAAAAATCAACCCACACAACGGCGGTCGATATTTGTAGCAGGCTGGGGGTCATTACTTTTTTTAAAGATTAGTTCTTTACCTCAAACACTAGGTTGAGTTCTGCGTAATCCTCCACTGCACGACCGCTCAGGTACGTCTTCCATTTGTTCAGCCGTGAAATCATCCACCGTGCTTGGTGCCGCACAAACGGGACGGTACACGTCGCAGGCACGTTTATCAGCAGGTATCCGGTTGGAGTCGTTTCAAGGTACATCTCTCTGTTCTTGAACCATTCTCGGAACTCATCGTTTCCTTGGCGGTACAGTTCTTGTTTCACGATGGAGCGTACGTTCCACCGGTTCTGTTCAAGGTCCCGAGGACGCCGAGGTTTGCCGCCTTGGCGGAGCTGAATACACAGCATTTAGATATATGCGAGTTTTGATGACACGACTTTTGGATTCTGTTTTTCAAGGTGGGTTTGCCCCGCCTTTTGGAAATCAAACCCGCACGCGTGGTCTTCGGGCATGCGGTGCGTGATACAGAACACCTTGTTGCACTGGCACCGGAACGGCATGAGCGTCTTCTTGCGGCACTCCTTGCACTTGTCCATGTTTGTGTTTGCTTGTAGGCAGGGTGCGAAATCCATTTTCAATCATTTCTCAGAATGTAGTAGTAATGGAGTTGGAGTCGTGTATTGTACGTTATTACAAGTCGCTGCCTCCGAAAAAGCAAACGAAGGTACGTGCCTTTCTTGAATCAATGGCGATGGCAAATCAGGGGCAGTATGAAGAGGCGTGTAATCATAAGAAAGAAGCGGATATAACACGCGATGACCTAATTGAGTTTCACAAACAGACATTTGATTATATGATTGAGATACTTCCCGCCGAGGCCATCCTTAAACAATTACAATAATTTCAATTTCGGAAATGCCAGAAACACACCAAGGACTTTGACAAACATGCCGAATTATTTTGGAACTTAATTAGGACCTTGAAATGAGAATCTGCTGTTTCTGAAATTGAAAAAAATAAAAATATTTGGGTCAATATAAGAATGAGCGAACTCCCCGCGGGGTGCTATATGGACAAAAAGTGGAGATACGTATGTTTTTGTGTGGAATTCAGGTGTGAAGAACTCGATGAATTACGGGAACACTTGAAAGTTTTTGATGGCACGTTTTGTGGGTTTGGACTACAGTATGTGAGTTCCAACGAAGTAAAGTGTATTTGTGGAAAGGTATTTCCAAACAAAATCAAAGCATCTTGCCATGCGGACTACGTGCGTTGCTTCGTACAGGTGGCGTCGTACTGTAAGAAATGCGAACTACAGTTCAAATCAGTTGCTCATTTCAAAGTACACTGTGAAACTAAGAAACACATTGAAGGCGATGGACCCACTATCAAAAATCTAAAATGTGAGGTGTGTGATATTCAAAAATGTTGGGGTCCAAAGCAGATGAAGGCACACCTCCTGACTGCAAAACACAAACAAAGAGTTGAAGAGGGGACGTTGCCACGCACGTGTGATGTTTGCCAAATCACGTGTAAGGGTCAAAAGCAAATGACGGCGCACCTCAAAACTGCAAAACATCAGTCTAGAACTAAAACGGATTGTATTTTGTAGAAAGTAAATATCCGCATCAAGGATGTTCAAGTTTGTAGACCTATTTTGCGGAATGGGTGGGTTTCATCACGCCCTGGAGTCGCTGGGCGGAACGTGCGTGTTTGCGTCGGACATTGACAAGCACTGCCAGGAGTCCTACGAGACAGCGTTTGGAATGAAACCGGTCGGCGACATTCGCAGCGTGCTTCCAGAGGACGTTCCAGACCACGATGTTCTGTGCGGCGGGTTTCCGTGTCAACCGTTCTCAAACGCCGGGCACCGAAACGCGCTGGAAGACACGCGCGGAACACTGTTTCAGGACATTGCAAACATTGTTCGAGCAAAGAAACCCAAGGTCCTGCTGCTTGAGAACGTAAAGCACATTCGCTCCATCCAGAACGGGCACGTGTACAGGACAATCTATTCGGTGTTTGAGTCTCTAGGGTACAACATGAAGGATATTGTACTGAGTCCCGACGCGTTTGGGGTTCCGCAGAATCGTGAGCGCGTGTACTTCATGGCAGTGCGAAACGACATTGGGACTATTGAACTTCCCGACCTAACCACGATTGTAAAGACGCAGGTGCCGATTCTTGAAGACACTGTGGACAAAAAGTGGAATATTTCAAATGAACTCAAGACGGTGTTTTCCGCTTGGGACGAAATGATTCCGGTGCTAGCAGGTCAGCGCCTGGGCGTACCGATTATTCTGGACTACTTTCGGGAGGAGGAAACTCCGGACATGAAGGATTGGAAGAAGACGTACATTCGTAAGAACAGGGCGCTGTACGAGTCAAACAAGGACGCGTGGGACGCGTGGACGACCAAGCACAAGAGCGTGCTTGACAAAAAGGCGGTGTACCGGAAACTCGAGTGGCAGGCGGGCGTCATGAAACCCACCGACACGGTTCTAAAGGGGCACTTTATTCAACTCCGCCAGTCGGGCATGCGTATTAAGAATGCAACCACGTATCCTACGCTTGTAGCGATTGTTCAGACGTCAATTGTGGGGGACAGGGCAAGGTATCTGACGCCTCGGGAGTGCGCGCGTCTTCAGAGTTTTCCAGAGTCACACGTGCTTCATCCGTCAGAGAGGGTGGCGTACAAACAACTTGGGAACTCTGTGAATGTGAATGTGGTGGAGTTTGTAGCGCGTCATGTTCTTCGAGTCGCCGCTCTACATCCTGTAGAATAAAGTCAATTGGGTTGATGGGCGAGAACGCAGGCACGTTCGAGGGCAGGGGGATGCATAAAGAGTTTTCTTGTCCCAAAACGTTGACAATGTGACGAAGGAACCCATTTTGTAGAGTTACAGTTGCGTCGTTCACACTAATCTTACTAGGCAGTTTGCTTCTTTTTCCAGCATACTCCACCGAGTCAACGATGGCGTGTGTGATGAACATAATGTTTGCGCACCTGTCTTTGTAGTTCATGCGAATGATAATGGTCGGAGGCAGAGCATACGCGGTTGAAGTGTGGTTTCCGTGAAAGTTTTTTAGAATGATTCCAGACGTCAGCGATGCAGTTGCTTTTACAGAAAACTCAACGGGTTCACACCCATCCACACCAATCTCCAAATCGATTCGGTTCTTGTCAGACACGTCGTTCACAGTAAAGTTAAGTTCACGCAGTGCTACTTGCAGGCACCGTTCAACGATTCCTCCGAAAATAAACCGTCCCACCCCATGCGTGTGCGTAGGGTACAACCGATGGGAGGTTTCAATCTTGCGCAGCATGCGCTGACTCACGTCCGGGTTATTCCGAAGAGCGTCAATCACCTTGCAACCCACAGACGTACGCAACTTACGAATCATTTCAGTATCTTCCATATGCTTACCATAAAGTGTGGTTAAACAGTCATCCATTTTACGCCACACATTGCTATTTTAAACATTCCATTAAACAATATGGTGAACGTGTCCCATCAGGAACTCAAGGAGACGGCGGTGCGCCCACTGCCAGACGCAGACCTCGCCACGCTCAAACGCATGCGCGAAGACGCGTGTGCCTCCAGTGCCACCTACGATTTCAAACTTCAGCCGCAGCAGAGGTTCCTGCGCCGGGTGCTGAGCCCCGACTCTCCCACGCAGTGCGTGCTGATGGTTCACGGCGTAGGCACCGGAAAAACGTGCTCGGCCATCCAAATTGCAGAGGAGTACATTGTTCGCCCCGAGTTTCAGAGCAAGCGGGTGCTGGTGCTGGCAAACCCGTCCATCCAAGAAAACTTCCGAAACCAGATTTTTGACATTTCAAGGGTGAACATTGACCCGGACGGGATTGTGCGGTCCAAGCAGTGCACGGGGCGGCGGTACCTGGACGCCATTCTGCGCGCGGCACCCGACGCGTTCAAGCAGGCGGACGCAGAGAGTCGTGAAAAGGTGCGCAACACAGCGTCCCGCATCCTGCGAGAGTTTTACGAGTTTCAGGGGTACGGCGAGTTTGGAAACATCCTGGAGCGGCAGCGCATCAACGAGAACATGACGCCCAAGGACATTGACGCTTGGATTCGCGACACCTTCAGCAACCGCCTCATCATCGTGGACGAGGCACACAACCTGCGCGACACTTCAGAGACGGAAGCATCCGGCAAAATCGTCAGCGACGCCCTGAAAAAAATCATTCAAACCGCGGACGGCATAACCCTTGTGCTGCTGACCGCCACTCCCATGTACGACAAGTTCACTGAGATCCTGGACTACTTTAACATGTTTTTGTGGAACGAGCGGAAGCAGGAGCGCACCAAGAGTCTGGTGCCGTCCGAGTTTTTCACAGACGCAGGCAACTTTCTAACGCCCGAGTCAAAGACCCAGTTCCAGACCCTGTGCGACACGTACGTGTCCTACATCCGCGGCGAGAACCCATTCACGTTCCCGTTCCGCCTGAACCCCCCGCTTGCAATGATTGCCGAACCCGACAGGACGCACGACCCCAGCGGCAAACCCATCACGACCCAGCGAAAGTTCTTGACGCTGTGTGCCGCCCCCATGTCCGACTACCAAGAAGCCATTGTCGCCCCGCTCACCCTGCGAGGACTCACGGAATCCCGCACCGTGTGTGTGACGCCCGACAACAAAGACCTGAACGAAGTGTTTCGGCGGGAAGAGGGGCAGTTCAAGTACGTGGGCGAACCGTTTCTAGCGCCGTCCAACGTGGCCAAATACAGTGCCAAGTTTGCGTCGGTGCTGAACTGTATCAAGACAGGCAAGGGCGTCGTGTTTGTGTACTCAAACATGGTGGAGTACGGCGCGCAACTGTTTGCAATGTGCTTGGAGGAACACGGGTTCCGGCCCGCGTTTGGAAACGCGTTGATGGGCGAAACATCCGGCGAAGTGCCTGCAGGGTCCGCGGGACGCTACGCCCTGTTCACGTCGGACACTAGCGACGCGGACATCAAGCGCACCCTGAGTCGGTTGCGTCGGCGGGAAAACATGAACGGGCAGGACGTTCGCGTGATTGTGGCGTCACCCAAGGTGTCAGAGGGCGTAGACTTTCGGTACGTGCGTCAAATCCACATTCTGGACCCGTGGTTCAACATGAGCCGCATCGAGCAAGTGATTGGGCGGGGCACGCGCACGTGCTCGCACTCCCTGCTGGACTTTGAGGAGCAGAATTGTACAGTGTACCTCCACGTGTGCCGCGGGAAGGGCACCAAGGAGATGGTGGACGAGTACATCTACCGTGAAATCGTGGAGCAAAAGGGCGTCCGCATTGCAAAGGTCAAGCAGGCCATCATGGAGTCGGCAATGGATTGTACGCTGGAGTTTGCAGTGAACTCCCTGCCAGAAACGTGGAAGCAGCTGAGCATTGAGCAGGTTCGGTCGCAGGGCGACGAAAAGGTGCTGCTACAACTCAGCGAGGCGGGAGCACCCACGTTCCTGGAGGACGACACGTTTCAGTGTGCTCCGAAAAAGGTGGTGGAAGACCCGGACCACGTGCGCCCGCTGTCGTCTATATTGGACGTGAAGGACGAGGTGTTTGACAAACTCGTGACGCTGTTTGCCCAAAAATCGCTGTGGAAGCAGGCCGACTTGGTCGCCATGCTGGACCCGTACGACCCTGCGCTGGTCAAGTACATCGTTCAGTCTGCCATTGACGTCGGATTCGTAGTGAAGGACTCCAATGGGCGCGTAGGCCGCTTGGAAAGCAAAAAGGGACTGGTTGTGTTTTCAATCGGGAACAACGCGACGATGCAGGACCGAGTGGTGCCACGAGCAGAACCATCACAGATCGCCTTGAAAAAACCGGTAGTCCCGGTTGAGGAAGAAGAAGCAGTGCAGGTTCCTGAAGTTGCCCCTGCCCCGGTGGCGCTGCCAGCACTGAACGTGGAGGACTACGGGTGGCCCGAGTACGCCAAGACGTTTTCCCCAGAGGCAAAGATGTGGTACTACATTGACCACGTGATGAAACCCGAGGACCGCACGCGGTACTACCTGTCACTGGATTGGGTGGGCGGTGCGCTGCCCGTGTACGCCGCCCCTCTAAAAGTGAATGACAGTTTGATTGTGATGGGGTCAGGCAAGGTGTACAACCTCCAATCCAAGCAGGTGATTGAACCGATTGGGGCGGAGCGAACGGCGTACAAGGCGTGGGTGGACGCGCTCAAGACCCGGTACATTGGGGCAAAGGACAACTTTTTTGCCACCATGGAGGGCGAGTCCATCCTGTTTAACCTGGACGAGAAATCCAAGGATGTGCTCAAGCGGGCGGAGCGCTCTAAAAACATTGGGGGGCGGAAGTGCACCAACTTTGACTTGACGATGCTGCGGCTGTTTGTGTCGTGGTTGGGAGGCGAGTTCCCTGCAAGCGTCAAGGTGAAACCCGACCGGTGCATGTACCTGGACTTGATGATTCGTCAGGCGGTGCTGGACAAGAAGGACGGGATTGTGTGGTGGACGCCGGAGGAGTGGAGCGTGATGAACGAGGACGACAACAGAAAAGACTTGTTGAAACGCTTGAAGTGAAATGGATTTAAAAAAAATGAACCCAATATAACCAGAAATGGACACTCTGTTTGAGCGTCGTGAGTTGACAAAGAAGGTGAACATCCATTCCAGGTTTCTCCAGCAAAACATCCAGGCGTCGCTGCTTGCCCAACTGAAGCACCAGTTCCAGGGACGATGTTTGGCGGAGGGGTTCATCCAGCGGGACAGCCTCACCATCGTAAAGTACTCCCTGGGCCGGCCCAACATGCTGGTGGGCGGGGTGGACTACCACGTGGCGTTTCAGGCGGACATTTGCTTGCCGCACCCTGGCCAGCACTTCAAGGTGGCGGTTGGACAGCGCACCAAGATTGGACTACACGCCGAGATGGCGCCCCTACAAATCCTGATTCCTCGGGACCTTCACATTGGTGTGGGGGCGTTTGAGGCGGTTAAGGAGAACGAGGAGGTGGAGTTTGAGGTGGTGGGCATCCAGTTCAAGCAGGGGGATGAGGACATCATCGTGGTCGGCAAGCTGATTGTACAAGAGTCTGGGACGCCGCAGTTCGGCACCCCCGCATTCGGTCCAGACGACATGGGCGACACGGGCATCCCGGCGTTTGACCTGAGTAGCGGGCAAGCAGGTGATGAAAAGAAGGTCGTTATTACTGCAACGCCGTCAGCGGACAAGCCCGCGCGCAGGAGACTTAAACAGTCCGAAGGAAATACAGAGTAAATGAACACGGTGCCCCGCACAAAAAAGGAGTGGATGAAGGAGCAGTTGGACACGCTGGACACGAACGAGCATGCACAGATTTTTGCAATCATTCAGCGGTACACCACGCAGTGCACCAAGACGCACACGGGGGTGCTGATTTCCACGGACCACATCAGCAACGAGTGCCTGGATGAGATTGAAAAGTACATTCATTTTTGCAAGGACCAGCGCAAGCGCATGGACGACGATGGGCAGACACGCAAGACATATGAACGGATGGTGGTACAGTAAAAAAACGGACAAGTTTAATCCGAGTAAATAACAACAGGCACATGGAGTCTATTACGCCCTCCGAACGTAAGACTTTGGAGGAGTTCATACACACCGCAAAATACGACCCCAAGGCAGAGTTGGAGTGTAAGGTTTTAGCGGGCGTGATCCAGACAAAGGACGTTGCAGACCGCATCATCAAGCAGACGAGTGCTCGGGCACTAAAGATTGTGGATGAGGAACCGTACATGACGGCGTCGTACCCCGACGGCACGCGCGTGATTGTGCGGGGCACCCAGAACATTCAAAAGGTCTGTCTCACCAACTCGTTCCGCGGGGTTCCTCTGGATGTAGAGTCCAAGGAGGCGTACGGCGGCACGCACACTGTGGACTTGAGCGAGTTGCGGGTTCGGTTTACGCTGCGCAAGGAGACGCCCAAGCGCAAGGACACGGACAAGTCGCCCAGCGACCCCAAGGCGCACATCCGTCTCATCACCCGCAAGTCTTTCCACATTGACTCGGGGCTTGTGCGCGTGGACATGTCCATGGTAAAGTCAAAGTCGCAGGGTATTCGCCACGTGCGGGACGTGCTGAAGCAGCCGCACACGTACGAGTTGGAGGTGGAGTACGCCAACAAGACCAAGGACATCTCGGACGCCGAGGTGATGAAGCAGTTCCTGTTTGAGGTGGAGTGCCTGCTCATTGCCTACTTCCGCACCCGCACGTTCCTGGCACAATCCAGCATGAAGCGGTACGCCGCCGAGTTCAAGGCGAGCGGGCACGAGTTTTACGACGTGGTGACGCTGTCCCGCAAGCACGTGCGCGAGGACACGCCGCACAACATTGTGACGGGCGGATACACGGTGACCATCAAGGCGGACGGCGAACGCACGGGTCTGTTTGTGTCCAAGGACCGCAAGTTGCTGAAGGTGGACAAGACGGGGCAGATTGTGTGGACGGGCATTGTTGCAAACGACGACTCGCACGCAGGAGACTTTATTGACGGGGAGTACCTGTCTGACCAGGACCGCTTCTGTATCTTTGACGTGTACCAGTTCCGCAAGCAGGACGTGCGGCGGTTGCCCCTCATGATTTCGGACGACGAGATGGCAAAGACGCCCCTGAAATCCCGCCTAGGATGCGCCAACCTGTTTGTGACGGAGGACCTGCGGAAGAGCTTCAGCGGCACGTGGAACCCCGAGTGGAGCATGAGCATGCGGCAGGTGGTGATTGAAACCAAGTTGTTCATGGCGGGGTACCGCGACAGCATGCAGGAGGCGATTCAAAAGGTGTGGTCCATGAACTACGGGTACAAGGTGGACGGTCTGATTTTCACGCCTCGGGACTCGGGCGTTGCGCCCCTGAAAGAGCGGGCGGGTCGGGCGTGGTTGTACGCGTACAAGTGGAAACCCGCGTCGCAAAACAGTATTGACTTTCTGCTTCGCTTGTCGTCAGAGGTGTCGTACGACGCGATTCTGGGCGAAAAGGTGCGGAAGGGCGAGTTGTACGTGTCCAGGGACCCGAACAAGTACATTGTGTACCCTCGCGAGACCATGAACCGGGAGTACGTGCCCAAACCCCTGCCAAAGGACCTGCAGGACCGGGCGTCTCGCTTCCGCGTTCCGTCCGTGTTCCAACCCTCGACGCCGCACGACGAAAACGCGTACCAGATCTACCTGCCACTCAACCAAAAAGACATTCCAGTGGACGAAGACGGTCTCAAGATTGAGGACAACACGGTGGTGGAGTGCGCGTACAACAGCGAGACGCGGCGGTGGAGCGTGATGCGCACCCGCTACGACAAGACGTACCAGTACCGCGTGCTGAAGGAGCCGCAGTACGGAAACGACATGAAGGTGGCAGACTCTATTTGGACGTCCATCCACTACCCCGTGTCGGAAGAGATGATCACCACCACCCTGCTGAGCAATCCGGTGGACGACGTGACGGAGGACATGTACTACAGCACAGAGGTGAAGCGGCCCATGCGCGTGTTCCAGGACGTGTACGGGTTCCACTTGCGCATCAAGGACGAAATGTACAAGTCGTACCTCCACAAGGGCGACACGCTGATTGAGTTGGCCGTGGGACGCGGCGGTGACCTGCCCAAGTGGCGGCGCATCCGCCCATCGCGCGTGGTGGGCATGGACTTGTCGCTCAACAATTTAGTGTCTCCTGTGGGAGGCGCAGCGGCGCGTTACGTCACGGAGATGCAGGACAATCCGGCACAGTCGTTGCCACCCGTGCTGTTCATCCAAGGCGACATGACAAAGCACCCGTTGTTTGACCAGGAAGACAAGTACATGGCAATCCTGCGGGGCGACCATGCTGCAAACACCGAGTACTTGCGGCAGTTTGAGGGTTTGAACGTGTTTGACGTGGCGTCGTGCCAGTTTGCGCTGCACTACGCGTGCGAATCCGAGGAGGTGTTCCGGGCGTTTGCAGAGAACGTGCGGGATGTGTGTAAGGAGGGCAGCGTGTTCTTTGGAACGTGCTCTGACGGCCGTGCGATTTACTCGCTGCTGCTGGGCAAAAAGACGCACCACTTTAAGATTGGCGAGAACTGGGCGGGCGACTACACGAAGGAGTACGTGGACGTGGGCGAGAGTGAAGGCATTTCAGCGGACGAAACGTTTGGCATGCCTGTCTCGGTGTTTCTAGAGAGCTTTGAAAAACCCGCAAAGGAGTACCTGGTGCCGTTCAAGAAGGTCACTGAAATCATGAAGGAAATGGGGTTTGACTTGGTGGAGAGCAAACCGTTCCGGGAAATTTACAGCGACCAGCGGGCGATTACGCTGACGCCCGAAGAGCAGTTGTTCTCGTCGCTGAACCGCACGTTTGTGTTTCGCAAGCGGGCAGCAGACGCGGTGGTAGAGGAGCCTGAAGCGGAAACTGAGGCAGAACAGGCGGTGGACCTGCCAGAAGCCCCTGCGCCTGCTGCTGCGCCTGAAGCGGCACCGGCACCGGAAGCGGAGAAGCCAAAGAAACGCAAGTTGCGTAAGGCGGAAGAAGCAGAGGTGGAACCGATTCTGTTTTCGGGGGCTGACGAGTCCAAGGGAGACTACCGTGCGTTCAGCAACATGTCGGCGCACACCGTGGAGGTGGATGGCGTAAAGTACATTTCCGTTGAGCACTATTACCAGGCGATGAAGGCGACCGAGTTCAAGGACGACGACGCCCTGAAGAAGATTCTCAAAACCAAAACGTCAAAGGCGGTGAAGGCGGCGGGTAAGAAGGTGGAGAACTTTAACCAGGAGGTGTGGGACGCGAAAAAGGATGAGATTATGGAGACGGGTGTGCGGGCAAAGTTCGTACAGCACCCCGAACTGCGGATGCAGTTGCTGGGTACGGACGAAACGCCCATTGGATACGCGGACGCCCGGGACACGTACTGGGGCATCGGAACGTCAGTGTCCACTGAAAAAGCAAAGGTGCCTTCCAAGTGGCGGGGACAAAACAAGCTTGGAAAAATTTTGATGAAGCTGCGCGACGATTTCAAGCAGGAGGCTGCTGCTACAACGTAAGCGAATGGGCAAATTCGCGATTTTGTAAACACCATCCATCTGCGAGAATGTGGTTGTCATCTCTATGTATAATTCGACGTTCGTCGTGAGCAAGTAGGCAACGTATTTCGTATACATTCCGCCCAGTAGCAAGTGTATCCCTATAATACGCCAAAGCAACGATTGGAAATGGACATGTTTGTTTGAATGCCCATATGAATTCTCCCTTTTTAAGTGCATATATATCCTTATCCTTTGATATACCGTAATCAATAGTTAAAATTGTATCTTCACTTGCAATATATCCCATTGTAATATCGTGACAACGTATCTTTGTGTCAGGACCACATGGAATCGCATAAAAGTCGATGTTCTTTTTTGATTTCACGAATACATCTACGTACTGACCACCATAACCTTCTTTCACAATATCAAGAACCTTGTCCAGTTCTTTGGGACAAACCAGTTTGGCATATTGTATAATCGTATCCGAATCCTTCATTGAACTTCAATCAATCATTCTATGTAAATGTCTTAAGTCCGCAGTCGCGAATGGATCGTAACCATGGAGCGCGTGGCAGGGTCCCATTTGTGTAGAATCTCTTCCTTGACTTTGGGTCCAAGTTGGATGTTGGGCAGGCGTTTCATCGCCGCGCCGACTTTGCGGGCGGATATGCCCAGGTTACACTGCCCGTAGCAGGCAGGTGGTTGACCATTTTTTATTGGGCGTGCGGACCATCCAACGTACGGCAGTCCACTCATTCCTTCTTATCTTCTGCCGTCTCAAATTGTTTGTAGTAGTCCTCGTACGACAACTGGGGGGCGGGCACGGGCGCCTCGCCAATCACGGGCGCAACAAAGCGGTCGTACAGCCGCTGTCCCACCATCTTGGACGCCTCGTCGTCCGTCAGCTCGCCCAACTCAATCTTACGCCGCAGCTTCAGCATGTCAAAAAAGGTTTCGTCCAACTTGCCCTCAATGTGCATCTCATAAATGCTGGGAAACTCGTAGTACAACCGCTCGTTTTCCTCTGCAACCTTCTTGCGGAACTCGGGAACGTTGGTGCGCTTGAGACCCTTGTGCCGGCGCATACTTGCGTCCATGTTGCTCACAAGTGCTTGGATTTGAATAGACGTTAGGGGAGGGGGAGCCGACATATCTTTGCTTACATTCACATTTTATCGTGAAAACTTTTAGCGTATTGGACATAATATGCCACGCCACCGCAAGACACGCACACGCAAGTCAGGGTTCCGGTTCAGTCAGTCGGATGACCAACCCGCAGAGAGTCTGTACCCTGGTACCGGCACCCAGTTAGACGCTCGCCCCCCTGCTCCCCGCACTCGGCGGAAGCGTACGCTCAAGAAGGGCGGTAAGCTGCGTAACAAACTCTGAGCACTGATCCTTTGTGGTGATGCCCGTTAGAATGACCTTCCCCGTACGAAACACCTTTGCAATCCACTTGTGTGGACCAATGTGAACCTTGACACCAGGGTACACATCGGGGTCGTAATGACTGGTGATGTGCTCAAACTTTGAGTTGCGGATGGTGGTGTGGAACGCCTCGCGCTGGACGCTGCTCACGGTGGTGAGCTTGGTTGTGTAATTCATGAGCACGACCCGGCGAGTGAGAATCTCGGGCGCGGCAGGGGCGTCAATCATTGCGTCCTGGCACGTGTCCCACAGCATCTTCAGCAGGATGCGCATGCTGGCCTTGTCGTACTCGTCGTCCAAAACGCCGGTCAAATGAAACACGCCGTTTTGAAAGATTTTAATGGTGATTTCCTTGGTAGGCATCGTGTCGTTGCCGTTGTTGAGAATCACGAGCGTCATGGAGTTGTTGCCAAACCCCGTGGAGAACTTTGGGGGGTCCGGCTTTGCCCTCCGCTTGATAGAGTCCCGCTTGCTCTGACCCTTTTTCAGGATGCCGCGCTTTTCCACCCGGATAACCTCGTCGGTCAGCGGGAGGCACTGCACCAGCTTGGTCGTGTCAAACTTTAGGTTGGTCGTGTACAGCACCACCATCGTCGATAGCACGGGTGTCTCCATGTTGTTGTGAGGGATTTACAGGGTACACCACCTCGATTTCGTTTTTCCAAGAAAAAGGCAGGCTCTGTGAGAAATGGAGGACAATTCCCACCGGATACTTGCGAAACACGGAGCGCATGCGGGTTTGATGCGTGGGTTCCAGCATCCATCCGGGTTCTAGGTACCCCAAAAACACGCACGCAGAGGGGTGATGGGCGAGAATGGACTCGCACTGGTCCAGCAGAGAGTTCAGGGGCACGGTGGACACGTCCATCCACGGAAGTGCCGCGTTCTCGTCGCGAAACGTCTTTTTAAACGCGTTGAATTGGGTGACGTCGGTACACACCCACAACATTGATTGCTAGTAACAGCGTGCGTGCGTTTAAACAGTGGGATTCGGGTCGTTGATTTTGAGATGAGCGGGGGCGTTTGCAGGAATGTGGTACGGCGTAGGCACACGACGGGGGTTGACGCTGAAGTCGTTTCCGTGGTGCTTCTCCACGTACCTGAGGCGGTCGCTGGGCACGAAACCACCGACCTTGCGACCGTCTCCGCCAGTACGCGCAGAAGAGATGGACGGCACCACGAGTCCACCCGCACCCTTGGTGGGGCGTGCAGACCATCCAGCACGAGGGGTGGGGGCGGGGTGCGTGTGGTGGACGCGAGGGCACTGATTCTGGGGCACAGCGTTTCCGTCCGGCTTTAACGGGACGCCCTTGTTGCCCAGTCCGATTCCAAACACGCCATTCACGGAGATGGTGTCGTCCACAAACAGTGGCGGCATCACGCCTGGAATGTTACGGTCATTGTGCGGCTCGGGCAGCCTGCCGCTTCCCACGCAGTCCTTGTTCAGGCGCACCCAGTCGCCTGCACTCTTTTGAACCTGGTTCGCTGCAAGCACGCCTGACGTTTGAGGGCTGGGCTCTGACGGAATGGCGTTACACGCACTCACGCTCGTCATGCCCGCCAGCGTGCCGTTCAGAACCACTTTTCCACGCGGAGGACCCGTGCTGTAGTCCTTTGCAGCCGCCAAACCCGCAGCGTAGTCGGTAAACACGCTGGCGTCGGGCACCGACCCTCCTGCAGGCTTGAACGTTTCCTGAGGGCGCTTTGACGTGGAAAAAGCCATGTCCTGCGGGTTGTTAATCACGCCGTTTGTGGGCGCGTACGCACCCGCCGCTGCAACCACCCGCGTGTGCCGAGTAAACGTGGATGCATCCATCTTTGGGCGGGTGTCCAAGATGACAGGCGCTGCCGCCTTTTTACGATTCATGTACTCCGTGTAGGACATGTGTTATTGTGTTGTGGGTTGGATTTTATCTTACAGCAAGTCCACGTGGCTCAACATGTGGCGACGGCAGCACATCTTCTTAATGCCCAGGTCGTCCAGCGCCCGACCTTCAGGCGTCTTGACGGTGGTCGCACTCAAGTACTGCATCTCAGTGTCGGTCAACCCCATCTGCTTCCGGTACTCCTTCAGCTTGGTCTGGTACGCGTCCCACCGGTGGGCAAGAAACGGGAATCCGCACGTAACACATCGAACGGGAATGATCATTCTTTCTTGTTGTACTATCACCACCTTTTGTGTAGATTTCGTTTTCTGTGGAGGAAGAATAATAGAGAGAATGACGCCCGACCAAACATACGCCCTTGGACTGGGACTCGCTTCCCTGGTGCTGCTGGTCCCAGCGGTTCGCCAACCCCTGCTTGAATCCCCGCTCGTTTTGATGGTGGGTGTGGTTGCAGCAATTGCTGCATTCGCCATGAATAAACCCCTGGTCGCAATCGTGATCGTCGCCATCGGTCTGTATTTGACCCAAAAATCCGTAATCGTATTCAAGACATATGAGATGATGTACACGGACCGCATCGAGGACGACGCCCGGTTCAACCCGGCGTACAGCGTGGACCTACAGGTTGCCAACCACGCGCTGCCGTTCCAGTCCCCGACCATGCTCCGCCAGGATTATGACGCCGCACCCCTGCTAAAATTTCCGCCATCGGATGCCACGATGGAACAAATGACCGGTCGTTAAGTGTCTTGCCAGCCCGTCAGATCGCTCTACAACCCCTGCAAAATGAAGAGCGTATGAGGGTGGCACCGGACGCTTTAGAGACGCATAGAATATGTATATCAGGTTCCAAACATTTGGAATCTCTTCAAACATGTGCTGCGCCTGGAGCTCGTACCCAATACACGCCTGCTCGTAATGAAACTTTCGGAAATGTCCAATTGCTTTTCCAATGTGGGTGTCGTACACGTCCCGCAAAAAAGGCGCGTGTAGTGCGGGCTTACACACCATGAACCCTGTGTTAAGCACCTTGTCCGTCGTGATGTCAAACCCGCTCAACTTGTAATACTCGACGGGCGGTGTTACGTACGGTAGACTCAGGTATTCCGGCATCTGGGCAACCTCGTTCACAATGCCCACCTTGTCCGCCGGCACGGGAACTGTAGGTGCAGCGTCGCTCATCCAAATATCCGCGTCCATCACCACAACGACATCGTAGTCGTTTAACGCCTCTGGAACAAGGCACTTTTGAAATGATATACAGTCCTTGTGGGCGTGCCCTGGATCCAAATACGACGTAAAAATCTTTAGGTCGTATCCGTGTCTACTTGCATACTTTACGACGGATGGTTTAAATGTGACCTCAAACTCTCGTATGTACTCGTCGCCGATACACACAATCCCGATACAGGTCCGCATGTTTGTTTAATAGTTACCACATTACGCTGAGTTCTTTTGCGCTCCAGTACTCAGACACCCCGTTTGGCATCCGGCGGTGAATGATGAAGGGCAGCACCTGCTCGTTGATTTCCTTTTGAGCGAGTTTCGTGACAAACTGCGTGCTTGTCTTGTCCATGCCTGACAGCGACACTAGGGGGCGAGCACCGTCTGCAATCTGCTGAGCGCGGATGCCAACAAGCGCCGTGTACTCGTACTTTGTGTAGTACGGCAGACTTGAGCGGTTGCGGGGGTCCACGTTCTCCCTGTGAATGACCTGTACCTCTGGGTGAAGAATCTTTGACTCAATGCGCAGCTCGTCCATATTGTTACTTCTACGAGAATACGATTTAAATGCGTCCATTTTTCACGGCGCTCACCGAGACACCCGCGTCTCAAACGACGAGTAGTCGTCAAATCCGTTGGTGAGGTACTCAAACTCAAAGCACAAGTTAAAGTCGGCGGCGCCTCCACGGTTGCCCGCGCCCGCAACCGCCCCGTCGCTGGTCCAGTACATAAACCCCTGGTTTCCCTGCTGCGAGTGGAGGCGTATGCGGATGCGAAGCTTGTCCAGCGACTCTAGCGGTGGGGAATAGAACGCAATGTTCTCTTGGAACGAGTTGTCGTTGTACGCAATCATGTTGGTTACCGCGCCCGAGTTGCCCCGGGATTGAATCACTGCAGGGATCTTTGCAAAGAAGTGGTCAGGGTACGTGGACCGAACGCCGTTCACCGAGCACTCGTCGGACTTGTTAAGACCGTCAATGTCAATCAAAAAGTAGTTGTCCGTGGTGACGGCGGCGTCGCCAGCATACGTGGTGGTAGGGACGTTCGCGCCACCCGAGTTGGTTGAGCTCGAAGCGTACGTGTGCTGGCGTGCTGCAGGATTAGACCCACCTGCAAGAATCGGAGGGAACTCGGCGGCCTTCAGGCGAATGGACACCACGTTTGAAAAAGTACGGGGCAGGTACACCACAAACTCGCCGTTGGTGTAGTACTTGACCTGCTCCCGGTCTGCAGAGTCAATGTGCAGCGTCTTTTTCTGGGTTCGCAAGACCCTCTTGGGAACCGAGGGTGCCACCGCTACTCCGTTGTAATCAAAAAGTTGACTCATTATTTACTTATTTACAAGTCTTTTTAAACCATGAACGAACTTTCCGCGTTTTTTTCGCTTCACGCACCAGGTCGGCGTCTGTAGTGTAGTGCGTTTTCCCGCAGGTGAGCATGCTGTACGCTCGGGCATACCCCCACTGCTGCTGCGTCGCACCCGGACGATGACCCGTTCGCCACGCCGCCATGCCGCGGTTGTACGACTCTTTTATTGCTCCCAGCGGCACCCCCGTTTTAGACGCGAGCTTAGGGAAGGACGCCCCCTTTAGCCCCGCCTTTTCAAGCGCACGCACATACTTGGACTTGCGTGTTTTCACGCCCTTATCCGTCTTGAACTTTTCGTATGCCCTCGGCACTTTCCACGAAAACCGAGACCGGCGTGCAAGCTCTTTTTTTCGCAGTGTTTTTCGGGCGGGCGACAGTCCTGTAAAGTACCGGGTGGGGGCGTACATTGCCTTGATGCCTGGAAAATTAGTCGCTCAGTGCAAACAGTCGTCGCCACGAACTGCTCTTCTTCTTACGCTTGCCTCCCCGCTTGCGGTACTGGTACACCAACCGCTCCAGCTCCATAACGTCAATGCCGGGGTAGTACGTTCCAACGCGGTGGCCGTGCTCGTACACGTGAAACGCAGGGAGACTGAGAATGAACTCGCGGTCGTCAAAGTGCGTCCACGAGTCGTACTCACGCTGCGTCAACTCCACGCCCAGATGCTTACACGCCTCATCTAGTGCGGGGTACGACCCACTCTCATCCTTGGTAACCAGGCACACCTGAAAAGTCATTCCTATATAATTGTTCGGTAGGTTGGGTGAGTTAAAATCCATTTTTTTGATAATGAAGTACCTGATTGTCAAGGGGTGGTTGGGATTCGGTGACCGTCTAGAGAGTTTGAAAATGGCGGTGGCGTACGCCCTGTCGTACAACCTCCAAATCTACGTGGACTGGAAAGACCCCATGTGGAGCCACGGCGCTGAGGATTTTTACACGTACTTCAACCTGGTCAACATGCCGGTGCTCAAGTCGCTGGACGACATTCCGGCGGACGCGTCGGTGTACCCCCCGTTTTGGAAGGACAACCTCAAGACCCCAATTTCAACCGACCTGTTGACGAATTACAAGGGGGATGTGCCTCTTGATTTGGGGTACCTGAAAATGTCTCCGTACGACGCTGACGTGGTGGTGTGCTCCTGCATTGGGCCTCGCACGCTCTTCACCGACTCTACGTTCTTTGCCAACGTGTTTCGGGTGGTAGACCCCCGCATTACAGGAAAGGTGCGCCATCATTTGAGTGCGTACCCCGTTCGGAGCTCGTGGGGCGTTCACATCCGCGGAACCGACAGACTGCGTGATAATCGCAGGATGCTGAGCGTACAGTCCATCGTGTCTAACATCACCGTGAGTGGCGGGATGAACCGCACCCATTTTGTAGCAGTGTCGGACGACAAGGAAAACACGGATCTTTGGTTGCGATACTACCCCCGCACATACGTCGTGAGCGAACTGGCGCTGAAACAGACGTCGCACGCGGGCAACCATAACCTACAGAGCGGCGACTTGTCCGTGTCCAAGGACTTGCTGAACGTGGACATGTTGATTGACTTTTTCGTGCTGGCGGCGTGCGAGCGGATATTCACCACCGTAAAGGACAGTCGGTTTGCACAAGAGGCGAGGCGTTTACACCCTCACGTCGGCACAATAGTCAATGGAGCGTAGGCTGGAAAAGTCGCTGGAAATAATGCGGCAAATCAACGACCTGGGGATTCCAACAGAGTACCCGCCCAGGATGGAGTTGTCCCGGCGGTTGTCCGACTACGTAAAGACGGGCGAGCCGTGGAGCGGGAAAATCAAGTTTGAGGCGTACGGGCGGGTGGCGCACGTCATCCTGCCACGCAAAGACACGGTTGACGTTCGTGTCGTGCTCCGAACGCTGTCGTAAAAACGAATACACTTTGCGTTGATGGAGTAAGGGCAACAAATGGTGCTGACCATCCACGGGTACCGCCTGTCAAAGTCAGACGTGCCCAACCTGTCAAAACTAAAGACGGACCTCACAGTTCGGCCGTACGTGCCCTCTGTGTTTGTCAAGCCGCAGTTTGTGCCCAAGTATGCGGTTTATAAGGAAACTGCAGAGTATATATATGTCCCCAAGCACTATGGCGTTCAGACGTATGGCCCTCCCGCACTCACCACCCGCAACATTCCTTGTACCCCTGCCACCTACTGGAACTTCGCTGGTGCGCTACGTTCCGGCCAAACCGCCGTCGTTGATTCCTTCCTCAAACCAGAGCCCCATGACGGCATCCTGTCCCTCCAAACAGGCGGCGGGAAAACCGTGTGTGCGCTCTACATCGCCTCGTGTCTCCGTGTTCCTACGCTTGTTCTCGTACACAACACGTTTCTGAGGGACCAGTGGATTGACCGCATCAAGGCGTTCCTGCCCAATGCGCGCACGGGGATTATCCAGGGCGACTCGCTGGAGATTGAGGGGCGGGACGTGGTGGTGGGCATGCTCCAAACCGTCGCTCTAAAAGATTTCCCACCCAAGACGTTTGCCCCGTTTGGGCTGGTGATTGTGGACGAGTGCCACCACATTGCCAGCGAGGCGTTCAGTCAGGCGGTTCCCAAACTGACATCGCAGTACATGCTGGGGTTGAGTGCCACGCCCGAGCGCAAGGACAGACTCATGCACGTAATCAACTGGTGCTTGGGCCCCATCCTGTACCAGTCGGACACGTCGGACACTATGGACGAAAAAGTAAAGGTGGAGGTTGTAGAGTTTGAGACGGACGACCCAAAGTTCAATGAGATTATCTACAACAACTCGGGCGTCATGTTCACGACGCTGATGATTAACAAGGTGAGCGAGTTTGAACCCCGCAACAAGATGCTGGTGAGTTTGTTGGAGGACGTGTTTGAAGAAAAGGAGCGGCAGATTCTGGTGCTGACGGACCGGGTAGAGCACACAAAGACGCTGTTGGCCATGCTGCCTGAGCACATCCGGTCTGAAACCGGCATTCTGGCCCGAACGACAAAGTCTAACCAGCGTGAAGAGTTTTGCAGGACGAAACGCATCCTCATATCCACGTACCAGCTGGTCAAGGAAGGGTTTGACTTGGCCACGCTAAACACGCTGGTGATGGCAACCCCTCGCCCTGACGTGGTTCAAATCGTAGGGCGAATCCTGCGCGTTGAGAAAACAAAGCGGCATGTGGACCCGCTGATTTTGGACGTGGTGGACGTACCGTTTCGGAGGCAGTTCCAGGAGCGTCTAAAACTATACAAAGACCGGTGTTATGTCATCGAGAAGGTGGCCATTTTACCGTGAAAAATGGATTTGATACGCCCAAGAATATGGATAGTACACAAACAGAATGGACGCGCTCAAGAAGGAGAACGCTTTGCTGAAGTCCAAGATTGATGCTTATGAGAAGCAGGCTGAACAAGCTGAGAAGGATGCACGAATCACAAGGATGCTTGATACTGGATTGGATGAGATGGTTTACCATCTTGGATTCTGTTCTGATGTGCTGGGAGACTCTTGGGTCCCCGAATACGAGACGGGTGGACTTGCTGGGTTGAAGAAGATTCTTCGTGAAAGTTCTACGTATGCTCATGGCAACAACTTTGAGTGCTCAACATGTCATAAGTTTATTGGTAGCATTCACGATTAGGTCTAAAACGGATTTCTAAAACTTAATGTACTACCTTTTCAACACAGATGGCAGACTACTCAACTCCCGAACTCTGCTTGGCCGCGGTCCAGAAGGACGGAAATGCGATCAGACACATCCCTCATGACAAGCGGACGCCCGAGCTGTGCTTGGCGGCGGTCAAGCAGTCAGGGTCCGCATTCTTCTGGGTATCTATCAACCCCGCC
>Ga0114979_10000342_pt1 | contig 30622 bp, 17 predicted proteins | sample S_140625_EF_Meta_FD_87315 | JGI IMG/M metagenome (GOLD analysis project Ga0114979, IMG submission 87315) | Freshwater microbial communities from Lake Simoncouche, Canada to study carbon cycling - S_140625_EF_MetaG | ecosystem: Environmental > Aquatic > Freshwater > Lake | place: Lake...
TACTGGAACATTTGCATTTACACCAATATAATCATCAGCATTTGATACCTGATAGTAAGTGGTAATACCGGAAATATTAACAATCGTTGTTCCACCAACATCATTTGGATCAACAAACTCTGCACTATTTGTGGATGAATTCCAAACCAATACACCTCCATTATAAAAATTTGAATTTGTTTTGATACCTACAACATCATCCAAATATCTAAAACGAGTCTCTCCACCACCACCTAATGTAGAGAGTTGTTGTTGAATTCGATTTAAAAATAAAGTATAATGTTTATTTAAATCATCAAGTGTTACAAATTTCTGATCCAGAGGAGTTAATGGGTCATTCTTTTGCTTAATATTTGATGGTTCGGCAAGAAGTCCTAATGACCTTTCAATTAAAGTTGGTTGTTTTGGTTTTTCAAGTTCTTCTTGAAGTTCTTCTACTACTTCAAAAATTTCTTCAATTTCTTCTTCATTAATTGGTTCTATTTCATTGGAAGATAAGAAGTCCTCAAATACTTTGAGTGCTTTATGTCCTTTTTTATTTTTTATTTTACTCTTTGTTTTAAGAATAGAAACCTCTTCAAAAACAGAATCTAATCCCAAGTCACCGACTAAAGATTCAAATTCTTCCTTTTTTTGTTTCTTTTCTTGTGCTACTAATTTAAAAAGTTCTGACAGTTCATCCATACTAACAATTCCACTTTCTCAGAGATAATGCTTTTCTTGTTGGTCTTCCTTTTTCATCTTTCATAGGACCAGGCATTCCACCCATACGGGCACAGAATGATTTTCTACGATTTGCTGACTTTGATCCAGGTTTTAATTCTGAAGGTTTTGTTGTAACAGCAAGTGAAAGATGAGAACCTGGATGCTCTCTACGATAAGAAGCAATCCCCTTTTTATTTAAACCACCCTCAGGATTTTTTCCCTCTTTTCTTTGCCAAGCAGCAGATGATTCAATCATAAAAGATTCAAAAGTTTTTTGTTCGGGTACGCAGTTTGGAACCATTTTCTTACCTTTTTTCTTCATACCTTTTTGTTTATAACCATCCCAACATTTTTCCCCAAGCATATAACTACCAATTCCCTTTGAATGTTTTAATGGTTCTGGTTTAATTATGTCAATAAATTCTGCATAATGATTTCCTTTAGCATCTTCAATAGAAACTGATTCTTTGTTAATTTTTGGAAGTTTAACACCCGTTGCCCTTGGTTCACTTTCTTTTGGAAAAACTCTCTTACCTTTTTCTTTTGGTAAAATTGGACCAGATTCGATACTTTCTGCTTTCATTTCACCACTATCAACATAATCTGCTGCAGTATCAATATAATCTGCCGCTTTTGTAATCTTCGACTGAACCCATGCTTCAATATTACCTTCACCTTTATTAATTTTTTTCTGTAATCTTTTTACTGCAGAAATAATAGTTGAAAGTTCTGAACGAGCCATAGAATACTCATGATCATATCCTTCATTTGCAGGATGAACTTGAGCAATATCATACTTCATTTGATTTGTGGTCAATACAGATGGTGTTGAAAACAATGCCCAGAACTTAGGACCATATTTGCATTCGGATCGAGTTTCATCTTTCTGACATTTTGGGCAATATCTTACCATTCCAGTTTCTTCTTTAATAGAACGACAGTCTGGAACTTCTATTCCATCCTTGATTTTTGTCTTTGTAGCAACTTTACCTGGCCAACACTTACTAGCACCAACATTTTTACGTGCTTGCTTTAAACCTTCTTCAATATCTAAAGTTTTTGGATATCCTTTCTCTCCTGGTTTTTTTGGAGGTTTTCCTGCTTTTCTACGAGCATTAATATTTGCCCAAAGACCCTTTCCTTCAGTAACATCTTTAAATTTTTGGTGTTCTTTTTTTGCAGATGCTTCCATTTTTTTAAGTCTTGTATAGTAATCAGGAATTTCGTCCAAATGTTGAAGAGCAATGTCCATAGCAAGTTTATGATCTTTAGTATGCTCGTGCTCAATTGGTTCTCCCATCTCAAGTTGATGTTTTATAAATGAAACATCTAAGCGATGTTTTCTTGCAATTTGTTCTACAGATTTATGAGATTTGAGATTTTCCAAAACTTTATAATTTTTCTTCTATATTATTTAGAACTCCCTGTTTTAAAAATTTTGAAAGTTCTGCTGTAGATCCAACAAATAGTGCATTATTAACTGTGGTAGGTCCTTTTTTAGTAGGAGCATCTAAATCCTTCATTTTCTTTTGAAGATCTAATAATTTATCTGTTACATCTCCTACTGATTTTATGAGTTGCCCTGCTACTTCAAATGCTCTTGGATGTTCTGACTCATCTGCTAATTCTAAAATTCCATCTATTGCCTTTTGTCCCTTTTCTATTAATGAATAAAGATTTGTTCTAGTATATTCATAATCTTTTTGAGGATCATCTGGAACTTTGATAGGATCAATCTCAACTGGATCTGCAGAGACTATTTTAGTCTCTATATCCAGAGTTTTTTCTATAGCATTATACTTTTTTTCCATATTTACACATTTACATCAATTCCTTGAGATGAACTATATGTTTTAAAGTCTTGGAATTCAACTATTTCATCATTAAATCCAAAATCATCCCCATAAGGGATTAATGGATCATCTACAGAATTGATAACATTATCGTTATTATAATCCTTCAATGCCTTTGGAGTTGCTGTATATCTAACTTCTCTCTTGGAATTTAAGATAGAATCAGTAGAATAATCAACTTGAACTTTTTTAATAAGACCTTGCCCATCTTCAGGGATTTCATTATATATGTAAGTTTTTGCTGTAAAATTTAATGTATAGTTAATAATTCTTCTAGTACTGAAATCATTTTCATATTCATCTCTAAAACCAATTCTATTTAAAACTATTGGAATATCTCTTTTCTCATTAATTTGTGGAATTAAATTTACAGTAACATTAAATGATGGTTGAAAATATGGAAGTATTTGTTCTATTATTTGCAACACATCATCTTGTAGTTTTGAAATAATATTTAATTCAAATGAAATATTATAAGGAACAGGAACAAAAACATTGTTTATTGCCTTCCCATCTACAACTTTTGATGATTTAAAAGTTTGAGTGACTGAAGATTTTCTGGTTGAATCATAATCAATACCAACCATTTCAAAGGACATTCTTGGGAGAGTTAATGCAATTTTTCTATTTCCATCTGGAGATTGTTCAATTCTTGCTAAAAACTTTTGAATTGGTCCATATGCTAAAGGAACTTTTAATATTGATACTGGGTTTTCATTATCATCAAAATGTCTAATTTGAATATCATTAAAAAGCGTACCAAAAGCAGTCACTGTTTTAGTGATTGATTTATGATAAAAATAATTACCAAACATCTTAATTTAACACTCTACATTACTATTTAATGATTTAAACTTCTCCAAATGGGTTTAGATCATCAAATTCTATAATCTTATCAGATTCTTCTTGAATTTCGTTTGAATTATCATAAGGAGATCCAGTTTCAAATGACTCATATTTTGATATAATATATGTTGCACTTGATGCAGATCCAACTATTACATCTCCAATAGTAAAATTAGTTCCAAACCCAGTAACTTTAAGTTTTCTTGTGGATGCATCCCAACTATTGACTGTACCAACTGCATTTGAAATTTGGCCTATTACCTTTTCGCCCAAAAAGAAATTTCCTTGCGAAATTGTAACACCTGCTCCTATGGTAATTGTTGGCGCTTGAGTATATCCATATCCAGAATTTATTATTCTAATTGACGAAATTGTTCCAACTGAACTTAAGATTGCTTTAGCAATTGCAGTAGTTCCTCCAGAAACTGGAGATGAAAAAGATACTGTTGGAGCAAAAATATATCCTTGACCTACATTTGAAATAGTTACTATACCTATACTTCCACTAGTAGATATAGAAACTTTTACACTAGCACCATATCCATTTCCTCCAAAAAATGAAACTGTTGGAGTTGATGTGTATCCACTACCAGGATTAATTAAATAAACCTGATCTAAACTATAGGATGATGTGAATGTTCTTGAACTAGTCATAACACCAACAGCAGTAGCTTGAGTGCCACTTGTGGGGGCAGAAATGACTATTGAAGGAGTTTCTGAATATTTATATCCACCATTAACCATATCTATCTTTTGAATAGCACCAGAAACTATTCCAGAGTAAGCAGTTGCAGTAGATCCTATTCCCGATAATGTTATATTTGCAGTATATTCAAATGCCATAGATTCTCTATCAATATCAGATAATCCTGTTTCTATTACATCATCTTCTAGTTCATAAGCTTCACATCTAAGTTCATATACATAAGTTTTTTGAAGTTGATAAAATGGTTTTTTATTTTCTACATATTTTATTTCCATCAAACTATTTGACAGTGGAATATAAATTAAATCTCCTTCATTTGGACGTAAATAATTTTTTACATTTGGAATAGTTTTCATCAATTCCCCAATATAAATTTCAAATCTTTCCTTTGAAATGATTAAGGTCATTTCGTCAGTCACTCTGACTCCAAATTTGCTCATTAAAACACTATTTGAGTCAAATCCCTCATAATTTACCAAATATGCTTCTATGGGAAATGCATTTTGAAATTTTGAATAAATTACATCTCTAATAATTTTCCCTGTGGAAAATATTTGTCTTGGCATATAATAAACTTCTATGCCATAAGCTTTTAATTGCTCATTAATTAAATCTTGAACTAGTGATTGTTCACCAGTGGTTCCTTGAATGAAAAATGGATTTAACATATTATCCGATCATATCAAATGGTGCAGTTTCATATTCACTCATCATTCTCTGGCGAATCATTTCCAATTCCTTTACTGCATCATCATAAATTTGTCTTCCATTTAATTCAATTCCACCTGGAAGTTTTACTCCCTGAAATTTAATTAAATTTTGTCCCCACTGCTTTTTAACTAATGAGGTGAAATACATTTTTAAAAATGAGTCATTATAAACTCTACTATAATCAGTTGGATCAAGAATTCTATAACATTCCATAATTAAATATTGATTCGCAACCATAGTATCCCAACTCATATCCAAATATAGTCTATCTTGTCTCTTATTAAATCTAATTTGCCTTTGGGGATTGACTATCCAATCAATATCCTCCAAATATCTTTTTGTTACATAATAATTTAAAAGTTCAGTGGAACTAAACCAGTAAATATCATTTAAAAATAGTTGATAATTTACATTAAAAAGATTAGAAGTAATTGTTCTATTATCAATCTTAAATACTCTTTCTACGCCAATTACACTATCTGGAACTTGAATATAATTGCTAGTTTCTTCCCAACCAAAAGTTCCAATACCAGATGATGCATATGTAGTTACAATTCCTATAGTTTTATTGCCACCTCTTGCTCTTCCTCTATCAATATCATCTTGAGTGATTTTATATTTTAGAAACATTTTTTCAACGCCATCAAAATGTCTCTCGTTGAAATATTGCAAAGCATCATCTAATCTATCATCAAGTTGTTCATCAGCAACGTTGATTTCTAATACAGGAGCACCAAGTTGCCTTAAAACATAATCTTTCAATTCTTGTCTTGATGCTGGTTTTGCCATTATTCTAATCTTTTTAACTATTTAGATTTTAAAAAGTATTTTTAATATTTTTAAGTAAAGTTTTAATTTCATCTAGAGATGATTTTAAAACTCTTAAATCTTCTTCTATATTGGATATTTTTAAATTTTCTTCTTCTCTTCTTTTTTTTATGAGATCATAATTATTTGATGCCATTTCGTCTGTGTTGATGATTGCATTAGTATCCAAATTTCGTAATAAATTTGGATAACCTTCTACTTTAGCATATTTCATTTGAATGCAATTACTCTAAGATCTTTAATTAATGGAGAATATGATTGGTTTGTACTTGTGCCTATTATTTTTATAATAAAACCAGTAAATGTTGAAAGATTGTCAATTGTATATGAATAATCCAAATATTCATCATTTGAACTTGATCTTACGTTATAATCAGATCTTCCATCATTATTTGCTGGATTGATTATTTTATTATTAACATCTAAATTATTATACCCAGGAAATAGTTGCCAAATTTGCTGATCATCTGGAACATTATTTGTAAAAGTTTTGTAAAGTACTCTAATATCAGATGCTGAATTTCTATATGAAGATAAGAAAACTTTTAGAGATTTTGCTGGTTGTTGAATATCAATTCTATTTGAAATATATACAAAATTATTAGGGTCTTCTGATTTTGAATTTACTCTATTGTCAGTAGGATAAGATGATATTCCTATTGGTTGATTGATATTGTAAATACTTCCCACTAAAGAATTTTGAGTTAAATCCACTAGAGGTGAAACATTTGAATCTGATGTTTCTAAAGTAAGTTCAACTATCAATGATTTACTTCCTATAAATTCATTTGAATTTAAATATTCAACTTCATTTACTTTTGATGCAACCATTCTTGGAGTAACAAACTTGTTTTCACTATTAATTCCTATAGATTGGAATCCCTGATCAATATATGAATTTTCAGTTCCATCAACACTTCTGGATGAGATAGTTCGAACTGTAGATGATATTTGAGTTTTGTCAAATTTAGTTACTAATTGATCATTTAATTTCAAGGAATTGAATTGTTTATTCTTTGATGCATAAACTGAATTACCTCCCCCAAATTTAGTTGAAGAGAATGATGATCCAGCACCAATTTGTACATAGTAAGAATCTAATGCAGGTTTCGGATTAGATGCAATAGTATGTTGAGTATTAATTCTATTCAATGAAACATTATTAAATTCATACTTATAAACAAAATCTCCAACATAATGAGATTCTGCAGTAGTTCCATAAAAACCTCTAGTAATATTTAATAATTGTCCTGATCCTAGATATTCATATTTAATAATTTCATTAGATATTTTTATATAACCTGGATTAAAAGGACTTACATTAACTCCTTCAAAGGTTGCAAATATTGAAGTATTTGCGACACTTATAGGACCTGATTCTGTATTTGCATATGATACAGTAAGTTTATTTGGTAATGTGTCAGACTCAACCCCTAAAATATTTACTTTACTATTTGGAAAATGCATTCCATGATTTTTATGAAACACCAACATATGCATTCCATTATTTGGATATGAACTTGATGTTGAAATTGCCAGAATAGGATCTTTATCTAATAAATTTTCTTTAGATTTAGTATCAACAGTAGCATTGTATAATTTTACTGTTCCTGATGTTGAAGAGAATTTAGCTTTATTTAAAGTAAATTTTAAATCTTCCAATGGACTTGAAATCCAAGTTGTGCCATTTTGGGATTTGAATAATGTTCCTAAAGATGGTTGCTTATTAATGAATACTTTATTTAAAATTGGAGAATTCTTTGTGGAAATATCTTCAGATCCAACTTCAGATATCCAAACTTGATATTCATTTGAATCTGAAATTAAAACTAATGCGTATTCATTTCCCCCATCAAGTCTGGTTAAAGTATCAAATGTAAATGTTGTTTTTACACTAGCATCATCACTTACATTAACTTCTGAAGATGATAGAACTTTTCTGAGACCTGGAATTACTTTATCAGGACCTCCTGGATTTCCAAATGAAACTTCTCTAATTTCTAAAGTTACTGGTAGATTAGTATCTTTGGTGTAAAAATAAATATCTACAGATGTTGGGATAATTCCATTTGGATCTTGTATATCAAATGTCTGAGCCAAAGGATCGTAATAAGTAATTGTATTATTAATTATTACTTTACCTTCTGAAGTAAAGATTGCAGATGCAGAACTATCTGCAGTTTCTCCTGGAAGTTTTTGTGAAGTTTGGAATAAATTTAAATTTACAGAGCTACTTCCTACTTTGAACTTATCATCTCCACTAATCCAAATACTACCAATTAAAACACCTTCTTCATTTGTAATTAATTTTACATCAGATACTTTTGCAGTAGCTTTACTAGTTTTACCAACTAAAGTATTATCTTGTTGAATATTTCCCCAATATCCAGTTATATCATTTCTAGAAAGAGATAAAATATCTATATTGAGAAGATCTGATTGATTTCCATATTGAGTTGAAATTCCTACAGTAGGGTTATATGGATTTTTTGTAAAAACTAAAGTTGGAGAATCTATAGGACCTTCTTTATGATTTGGTTTACAGATTCTGAATGTGCAAGATATCTTTCCATTAGAATCTATTGAATCAACAGTTTCTCCTACTTCAAATGTTCCAGTTACATTTTTAATTTCTAATAATTTAGGGAATGCAAATGATTCAATTGCTGGTGGAGTTTTTGTTAAAGTTCTTCCATCAAATAATAATTTGAATCTTGTATTTGGTATCAATCTTACTGCAGTAAAATCAATATTTCTACTTCTTATGTAATTATCTGCTATAGTTGTACTACTAAAATCACTCTGACCTCTTCTTTCAACTCTTGCTATATTAGTTTGATTATTAATAGTTGTAGTCCAAGTGTCAATTGATGGAGTTAATTCCAAAATACCCTGATAACTAACAAAAGCAAATGGATTTACATTTGTAACTTTACTTGAAAATGGTTGTTTAAATTGTTCAATTTCTACGTAATCTAGAGAAATTTGATTTCCAGTAATTTTTACATTATTTGAAGTTGTTTGTGATACTGAAATATTTGAAATTGATGAATAATTATCATTATAAAATAATGATAAATCTATTTTTTCTTCATGTTTAGTTGCACTTAAAGTTTTATTTTCTACAAGTGCATTATATGAAGGATCATTTATATTTGAAGTTGAATAGTCATTAAATTCATCTACAAAAAACCCAGATTTAAATCTATTAAATCCATATTGATCTTCGACTAAAAGATTTTGAGTTGAGGCTTCTAATAGTGAAAGTGATGTATAATATTCTAAATTAGAAACTCTATTCTCAATATCCTTTAAGTCTGCCATAGTATATCTTTTATGATCAGCTAAAATGATTTTTACATCAGATTTAACATCATAAACATAAGGACTTGCTACAATTTTTGCTACATCTAAAACTTCATCTGAGATTGTAGGATCTATTGGAAATTCATCTGGAGTTCCTAAAATTAATTGAAAAACTCCATCTTTAGATAAAGTTATTCTATCAATTCTTGGCAAATAAAAATCATAATCAAAAATAAAGTTTTCATCTGAAACTAAAATTTGAGTAGGATTATATTCTGCAGTATAGAAATATCTAGAAACAAAATCAAATGGACTCAGTATTGCTGAGTTGGGATCATAATTTGTAACTTTTGGCCTAATATCTATAATATCAGTATTTCTTATACCATTAAATTGAGGAATCTTGTCCTTTAAATTATTTGGGTAACTATTTGCAGATATTAAATCTCCTGAATCATTTGAATTGAATTTAAAATAATCAAATACAATTGTCAATCTTCCATCAGGATCTTTATTTGAATTATTTTTAGTAATTCTACCAAAATCATAAAAATGTTTTCTTTGTCCATTATCCAAAGTATAATTATCTAAAATGTTAATATCCCCCTTATCTGAGGTTAATACTATAGCAGTATATCCACTCTCTTGAAATGAAACAGTTTCTCCAAGAATAAATGAATTTTTATTTTTATTAACCAAATAAATTTGAGATGAAGATTTGGATTTTGTATAAATTGCTACAGATCCAGATTTTGAACCAATTACAAGTTCTCCAATTATAAGGTCTGAAGTTGTTGAATTGGGACTATTTAATCCAGTTAAAGATATCCAAGGTAAAATAGGATCTGATGTGGTTGAAGATTCAAATACCCCATGAACTTCCAAAATATCTGATACATTCAAACTAATATTATCATCTTCAACCCTAGTTCCGTATATTGAAGTATATGCTAATCCAACATTTCTACTGGGATTATATTTTGTTTTTGAAATTGTAATAAATTCAGATCTTACTAAATTTTTTAATTTCTGAGTTACATTTGATTTAATTTGAGTTGTAATTACTTTACAAGGACCTGAAGTTGCACTTAAATTTGTAAATTGTGCATTTTTTCCACCATTTGTTATAGTTAATAAAGCATTGTCTAAATTTTCTAAAGTCCCATTTGCATTTACAACAATATATCTTTCTGAATTATAAGTTGCATATGTATAGTTTGTTCCTGATAAATTAGGTAATGTCAATGTAGTGGATGTTTTTGTAATTCCACCATATGGAACTTTTACATAAATATTTGAATCTAAGAAATTTACATTTGCAATATTTTTATTATTGAAATTTGAATAAAGTGATGAGTCTTGTAATTCTAAAATCTGTGGTTTAATAGTAAAAATATTTTGTATAGATGTACTTACTCCAAGATTTCCTGTGCATACATTTAATACTGTTGATACTCCAACAATATCAATTTTATTTTTAGTAGAATATACAGAAGTAATTCCTGCAAATACGTATGAACTAAATCCTATTTGAGTATATTTAACAATATCATCTACTTTTAAGTTTGATGCAAATGAACTTCCATTATTTGATGTAATAGTTCCAGAACTTCCATTTGTAGTTAATGTAAATGGTCCAGTAATAGAAACTTCCTTAGATAAAAGAGTGTCTGCAGTAAATACATTATTAACTGAAATTGACTTAACGTCATCAATTAAATAATTTGTTACAGTTCCAATTGAAATGGATGATCCTATTCCATTAACTATTAAACTTTCATTAGGATTGAAGCTTCCTGAAACTTGATATAAAGTTAATGTTTTTCCAGAAAAACTTTTTACATATCCTATAGATCCACTATTATTTCCTTTAATATAATCTCCATTATTGATAGAAGAAATTGAAGAATCAGTTACTATTTTTGTATATGTTTGAATATCAAATAATCTTAAATCAAATTGACTAGATGGATTTTGATAAGATGATACAAATGATGAAAAATCATATACTCTTGCTACTCCAATTTGCTCGCCTGAAGTTGTTCCATCAACTAGTCTTTTATTATAGAGTGGAATGTATGTATCAGTAGTTAATCCAATACTAGGTACATTTTTTATATTATTAACTCTTAAAAGATTTCCTGCATAAAAACTAGATGAAGAGTTTGATATGAGTTTAGTTTTTCTTGGTTTAGGGTAACTTAATAATTCTATATTTGTTGGTACTTCATATCCTTTAATATAAGCTTTTCCTGGGGATATTTTAAGAATACCAGTATCTTTTGAAGGAGTAATTGATCCTGATTGGCCTTGATAATATAATCCGTTATTTCCTAGATAATCATTTAAAGATTCTAAAAGTTCAACTTTAAATGCATTTGTATAATAATTTCCAGATTCATCAAAAGTTCTTCTTGCTAAAATATCAGTAATAAATGAACTATCTGTAGTATTTTTAATCTGTTTTAAAATTCCATTATCAACCCTAAACAATTCAATAAAATTATCATCATTAAAATCAGTTAAAAGTTTTTTTGTCAGTGTTAATGAAATTTTTAATCTATCTGCCCCAGGTGCTGCAAAATTTGAAAATCCCTGAGCATTATCATTTAAAGAAGAATCTTGATTTGAATTAATAATTTCTTCTTTTATATTTAATCCAACTCTATATGATGGTGTATTTGTATATTGATCTAGAATTATTTCATCCTTTGTAATATTAACAAAAAATCCTCTAATGAAATAAATACCGTCTTCAATCTTAGCTGCTGATCCAATTGATAATGCAGATCTATCAATTGGAGATGATATTTTTGCAATCCCACTTCCAGAAGCAATAGAAGAAGATTCTAATTTTATATTGGCATTAACTGCCAATTCTTCCCCATCTTGAAATTTATTAGATGTGAAATTTTCAGTTGAAGATGATTGATACTTAATATAAAATGTAGTAGCAGATCTAATAGATTCTTTTCTAGAAAGAACTTTTTCTATTTTTGCAGTTACACTTGATGTTTTTCCAGTTATATTTGTTCCTACTAGATATTCAAAATAATCTTCAACATCTATTCCCTTATATACATTTTCTACTTCTATTGCATAGTAGGATGAATCGTATGCATATCCACCAGGAACAACCACAGTGCCTTTTTTAAAAAAAGCACTTCCTAGTTTTTCAATTTGATTTTGTAATATCGATTGAATAGTTGTTAGCTCTCTTACCTGAACAGTTGTTCCTGGTTTAAAAAGAACCTTATAAAAATTCTTCGAATCATTAAAATCATCATAATATGGACTTTTGTTTAAATTAGTGCTTTGTGGCATTTTCTAAAATTCTAAAATAATTTTGATATCTTCTCTTTGTTGTGAAGATCTAGTTACAGATTCCCTATTGTCTACGTATATGATCTCACCACTCTTTATATTTATATCTGGTGACGAAAGACCACCTGAGAATTGTTGCCCTAAGTAATAAGTTACTGCACCAATATCAACACTATTTCCACTAAATCCACTATCCACAGAGTAAGAATTTGATCCTATTTTAATTGTTGTGGAATTAAATTGTTCTAATTTGTATGTATTTGATGTTTGGATTCCACTAATACTATTTGCATAATTGTAATCGAAATTATAATTTTCGCCATTCAAATATAAATCTACAAAATTAGTTCTTGGTTGTATAAATTTAAGAACTTTTGTAGTTGTATCAAAACTCACTAAATTTCCTACTGCATTTGTATTATCCTGTGTAATTTTTGAATCAAATGGTTCAGTTACTGTACTTGTGGTAAGCTTAAGAGCATATACTCCTGATCCAGAATTTTCTGAAAATACTGTAGAATTTTGATCAGATACTCCATTTGGCCTAATATCTTTAATTATTCCAACTCTTGAAAATTGATTTCCTACAATAAAATCTGGATTTGTTGAATCATTTTCTATTCTACTATATACAAGAACTCTATAAGATCCCAACTCAGTATATACATTTGCACCATGACCTCCTGGGGGAGGAATAATTACATTAAATATTGCTTTATTTACTCCTATTGGAGCTAATATTGAATCTAAGTCTAATGTTGCAAATGTATATCCACTCCCCCCATCAGTAACTTGAACAGATACTGGTCTGGATTGGTCATCAAATGTAATACTAGCAAGACCTCCAGTTCCATCACCCCTAATTGGAACATTTGTTAGAGTTCCTGAATAATTATATTGCCCTTGATATTCAACTAATATAGTTTCAATTTTTCCAGAAACCGAATTTGTTCTCACTCTACTAATTTCTTGATTTGTAGTAGTTGTCCAATTATTTGGAACAGCTATGAAGTTAGTAGAATCAAACTTCAATACATCTGCTGGAAATAATGTATAAAGATATTTCCAAATATATCCATCACTTTCTTTCTTAGGAGTTAAATCTGTATGTAAAGGTTCTTGAGTGGAAATTACTCCAGTATTATTATTTGATGGGGTAGAACCATTATTAATACAAATATAAACTCTATATTCACTATTCATTACATAAAATAGAGAATCATACAATCTTGTTGAACCAGTTACTGGAGTTGTATTATAAACACTATAGTCATGTTTATACATTTCATATTTTTTTCCATTACTCCAAACAATTTTAGGAATAACTCTAACTACATCAGTAGATGTTATTTTTTTAACTCCTAGAATATTATCTCTATATGAATTCAAATAGTAAAAATTATCTATTGGATCTGGTCTAGAAAAATCCCAACTAGGATAATACGAAGTTGCATTTGGAAATCCTACAAACATATAATAATTGCCATTAGCAACATCATTTATAAAATTTGAAGAATTTAATAATCTTAATTTGTCAGTAATTATTGCCATTTGAATTTCTATTTTATCTTATTTATTATAATTTTCTATATAATGATAAAGATGTAGAAGAAGTTCCTGCAGGAGAGCTTGAATATCTTGTAGTTCCAATTCCAACTACACTAGAACCTATTGAAACAATAGTAACTCCAGTACCTACATAATCACCCTCTATATAGTCTCCAAGTAGAAGATTTGTAGTACTCATTCCAATAAAGTTTGTACTTATACCAGTAAATACCCCAACATATGTTGCAATTTTGGAAAATGAAGTAATTCCAGATCTTTGCTCAAATCTTCCTTTTGTTAAATATATACCATCTATAATTAAATCCATTTTCTGGGGAGTCCATGTTATAGATCTAAATTGGGATGAACTTTCTGATAATCCAATATCATTGTAAACTTCAGTTCTTAATACATCTGAATTAATTATTTCTTTAACTGTTCTTGATTTTTCTTCTATTGGAGGGGATCCATAGATATCTTGATTTAAAACTAAAGAATCTCCTTCTTTTATTCTAGACAAATCAGTAGAAGAAATAGTATCGTTGTAATAACCTTTATAAAAATAAATCTTCAAAGTACTTCCATATGGAATACTTTCTGAAAAAGTTATTTTAGAACCTCTATTAAATGTGTAAGATTTTTCTGGAATTTGTAAAATATCATTAATAAAAATCAATAAGTTATATTGTAAATCAATTTCATATTGAGAATCTGCATCTAAACTAATTCTTCTTGAAATATTGTCTACAGTTTCTGATAATACAAAAGTTTTTCTTTTTCCATTTACTTGACTTGTTAAATCGTCAAGTTTTTGGAGTATGCCAACATTCCAAGATGAAAATGTATCCTTTGAAACTTCATTAATTGTTATGTATAATTTATCATCATTTGTTTGTGTTGAAACACCTATTGTTCCTACAGGAGTTAAAATTTCGTCTTGTTTATATCCATATCCAAAATTTGTAAAAATTAAATTTTTAACTTCTCCATATATTCCAATATCAAATGAAACTGATGCTCCAATTCCAGATATAGATCCTGTAAGAGGGAGATTTGTATATCCAATCGGAGAATCAAATCTTGCAGTATATGTAGAAATTCCTGAAGAATATCCAGAACCACCATTTAACATGGTTACGCTAGTAACAGATCCTAATCCAATATTTGCTATTCCAAGAGCATTTGACCCATATCCATCACCATCTTCAAATGTTACATAGTAAGTAGATATCCCAGATCTATATCCAGATCCTTTGCCTGTTATAGTTACTGATTGCACTGTACCTAATCCAGATATAACTGCTATTCCTTCTGCAGCAACTAGTGGCTGATATCTAATTCCACTAGTATTTCCATATGATACAATAATTCCACCTCTAGGATATCCTTTTACATTTATATCATATGATTTTCCTAAAAATCCTGTTGTTCCAAATCCAACAAAATTTATATTTGTTTTATTATTTTGCTCAGAAAAACTAAATCCTTCAGTATACTCAGGATACTGGAATATATTATTAACTAAAACTATTCCATTATCGCTTTTTATGCCAACTGTACTAATTCCAGAATTTTTTAGTTCAAATGAACTAGAAATTCCATTAAATTGTTCAGATATGTCATCAAAAATTAAATTTCCATCATAATTTGATTTTAAAAATACTCTTCCAGTAAAAGCATTTTCTGAAGTTGGTAAATTGATAATGATTTGAAAATCACTAATATCAAATTCATTTGTAGAAATATCAGAAAATAAAATTTTATTTTTGTTTATTGCATTGAAAAAACTAGAAGCAAAACTATAATTATTTGTAGAATTTTTTATTAGGTAATAATATCCTTGAGTTAAAATTTCTTTTGGCGGATTTGCCCAAAGCAATAAAACCTGATCTCCAGTTTTAACTGAACTTGTTAAAAAATTAAAACTACTATCTGCAAATATAATATCATCTAGTAAAACTTTAAAAGTTATTTTTTTATCTTCTAGTGGAGGGTCATCAAAATATAAAATATCCTTTATTATATTATAGTTACCAGATAAAACTTGTATATTACTTCCAATAAGATTTGAAGTGAATGGAGTAATTTCTGTTCCCAATACTCCTGTTCCTCTAGATATTTTTAATTGCTTTGTTGTATAATCTATAGAAGCAACTTTAACAATTTCTCCATTAATTCTTAAAATTGTTCCTAATTTTATATTATTTAAATTATTTACTGTAATACTACTGGAAGTATATGAAAGTAATTGGACAGTTGAACCAATTGATATTGGAGATTGTATAATATTATTAATTGTTAATAAACATTTTGAATTTTGCTTGAATGTTTCCAATGAATGTTGTGTTCCTATTCCCAAGGCATTCATGTTAGCATATTGATTACTTATTGCTAAAGATGAAGCTAAAGCAATCCTAATATTATCTTTATCTAAAACTATTGGATAAACTATAGAAGGTAAATATGTAGAAACTCCAATTACTCCTGGGCTACTTGATGATATTCCAATTGAAGTTCCTGTACCTACATCATACTTTAAAGGTTCTCCAGTCTTAAAAAAATGATTTTCTATAAAAATCTTATCTGAAGTTAAATTTACTGTTCCAGAATTTGATCCATCAAATACTTTATAAAATATTGGAAATCCCTTATGTTGCAATGGGAATGATTTCCTTCCATATAATGAAGGTGTATATATAGAACCTATTTCGTTAGTTGCCATTTTTTAAATATTTATTATTGATTTGCTGATAATAAACTAGCTTGATATATTTTAAGATCATAATTTGCAGAATTAGTTGGATTGAAATATAAAACATATTGATTACCTACAAAATTATAATCTGATGTAAATGATAGATCTTCATATTCAACATCTCCAATTATGTCATATGTAATGTTATTTAAATAATCATTAAAATGTATAGAATTAATTTGGATTAATGATTTTTGTGTGGTAACTCCAATTGTTTTTTGAACTTCTATGATATAAGATGATGACCCATATGCCCCAGAAATTGTAGATATTCCAATAGAAGTTGTCCCAGATGTAGTTACTCTTGAGCTTGAAATTTTAGATACTGTTTTTGTAATGGAATTATATCCAGCATAAGTATTTGTTAAAAATTTAATATTTGCTTGAAGAGTGACAGGTATATTTGATATTCCAGTATATGTTAATTCTATATTTGATCCATTAGTACTTATTCCAATTTCTCCAAGATCTTTATTTAAACTTTCAGAGTATAAGTTAGAAAAAATTCCAGTCCTTGTATTTACAAATGATGACTCAAAATACTCCTCAATCCCATTGGCCAAAGAAGAAAATCCTACAATTAACTGGCCAGAATTGCATTCTGAAATTGGTATAGTATAAAATACTTGAGGAGTTGGAGTTAATGTTGCAGGAAATTGTTGTGTAAGTTCAACTGTCCTTGTGTATCCAATTGATGTTGTTGCAATTCCAACTTGAGAAGGTGCTGTTTCTTTAAATGCTTTAATATCAATTTTATTATATGGATTTGTGGGACTAAAATATAATAGCATATTATTACTATCATTTGGATTTATTTCCACAGTAAATTCTCCAAAAATTGACTTTCTGCCTAAAGTTTCAAAATCATAAAAATATGAATATGAAACTAAATTCAAATCATCCAAATCTCTGGTTATAAAAACTTCAAAATACTCAGGATATTCAAATGAACCTAAAAATGATTTAGTAGATGATAATAAAAATTCATATTTTAATACATTTGTATCTTTACTTTGAATAGTATCTATTAATAATTTTGGTGTAATTTTTTCTGTAGTGAATAAAGTTGAAATATCATCTATAGACAAAACTCTATTATTGGTAGACTTTAAACTTTGCCCTAACCTCAAACTGTTGAATTTTAAATATTGAGAATAAGCTTCATTTGAGGAATCTATATCCTCTTCAGTGACTAAATCTAAATCATGAATAGAATTTACATTAGCATATGAAGTTAAAATTACATTAATATTTGATGTTGAATATTTGTTTAGTTCTATTTTGTTAGTTGGTAAAGATTCAACTATCAGATCACTAAATTTTTTATATCCAGAAATATGAGATAAATTTGATATTGAAGAATTCCAATTTTGAAATGGAATCTTACTCTTTAGTGAATAAGAAAACTTCTGATAATAATCATTATCAGAAAGTTTTTGTATATTTGAAGATAAATATCCTCTATTTTCTTTTCCTCCAATAACTTCAGTTACACTAGAATCTGTTAAAAATATAGAATTAAAATTACCAATTTCTAAAATTTTTCCTTGAGATAATGAAGATTTCCCTATAATAATTTGATTTTCTGAAAATTCTAATCCAGTTTTGACCTTTACCAAATTAGTTATTTTCTCATTTTTAATATTATCAATAATATTAGTATCCAATATACCTTCTCCATTATAAAACTCATTTTCCTTTAATATTGTTTCAATTATAGGTATATTTTTGTAAGGAATTACAAATGCAGAATATGATAAATTTGAATCAAAACTTCCAGGATAACTGTTTAATTGATATCTGACAATTGCTGCATCTTGAGATCCGTATGCAGGATCTACATAACTGACTATAAATGGATCATATTTATAGTCACTACAATTAAAACCATTTCCTATACTACTTGAGTTTACAATTCCTTCAATTGTAATTTTATCTCCAACATTAATTTCTAAAGGATTTGCAGTTGTAAATCCTGTGACTGGAGTTTGTATTGTTAATGTTATAGTAAATACGCTTGTTCCAGCAACTGAAGCATTTAATATTTTATAACCATTTCCATTGTTTAGTGTAATTATTCTATTATCATTTGAATTCAACCCATATCCAGGATTTAATATTTTAATTTGATTAATTGATGAATTTTTTAATAAAGATATAGCTGAGAAGTTAGAAATAATTTTATCTTCTTTAAAATTATAGAGTTTTATAATTGGTGGATTTATGTAATTAGATCCTCCATATATCACATTAATTTTATCTACAGTAAAATTATTTACCAATTTCAATGTAGAAAATATTTTTGTAGATGGTCTTAATGTTTTATCAAATGGACATATAAATTGTGTATTATTAACTTTTGTAGAAATAATTTTCCCAATAGAAGTGCTAGATGGAAATAAATTATGACCATTTCCACTAATAGTATTAACTGAAGTTATTTTTGGTAATTTTTTATATTGGGATCCTTGTGATAATAGTGTAATGGATTTAATTGGACCCTTAGTATCTGATTTTAATACATCATATGAAATTGTGGATATGTCACTAGTATATTTTGATACTTCAGGAGTATTTTTTAAATTAAAAGTAAATTGATAATCTGTAGATGTACTGATTGATCCAGTTGTATTGTAAATGCTATTATTGATAATAATACTATTATTATATGGAATTAAATCATCAGTGTATATTTTTTTAGTATTTGATGTTAAAGTATAATATAAATTTCTTGGAGTATAATCGCTTATATTTAATGTCAATGATGTTGAAGTTTTAATTACTTCTATTCCGGTTTTAGAATTTCCAATATATCTATTTTTAAAGTTGTTGTCTGTAAATAAATTGAATTCAGTATCATTTAATGTTACTGAGGATAGATCAAAAATTACAGGTTGATTTGCATATACATTAATTTTTGGATTTTCTTGTGAATTGATTAATACTTTGTAATTAGCACTAGAATAACTTACTACGAATGTTGTAGAAATTCCAGATTTTACATTTAATTTTATTATATCATTTGCAATTATTCCATGAGTAGAAGATGTGGAAACCTTGCAAGTGTTTTCAGTTAAACTACCAGTGATTATATTTCTATTTGTAGTAAATTTATGAAGACCAGATCCTGGTGAACTATAACTAATAAAGTTAGGAGTATTTGTGTCATAAGTATATTGTTTATTATTGACCAAACGTATAACATCATCTTCTAATTTGATTATATAAAGATTTTGTATTGTATCCAAATTACCTAATTCAGAAACTATAGTAGAATTTCCTGCAGAGTAAGTAATTTTTTCTCCATTTTTAAATTTATTATTTGGTAAATATATACCACCTGTTGGTATATATTTTGTATAAGATACTCCATATCCTAAGGGATAAATTGTTAGAGTAGTTCCTATTCCTACTGATTTATCTGATAGTAAGCAAACAGATTGTGTTGGGTTAAAATAGTATGATTGGTTGATTTCAGAAAATGTGTTTGGATTCTCTTGATATGTATATTCAAATTGATTTGAAAGAATCTCTACAGTTTCTGTAGAAAGATGATTTGGAGAACCAGAATCTCTTAAAACATTTACAAGATTATTTTTATAATCCAATCCAATTATTTTTAAAACTTCATTGCCAATTTTTAAATAAGAATCTACATTAAGTTGTAAAATTGAATCTCGTATTTGAATAGATGTAACTAATCCAGTAACGCTAGAATTTGAAATACTTGTGGTAAGACCAGTTTTTATAGATTTAGTTGAAATTTGTCTAAATCCTTCAATATTACTATAAGTGCTACTAGATATTCCAGTTATTTTTACATAAGTATTATTTTTTAATGAATGATAAGTAGATGCAATTCCAATTACAATATTACCATCAGATATAAATGTTATATTTGATAGTGAATAAGTAATATTTTCAATGGTACTTATTCCTACTCCATCTAATTCAGATACTTTTGCAATAACACCTAGACCAGAAGTTCCTTCATTATCAAATACAATAGAATCATTGATTTGATAATCTATTCCTCCATTTATAATATCAATATTTTCAACCTTTCCATCTGAAGATTTTTCTACAATAATATCCTTTTGATTAATGTCATTAAAGAATTGAAAGTATTCATATACATGATTTTTATCATCTACATTATATGATTTTGTATATTTTGTAATATCTAAATTATTAAAATTTAAATTTTGATTATACTTCAAATCAAAATTCTCCTTGGGCGCATTGCAATTATAAGTATCTCCTATGATATAAGGAAACTCTGGAGTATCAGAAGTGTCAAATGTACAGAAGTACGCATATACTCCCTTTGGATATTCTGGAGTAATGCAGAATCTTCCATTATGTTCATCTAAATTTCCAGAATTTGTAAATTGATATTCTTCTACAAAGTTAATATAGGTTGGAACTAGTTTATTTAAACTGTATCCACTTCTCATTCTTACAATTCCACCAGTTCCATCAATATTTTTAAATGCAAAGGGTCCATAAATTGGACACCCATCATATGACCACCCAATGATTGGAGAATGTTGTGTTGGAATTGATGATATATTAAAATATTTTCTTAAATTATCAGTGAGAAAATATACTCCATAAGTATTTCCGATATAAGAATAATTCTTACCAAAAATTAAACCATCTTTAGTTTTGGAAATTGTAAATCTAGTTACATCATTAATAGTCCATGATTTAATATTTGCTTTTAATTTTAAATTTTTTCCAATTGGAACTATCTCAATAAATGTATTTGTTGATGCATATCCAACTCCAGGATTAATTATTTTAACGCTTGTTATTTTTCCATCTTGGATAATTGGTTGTAAATTTGCACCAAATCCATTTCCCTGAACTGTAATATTGAAAGAGTTAAAATAATTTTCGCCAGAAGATTTGACAATAACTTCATTTATTTTTCCATCAATAATAACTGGCTCTAAGAAACATCCCTCACCTTCTAGAATAGTTACCTCTGGATATTTTTCATAATTAAAGATTGAAGTATATCCAAAATTATCTACATACTCTGTATGGTCTGCTCTTGGGGAAGCACTTACTACATATCCACTGATATTGGGAACAATAGTTGCATTATAACCAATTGTTGATATCCCAGAAACTGTAATATTCCCTAAAATTTCAACTCTAATTGGAGAATATTCTATGTAATAATACGTATATGTACTTCTTGAAGTAATATTAATATAAGTTATATAATTTTTAGTTGATGATAATTTAAATCTATTATCGTCAATTTTAACAATATAATAATTTTCATTAACAATTAACCCACCTATTGGACCTCCATTAAATCCTGATATTGGTTCATATGAATAAACTACTTCTTCACCTGTAGAAAACCCATGATTTTCTACTTCTATAATATCTTCTTGAATATTTACATTAGAATGAATAAATGATATTTTTTTATATTCAAAATCCTTATCATTTTTATCTACAATAACATTATCTATTCCCTTTTTAGGTAATATTGCACTAAATTTTTGAATTCCATTTCCATATGTTCTAATATTAATTAAATTTTTTCCAAATAAAGCATCTTCTTTATTAAATGCCAATTTTAGCGAAGTTCCATATCCAGTATTTACTGCATAATAAATTGCATTATTAATTAAATATCCATCATTAGATACTGTTCCTATACCAATTGGAGATGATCCTAGAGTTTCATATCGAATTGGTTCTCCAGTTACAAATCTGTGAGGATTATCAAAAATAAAAGTATCTGATATAGTATTAACTATTGAACTTTTTGTTGATGAATTGAATATAACTTCATGAGTTACATTTTTCATTTTTACTTTAGTTGAAGTTATATCATTATTCCCACCAAAAATTTTAACAGTAGGAGTTTCTACATAATCAAATCCAGGATCTACAACTGAAATACTTACTTTATTACCTCTTAACTGTGGAATTATTTTTGCATTTGTGTATTCTTGATCATAATATGTAATTTTAAATTGTGGCGGATTGTACAAATTATAATCTTCACCAAAATTTAAAACATCTAAAGATACTATTGGTCCATAGTAAACTTTATCAAATGATTTGTAATTTTTAATTTCTACTCCATTAGTAAAAATACCAATTCCACCTGAAGGAGTTTTTTCCTTTGTCTTAGTTATTTCTGAATTTTTTGGAATTTTTTTAAATAATTTAGATGAATTAAAATTGTATCCATATTGATTATTGGGTTTTAATTTAATATTAGTGACTTTTGAGTTAATATTACCTTTTGTGTCATATTCAAATAATTGAACAAATGAAGATATTCCAACATTTTCTCTGGAATAGCATAATTTTATTTGAGTAGATGAAATAGTTTTTACATAATAAGATATTCCTGTTTGTATACCTACTTCATTTTTAAAATTTGAAGTTGTAGAATAATCTACTACAGTTACACAATCTCCATCAAAAAAGTTATATTCAGATTGACTATTTAAAGTATAATCAATATTTACATCAAATGAAGATTCAAATTCTAAAGGAGTAATAATATATTCTGGTAACCCATTAGATGTTAAATAATAGTAATTATTATCCAAATATAGATCTTGAATATTTGCAGTAAGATTTAAATTTTTATATGATGATTTTTTAAGTTTTCTTCTGAATAACACATTTTTTCCTAATGGAAATTCTACTAAAGGAACAGTAAATTCTTTTGGTGATAAAACTTTTACTGACAAATCACTAGCAACTAATGTATTAGTATTTTCTAAATATAAATCTACAAAATCTCCAGTTCTTAAATTATGATCATATTTTGTTAAGGAAGCACCATTTTCTAAAGAAAATCCTTCTTTTTGATAATTTCTAATTTCAGGTGTAATTTCAGTTACTGATACCCCACAAAATACACTGATTGGATGATTATAAATTAAAGATTTTGTTAAAGTACTTTCTTCTGTAGATCCAAAACTTTCAATTTGTATTGGATCATTATCCAAAGAATAAATTGCATCTGAAGATTTTAAACTAGATAAAACATTACACAATCTAAATTTAACAATATTATCTAAATTTTCATTATCATATGCATATACATAATGATCAGAAAATACTTTTGTTTTTTTGGAAATTGAAGCTGTTACTCCTGTGCAATTTAAAAATTGATTATTTGTTTTATCTGAATAAGATATTATTAAATTTTCTATTTGTAAAGTTCCAGTATTGCCAAATCCAATAGTTGAATTTACATTAATGGTATTTGCATTTATTTCAATATCTTCTACTACAAATGTCTTTGGAGTTGCTTTAAAGGTTCCTGAGATGCTTCCTTTTGGATTTAAGTTATTTGAATATCCAGAGAATAATTTTAATTTGTAAAAAGTTTCATTGCTATTATTGGTATATGATTGAATATCATAAATTGATCCATTTGCAGGTAACACTTCATAATTTGCAAATGCATCTTGATATAAAGTTTGACCCCTAGTATTGTAAGGATTACCTTCCATCAGTTCACATACAAAAGTTTCTGTTACTACCCACTTGTCATCTGATGGAGTAAAACAATAATCATCAGGTTTAATTATTTTTACTTCTTCACCATAAAGAACTCTGAATAAAATCTTAAATGCTTCATCTGTTCCTTTTGATTGATAAAAACTTTTTGCTTTACTTATAAAATTCTGAACATTGATTTTTGAATTAAATTCAATTTCCTCAAATCCTGGAGTGAATTGATATTTTGTTTTTCTAAAAAATTCTTGTAAGAATAAATTACTTAAATTATGTACAGTAGAAAGACCAGTATGGGAATTTGATTCAGTCTGTAAAAATGTTAAATATTCTGGATTATTATCTTCACTAAGAGAACTAATTGCACTGAATCCTCTTATACATCCAGTAAAAGAAGTTGTGGTGATTCCAGTGTAAGTAATAATTTCATCGTCAATTTTTAAAAGTCCATACTTATTTGGCCAACCATCAGTAGAAGTTACATAAATGGTATCGTCATAAAATTCTATATCAGAAGTTAACTTAGTAGATGCTATTAATTTTTTAGAATCAAATGAATCTATATTTTTATATGATACAAGATTTTCTGCAAGATCTGTGTTTCCACCTTGAAACTCTTGAGAGTAATAATATTGTGTTAAAAATTCTACAAAATTTGAATTCTCTGAATTTATAAATTCAGGAATCTGATTTTCTAAAATGTCTGTAATTTTAACTATATTTTTTTCCTGATTCATTTTAAATTCTTACCTTGTTTCCAGTGAAATAACTTGATTCAGGATTAAATTTGCTTCCAGAGCTATTTTCTCCAGATGCAACAATATCCTTTTCCATTGTAAAATTACTATTTCCAACATCTAATTTTAAGTAAATAGATTTTTTGGCAATAATATCATTTGAATATGGAGTTGCTTCAATTTCAATAATATTATTTGGTTTTGTAGTTGAAGTAACATTTATATTATCTATATTCAAATTTCCATTAATATAATCAATTGTTCCTATATTGCTAGAAACAGTTTTAATGGAAGATCTATCAAGATAAAATATAAAAAGTTTTCCAGTTTCCATAGAATTATTTGGAATATCTGATATAAAAACTTCATTCGCAATTCCTCGAATATAAAATCCACTAGATCTTATATTATATGCACCTTCAGCAGTTGAAATTGCAGTTTCTGTATGAAATCTATTTTCAAAACATATTAGATAATTTGTTGGAGAATTTAATATTACTCCTAAATTTCTTCTAATTTTAATTTTTGTAATATTTGATGTGATAGAATTGCTAGTAGCATCTATAACTCTAAGACATTTGCTATATTTAAATCTTCCTCCAAATTTGTTTAGTTCTGTTGAATTTGAAAAACTGTTCACAGAATCAATAATCTTGGTCTGAAGATCATTTACAGAACCAACAAAATTTGAGTTATAATAAACAGTAGAATCTAGTTCAACATAAACTACATTAATATCTACAAATTGTTGTTTGATTCCTGCTATTGTATATTTCTTTAATGATTGTAAAATATATTCTTTTGTTGCTTCTGATAGATAATCTGAATTTTTTGGTTTTGCTGCAATGAATACTCTTCCATATTGTGGAGGATCTAGATCCTCTCCACCATATGCAGTTACTGATTCTATATTTGGGTAAATAGATGGTATTAATGCTTCATAATCACTAGAAGTTACTGCTCTATATTGAGATGAATAAAGTCTTGGTGCATAATATCTAACAGACTCTATAGATTGAATATTATCTCCATTCTGTGATGCTGTATTAGCGATTATAGTTCCAACTTTACCACTTAAATTATTTCCTGTATTATTATCACCTAAGATGGTTCCAGAAAATGTAAAGTTAGAAGCACCATTACCATCTTTACCATTGGTGGTAATATATGTTGCAGTTATATAATTCAGATTTGATAATTTACTTCCAATTATTCCATCTCCAAAAAATATTTCATATTTTTCATCAGATATCTCTTGAGTTAAAAATATTTTAGAAATGGAAGATATTCCTACAATATTATCTACAGCAGAATATTCTTCTGCTGTACTATCATTTTTAGTATTTTTAACATTAACTCTAATTGTAGATGTATCAATATATGGATTTGGTAAAATATATTTTTGATTTGGTTGTGAAGTATCTACTGTAAAGCTCTTACTTAAAAATGATCCTTCATAAATGTCAACTTCACTAAAAATTGCTTCTCCATTTGATACTCCAACTGTAATATCTTCTGGAATTGAAAAAATATAACTTGTATTGTCTAAATTACCAGTACAAACTGTACCAGCCTTAAGTGTAACTGTTTGAACTGAAGTTGCAATATCAGTTAAGATGAAAGAAATATTTGCTTTTGCTGCACGTCTTGATAAAGGAACATATCCAATATTTCTTGCAAGAGATACTACATTTTCACGAATTGTAGCAGAATCTAAAAATGCCTCATTCGTCACCATATTGGTGTTATAGGCAGTTAGATATGTGTTATATGCAAGAACATCAATTAGAACTGAAAAATTAGAACCTTCAAAATCAAAGTCTGTAAAAGTTGAACTTGCTCTCAGGTAATCTTTAATAGATGTTCTAATCTGATCAAAATCTAGATTAGTAAACTGTATAAATGCCATTAGTATCTAGTTGGTTGTAATATGAAACTGATTGCCTGAGTTGGCACTGCTAAACCTACGATATCATAGACAATATAAACATTAAGTTCATTATCATCAGGAAATACATTTACTGTAACTTTTCTTGTAATGACTCTAGGTTCAAAATTAGAAATCAATATTCTAATTTCTTGTTCTATGGGATCTGCAATGCCACTATCAGCAAGTTCAAAAAAGTAATTTTCAACTTTTGATCCCAAAAGTGAGTTAAAAAATCTTTCGCCAACCTTTGTTCTGATTAAATTGACTACAGATCTTTTAATTGAATCTTCATTTTTAAGAACAGCAATGTCATTAGTCACAGGATGACGTAAAAACGATAAACTAATGTCCTTAAATCCCCTAGAAATGTTCTCTAATGCCACTTATTGTTCAAATTAGATACATTTATTTATTGAGGTTTGCCATAAGAAGGTTCAGTTCCATATTCCCAATCATCATAGTCACTATCATTTCGAATTTTCTCATGAAATTCTGTTTGTTCTTTTAAATGATGAGTTCCTTTAGGCATATCATCATGCATAATTTCCTGTAGAGTTCTTTTTTCCTCTAGTGCTCCATAATCAGTTGCAAGTTTAGTGGTTCCCCACATCTTATACATGTATTCTTTGTCTCTGTCTACTAGATTCTTAGCCATTTTTCTCCTAATTCAAAGTGAATTAGAACTTTTAAAGGGGTTTCTATCCCTATCTAGTACTATCTATGAAAGAGAAACGCTTGCGCTCTGTAAGAGATGCGTGAGAGCACAAAAAAAGGACCTACAAGGGTCCTCTGAGAATATTACCTACCTTGGCCTCTATACTTTTTAGTAGGTCCATTACGAGAGCTTCTAGAGTGCTTTGTGTTCTTAGATGTGCCCTGACGAGTATTCTTGGGCCTACTCTCAATTTTGTTGCCATTTAGGGAAGCTCTTTTTGCCATATTGTTTAGTTATCAGAAATACTTACACATTCTACCACAAGATCCTCTGGATTAGGAACCCCTGTCTTATAAAATTGATTGGCAAGTTCATCCATAATTTCAAAGGTATCATTTTCTGATATCTCTGTGTAAATTTTTCTACCTTCACAATAGATATTGTACAAGTCCATTAAATTAAATATAATCTGTGAGTTTTGAAAGTCTGGAATCAGTAGATCTTTCTAGCATATTTAGTTCATGTCTACCAGAATTATCAGATAAACCATCATCTGCAGCAAAAATCTGTGGAGATATTCCAATTGATTTGCCCCTTGGTTGAATATAATTCACAAAATATCTATCTAATTCCATAGGAAATGATTGTTGATAAACTTCTACAAGTTCTTGCATTAACTCTTTAGAAGGACTATATCCAAACAATCCCCAGAAATTATGTGCCCTGTAAATGTGCTCAGAGATGCATTCATTAACTAATGAATAATCCCACATAGAACAATCATCAGATAGGGGAATAAATCCTAGATACAATAATTCTGAATTATACAGAATACTTGTATCTAGTTTTTCCCAGATTTGATGAAGTTTAATGTTAATTCTACAATCATCTTCTACAATTAGAATTCTTTTATAATTATGTTTTAAAGCATCTTGATAAATTGAAAGATGAGAAATGGCACATCCCAAATAACTTGAATTTCTAAAATAAGGATTTTCTAATTTAGACCATAAATGATTTAAAATTGATCCATTTGTAGCACCAAATCTTTCATAGTGATGAATATCTACAAAAGAAAAACGTTTCTGTGAAACATTCATTCTTTCTTTCTGATGATGTAAATTTAAAATATAGATATTATCAAAAAATTCATTCATACTATCTTATTAGATAACTCTTGTTTTTTCATGTCCTACTCGTATTTGTGGGTGGCACCAAATTTCAAGGCCACATTTACGAATTGCATCAAGGCAAAATGATACATCTTCTCCGCACATATCCTGAACCTCTCCAGATTCAAAGACTTGCATCTGAGGAGCAAACCACGGATACTTCATTTCAGGATGCTCAAAAACTCCATGCTTAATCAGAACCCAACCAAAGCCTGTGTAATCCACAGTGAATGGTTTCTTTCTGTTGGAAATGGTGTCTACCATTTCATGATTCATTACGCCACCATTATTCTTGAAGTCATTTTCTTCCAACCAATGCGCAACTGATGTGGTACGTCCATCCTCTGTAGCATACCAACCACAAGCAATATCCTTGTCCATTTGTACCAGTGCCCAGAATGCATCAGTATTGAAAACAATATCTGAATCAATCCATAGCTGATAATCATAATTAAGTTTACCATCCCATGGAAGTTGATCTGGACCACGTAGTACATTTGCACCAAGACATTTGCAACGTGCAAAGTTTACCATGGAAGAATAATCCTGTGATATTTGAATGCTTGCACCAGCCTGCACTAAATCAAAACATAACTGAACAAAACTCTTCAAAAATGTATATGATACTCCACGTCCTGGAAGACAAAATACAATGCTCTTGCCACGAATTTTTTCTAAAACTTCTTCCCTATTAAACAGAGATTCTGAACCTTGTTCCTGTGCTTCTGGCTTTTTTGCCTTTACTGTAAATCCTTTTGCCATATAATTAATTCAAATAATTTTGCGATATAGTACCAATTCAATGATACTCCATTATTTATTTGTTGTCAATAACCTTCACTATCTCAAATTCTTTTAACTGAAATTTAGTAGAAAGACCTGCATGTATCATCTGAGAGATGTCTTGAAGAATTTTCTCAGCATGACTGAGAGATCTTCCTTCATAAAACACTCTGTCTTTTGCAATCACTTTATATTTCATTTTTTACCCCCAAAAAATTTTTTTATATAATGGGACCCAATTATATTTACAATTTCTCTCAGGCACAACAAATAATACTCAATCTCCTCCCTGGGACCAATCACAGTACCATACAGATTCTCATAGATAAACCCTATGGGGGATTTTTTATTGGGAAAAAAATTTTTTAAGAACATGAAATAATTCGCTTGTTTTCAAAGGTTTGTAGGTTAGGGTAGTTTGCTTTTTTTCGAACCGCATAACAAACCCCACAATAATTATAATTAACAATATAACTGTTAATTCACTATAGCATCAATCACATATATTGTCAATACTTATCACTTAACACTGTTTAATACTTATCACAGTGTATCACAGTGTTTATAATATACTAATATTGACTGTTTTTAATATACTAATATTGACTGTTTATAATATACTAATACTCACTGTTTTTAACTATAAGATATTGACTGTTTATAATATACTAATACTCACTGTTTTTAACTGACAGATCCTGTGGAAAACTAGTTTTCCACAGGTAACTAATAGTTTTCCACAGGGTATATATACTTATTGACACTGAGAACACTAATAAACACTGGGGTTTCACTCATAATACACTGTTGCCTGTGGAAAACTATCACTATGCTGGGACTATATCTGCCCCCTGGGACTTGACAAATAAACTGTGCTGTGTTATAATGTGCAGGCCAAGATCACAATAAGATTACACATTTACACACACATACACACATATAATACACTATAATTAAACTAGATAATACACTATAATCAGAAACTACATAATACACTATAATTCAAGGCATTTATACACTATAATCAGAAACTACATAATACACTATAATTACTAATCTTTTCCACAGCTTGTGGAAAACTATAATACATTTATTAATACATTTATATAACATTAATAAATGTATCATTACACACGGAAATCATTCAATCAAACAGTTTAGAAATGGGAATTGAACCGCATAATGATTTAACAACACTCCATCAGGTGTAGATATAATCCCAAGTTCATTCATTAGAATAATAAACTCCTCATA
>Ga0114979_10000343_pt1 | contig 30612 bp, 31 predicted proteins | sample S_140625_EF_Meta_FD_87315 | JGI IMG/M metagenome (GOLD analysis project Ga0114979, IMG submission 87315) | Freshwater microbial communities from Lake Simoncouche, Canada to study carbon cycling - S_140625_EF_MetaG | ecosystem: Environmental > Aquatic > Freshwater > Lake | place: Lake...
CACCGCGAAGGGGCGATCGGCGTCCACCTCGAAGGGGCCCGTGCAGGCGGCATCGGCGTAGTAGAGGTGGCAGCGCACCACCGGGTACGCGCGGACGATGCCGCGGAGCTCCGCCAGGAAGCGGGAGAGCTGCTCCTCGGTCACGGAGCCGCTGGTGTCGATGCAGACGTCCACCTCGAGCGTCTCACCCTCGAGCGTCTCCACGTAGAGGCCCTGCCAGACGTGGCGGCGGTCGAAGCCGGCGAAGTCGTCCGGCGTGCGCACCACGTGTCGCCAGAGGGCGGATCGCCAATCAAGCTGTGGCGCGTGCGTCTCCTGCACCGCGCGCAAGATGGCTTCCGGCACCGCGCCGAACCCGTGCATCTGCGCGGCGGCCACCGCGCGGTGCATGGCATCGGACCAGTGGGCGGAGAGCTGCTCGGCCGCAGCGGCGTCCAGGGTGCCGTCCAGGAGGTCCGCCAGCGCAAGTTTGCGTACCTTTCCGGACTGCAGCAGCGCGGCGTAGATCTCCTCCACGGAGAGGTGGGCCAGCTTCGGGTCCTCCACCCCGCCCTTCGGCAGACTGAGGCCTTCGAGCGTGCGGATGAGGCCGTTGATGTGGATGTCGCACGCCACGTTCCAGAGCGTGGCGTCGCGATCGCGCCGGCGCGGGACGTGGAGGAACGCGCAGTGCAGCAACTCATGGATCACCAGGCCGTCGAGCTCAGCGGTGGAGAGCCCCTGGAGGAAGGCTGGGTTGAAGAGGAGCTGCCGGCCGTCCGTGGCCGCGGTGGGCACGGTGTCCGTGAGCTCCACCGGCGCCATCATCAGGAGCGCGCCGAAGAACGGGTGGCGCTCGCTCATGCGGATCTGGCTGGCGGCGAGGCGCTTGCGGAGGTGCTGCTCGGTGTCCGGCGTGAGTTCGGCGGCGGCGCTCATGCCGTCACCAGCAATTCGCGGTAGTCGGCCAGGAACTTCTTGAAGGACGGCTCCTCGCGGAGCGCCATGGCAAGCGGGCCCTGGAGCCCCTTGGACTGCATGGAGCGCAGGAGGTCCTGGATGAAGGTGCGCACCCACTCGGTGGTCATATGCTGGTTCACCCAGCGGAACCCGTGCACGGCATCGGCGCCGGTGCGGGCGCGCAGCGCCAGGCCCACCACGGTGGCGTACTTCACCGAGATTTCCTTGGGGCATTCGACGGACTCGCCACGGCCGGCCAGGATGGCGTCGATGTCCGGGATGGCGTCGTACACCTTGAGGTAGCCGCGGAACTCCGCCCACGCGCCGGGGCCGAGCGCGGAGTCCGCGGAGAGGCCGGCGCCAATCAGCTTGTCCGCCATGAACCAGGAACGCGGCGAGGGCCACGCGGGGCGCGTGGGGTCCACCTTGTGCAGGAGGTCGGTACGGAACGAGAGGAACGCAACGATGCGCTCGCTCACGCCCTGCGCAATGGCGTAGGCCTTGAAGCTGGCCAGGTCCACCGCCACCTCCAGGTGCGCGAAGCGGTTGGCAAGCGGTGCGGGCATGTCGAAGACGGACGCGCGGTCCTCCTTGCGGTTGCCGGCGGCCCAGACGAACCAGCCGTCGGGGAGTTCGTAGCTACCCACGCGGCGGTCCAGGATGAGCTGCTGCGCCACGCCCTGCATGGTGGGCGGGGCCATGTTGAGTTCGTCCAGGAAGAGGACCCCGCGCCCGCCGCGCGGCAGGAACTCCGGCGGATACCAGCGCGAGACGCCGCCGCCCTGCTCGAGGCGCTCGGGCACGGGCAGGCCGCGGAGGTCCGTGGGCGCGAGCTGGCTGAGGCGGACGTCGATGACGTCCATCTGCGCCGCGGCCGCGGCCTGGGCCACGATGCTCGATTTGCCGATGCCGGGCGCGCCCCAGATCATCAGGCTGTGACGCAGGTCGTTGGAGAGGATGGTGGACAGGTAGCCGGAGAGTTCGTTCGGTGTCATTGGCGGGGTCTCAAGGTGCGTGCGGAACTGGTGCCAAACAGGACAGATCATGCCGTGGCGGGATGAAGCAAGTGCTTCAGCCGACCAGGAAACGGCACGACATCGCCGCACCGAACGCCGGTGCAGCCTGCCCGCGGGATGTAAGACCTGTGAGGAATCCAGCCCGCCGGTCGCTGCCGGGCGGGGGCCAGGCAGGGGGCGGGGAGGCAGATCAAGCGGGATTGTACAACGGCGTGCGCGGAGTCAAGCGAAATCACGCGCGGTGCGGCATTGCTGCACATTGGCGTGCGGCGCCGATAGTGGCTGCATGCGAACGACTCCGGTACTTCTCATTGCAACGGCCGCCGTGGGCGCAGTGCTGCTTGGTGCAAGCCTCGCCGCCCGCCCCTCCCCCACCTTCTCCTCCGCCAACCACGGCCGATGCGTGGGCATGTTCCTCGACACGGGCGGCGCGGGCTCGCGCGTCCCGCGGAGCGTGCCGGCGGACGCCACGAACCTCACCGTCTCCGGCACCGTCCCCTGCAAGGACAGCGTGATGGCGTGGGCGGCACAGGGACCGTACCGGGTGTTCGAGGATGGAACGGTGGAGTTCCTGGCAGCGCCGGTGCCGCCGTGCCAGGGGGGCGACTACTACGTGTGGATTGGGTTTCCAAAGTAAACCGCGCGAAGTAAGGTGCACCCATGGGCTGGTCCTTCCGCCGCTCCATCAACCTCGGGCCGCTGCGCGTGAATCTGGGCAAGCGCGGCGTCGGCACGTCCGTGGGCGCCGGGCCGTTTCGCATCGGGCGCTCGGCGAACGGGCGCACGTATCGATCGTTCCGCATTCCGGGGACGGGGATTTCGTATCGGAGCAGTGGCGGCGGTGGTGAAGCTGGCAGTGGCAGCGGATGCCTCGGGCTGATGTTGCTCACGTTGTGCCTCGCTGCAGCGCTCCTGTCATTCGCGACACGTGCGGGCACCTGGCTGCTCTGATCAACCGATCGCAAGCAAGCCGAACGCCGACCCCCGCTGCAACAACTACTTCACCGCCTGCTCCTAGATTGCTTCGCATAACCGGGCACTTCCTCCGCGTCGGAGCACCATCGTCCCCGGGCCCTCACGGCGCGATCAGCGCCAAGGAAATCGCACCGCATGAGGTTCAACCGCGAGACCGGCATCCTGCGCACGAACACGGGGGAGCGCTTTGTATTCCAGGTGCCGGAGCCGGGCGAGGCCATTGGCTGAGCGTTGCTCGGCAACGGGCGGTCCGGATCGGGCAAGGCGGTCCGCACCGCCGCGCGGCTGCCACAGATGCTTCACCCACACGTGCGATAGTTCCGTCTCGAACATCACCCCATGAGCGAACCATCCGAATATCCTCACGCACTCCCCGCCGACCTCGCCGCGCGCCTCGCTCGGCTGGAATCCGCGCTCTCCCCCGACGGCACGCTGCGCTGCGAGCGCCTGGTGATCATGGGTGCGCACGGCACGCCGCGCATCGTGGCGTCGGTCAGCGAGAGCGGCGAGGCCATGCTCGAGATGCTCGATTCCGGGCAGGTGCGTCGGATCACGGTCTCGGCACGCGCCGATGGGTCGGCAGGGATGCTGCTCTCGGACAGCCGGGGCCGGACGCGGATCGGGCTTGGAACCACGGCCGGCGGCGAGGCGCACCTGGCGTGCGTCGACTCCGCGGGCAAGCCGCGGATCACCGTGGGAACCTCCGGAATCGCCGGTGCCGAAGTGCCCGGCGGGCCGGTGGCCAGCGGCGCGGCAATCGCGCTCATCGACGAGCACGGGGCCACGCGCATCACGCTGCGTTCCACCAACGGCGATGCGCTCGCCACCTTTGCCGACCGCGACCGGCGTGTGCGGCTCTCGGCGGGGACGCGGTCGGACGGCACGGTGGTGGTGCCGGAAGATCTGGGCAGGTCCTGAGGTCGTGGGCCGCCGTCCGGCGGCGCTGCATGGCAAGGCTGCTGCACCGGCCGTGGCCCCACTACCCTGCGCAGCGCATGCCTGACGCCACCCCCTCCGACCACTGCATTCCCGCCTCGCTCGAGCGCATCGATCGGCTCCTTGCGGAGTCCGGCATGGCGCCCGCCGGGTCGCCGCGCGCGCGGGTGCTGCAACTCCTGGCCGCCCTGCTCCGCCTGGAGTGCTCCACGCGCGCCGATGCGCTGAAGTCGCTGCACGATGGCACGCTTGCGGCCGGGTGCGATCCGGATTCCGCGGCCTACCGGCAGTTCGCCACCGCGCTGCATGAGCTGCTCAAGCGCGCGAACTACCGCGAGATCTCCGGCGCAGAGCTTGAGGAGGCGTTCGAATCCCAGGCGCTCTCGGCGGTGAAGATCGAGGTGGACATGGCCGCCTTCCGCGCGCTCAACATCTTTGCGCGCGGCAAGAGCCCGCGGACCGAGGTGATTCGCTCGCTCTTCGGACTGCGAAAGAAGCGCGTGGATTTCGACGTGCTGGAGCGGGTGCTGGTGCTTTCCTGCACAAATGATGGGGCGGGCGCCGGGCGCGCCGGCAGCAAGGCGAAGGCAAGCGCGAAGGGCCACGGCGGCGCCAAGCTCGAGCCATCCACCCTCAACCTCAAGCTGTTCCGCGGCATTCCCGTGCCGGACATGGAGATGCTCCTCCCGAACACGCGGCTGCGCATGCGCAAGCTCGACCAGGCCGTGGTGTTCGTGCCGGCGGTCGTGAGCGTGACGTTGGCGGCGTCGAAGGTGATCTTCTCCATCACGGCCATCATTGCGCTGGTCAAGTTCTGGATCGGCCTCGAGCGCGAGCAGCCCATCCAGAGCGGCGGCTGGGGCCTGGTGGCGGCGGGCTCGTTCACGCTGCTCGGCATCACCATGGGCGCGTGGACCAAGTACCAGAAGCGCCGCCTGGAGTACGCCAACGCGCATTCGAGGACGCTCTATTTCCAGGCGCTCGACAGCGAGTCCGGCGCGTTCCTGCGTGTCCTCGACGAGGCGTTCGAGGAAGAGGCCAAGGAAGCGACGCTTGCCTACGCGTTCCTCATGGCGCACGGCCCGAGCACCGAGGCCGCGCTCGACGCGCGCGTGGAGGCGTGGCTGCGCGAGAAGCTCGGCGAGCCGGTGGACTTCGAGGTGGACGACGCGCTTGCCAAGCTCGAGCGCCTGGGCGTGGCCACGAAGAGCGGCGAGACGTGGACCGCGGTGGCGCCGGAGGCCGCGGCGGAGGGGCTGCGCGCGCGGTGGGTGGCGGCGGTGTGAGGGGGGCGAACCGCCGCTCGGTGCCTGCAATCCGTGGCAAATTCGACCAATAATGCTGTTCTGCTGGCGTGTTGAGCGATAGAAAGATGTTCTATCGCTCACCATGAGCGATAGAATGAGGCCATGCCCGTCTGGAACTGGCAACTCCCTGAATGGCCGTCGTTCCGATTCGACGCGCACCGACTCGCTGCAGCGGAGGAGCAGTTCGCGCAGGGTGCGGGTGCGCTCGCGGCAGTGATCCGCCATGCCGAGCCGGAGGCCGCGGAGCGCGTCTACATCGAGCGAATGGCGGATGAAGCCGTCACCACCTCCACCATCGAGGGGGAAACCCTGGCGCGCGAGAGCGTGCAGTCCTCGGTGCGTCGCGCGCTGGGGCTGAACACCCCCGATCCCGTGGCAACGCCGGCGGAACGCGGCATCGCCGAGTTGATGGTGGACGTGTGCCGCACCTTTGCCGATCCGCTCGATGCGGGCACCCTGCTCCGATGGCATCGCATGGTGATGCGTGGCCGGCCGGAATTGGCGGATGTGGGTGCGTGGCGGACCGCTCCGGAACCCATGCAGGTGGTGAGCGGCCGAATCGACTTCCCCACGGTGCATTTCGAGGCTCCGCCTGCAGGCCGTGTACCGGCGGAGATGGATCGACTGCTTGACTGGTTTGATCGGACTGCAGGCGGCGCGCTCCAGATGCGGACACTGGCGCGCGCTGGCATTGCGCATCTTTGGTTCGAAAGCATCCACCCGTTCTCCGATGGCAACGGCCGCATCGGTCGTGCGCTCAGCGAGAAGGCGCTCGCGCAGGCGATGGAGCGGCCCACCCTGACGGCGCTCTCGCCCACCATCCTGGCGCGACGCAAGGAGTACTACGCGGCACTCGCGGCCGCCAGCCGTGGGATGGACTGCACCGAGTGGCTGGCGTGGTTTGCGGGTATTGCGCTGGAAGCGCAGCTGCGGGCCGTGGCAGAGGTCGATTTCATCGTGGCGAAGGCCCGGTTCTTCGCGCGCGTTGCCGACGGCCTGAACGTCCGCCAGGAGAAAGGGCTGCTGCGGATGCTGGAAGCCGGGAGCGCAGGGTTCGAGGGCGGAATGACCGCCGGCAAGTACATCAGCATCACCCGGTCAAGCCCGGCCACCGCCACCCGCGACCTGTCCGACCTGGTGGACATGGGCGCGCTCGAACGCCACGGCGCGCGACGGCACGTGCGGTACCGGCTGACGATCGCCACGCGACGGGTGCCGCGGATGGTGGTGGACGCGGACGGGCGGGTGCGTGCGGAAGAGGGGTAAGCCCGATGGACCGATTGCCCGCGGCCGCGCCCTCGTCTGGCTGACACGGCCTGACGCGGCCTGACGCGGCCTGACACGGCCTGACACGGCCCGACACGGCACCGATACCATGCGCCCCGGCTTTGGGGGACGCGAATGACGACGCAGACCGGGATACACGCAGGCGCATCCGCACGAGAATTGCACGCCACCGAACCGCCGATCGGCGAGGTCGAGTGGTTGGACGCATTGCCGCGACTCTGGACGCGCGTCGTCGCCGGCATGGTGGCGTGTGTCGGTGCGGAGCTCGCGGGTGGCATGCTGCTGGGGCCGAGGATCCCGTGGGACAATGGCTCCGGGGCATGGATCGCCTGCGCACCGATCGCGGCACTCGCCGGCATGCTGGTGTTCCGGTGGCCGGCCTGGTCCGCACGATGGCGGCAAGGCAGGCGGCTCAGGAACGCATTGCAACGCTTCGAACGCGAGGTTGACGAGTACGTTGCGCCCGCACAAGGTGCGATCCGCGACCACGCGGACGGTGCATCCGCCGTGCTTGAAGGAGCGCGCGACGCGAATGCCGAGCATCCGACGGACGCCGACTCCGCACGCGGTCCTTCGCCTTCGTTGCCGGGCGGCCGCAGCCTGGCGCGGCGCATCGAGCGGCAACGGCAAGTCCTGCGCGTCGACGCTGCGATGGCGCGAATTCCGCTCGAACCGGAGGGCGCGGGAACGGGATATTCCCGACTTCTCCGGAAACTGGAAGAACGCGGGATCACCAACGCACTCGATGCGTTCCTGGCGACCAGCGTGGAAAACGAAATCCCGCCCAACATCATCATCACGGGGCTCAAGGGGGGAATGGAGGAACAGGGATGGCGCGGGAATGACGACGCACCGAGCGTCGCGATGAGGAGCATCCCGGAGTTCAATCGGCTCGCGGAATGGGCCACGGAGGTTCGCGCGAGCGTCGAAGAGTCCCATGCACCCGCCAAGCGGTCCGCGCCCGATGGCACGGCGCCGGACATCGATCAACTGCGCGCGGAGCTCGGACGACTCGATCAGGAAATCGCGAACCGCCGCGCCCGGGCAACGACACTGAGCGCGAACGCACTCGAGGCGGTGCGCGCGAACTTCCGCGCAGATGTCCGCGAGTGGCTGGGTGCCGCACGAACGGGGGCGACAATATGACCATCAATAAAACCGGCCGATGGGACTGCAAGGTGCTGAGGGAACAGCCGCCGCTCGACGGAACGATGCAGCTTTCCACCATGAAGCGCATCGCGGCCACCGGGCTCCCATGGCGCGTGCGGGACCAGAAGACGGGCATCGTGATGCTGCTCTGCGCGCCGGACTCGCTGGTGATCGGTTCCGCGTTCTCGGAACGCGGGCACCAGCCGGACGAGAAGCTCCTTGCCGTGACGATCCCGGCGCCCTACTACCTCGCCGAATGCGCGGTCACGCAGGAGGCATGGGCGCGCATCATGGGATCCGACCCGAGCGTGTCGCCCGCGCCGGGGCATCCGGTGAACAACGTGTCGGCGCGGGAGTGCCTGGAGTTCGCCAAGCGATGCGGGCCAGGGTTCCGTTTGCCGCACGAGGCGGAATGGGAGAACGCGTGCCGAGCGGGATCGACCACGCCATTCAGCCATGCTGCAATGCTCGATGCAATCCAGATAAATTGCAAGGTAAGGCGGAACGAACGCACTCCGGAAGTCGGTGTCAGCCGAGACGCGGCCGTGCCAGTGGGAAGCATGCCACCGAACCGATGGGGATTCCACGAGATGCATGGCAACGTGTGGGAATGGTGCAGTGCGGCATCCTTGCGCACCGCGCGCCTCGGTGACCGGAGGATCCCTACGGTGCTTCGGGGCGGTTCGTGGGGCAACTATTCGCACAGCTGCCGCAGCGCCTCGCGGTTGGCTCGGATTCCGGAGTACCGGCGCAAGACCGCCGGTTTCCGGCTTGCGCGCGACGTGACGCCACCACCGTGACGGCGCCGCCGCCGGTGGCCGGCAGGTGCGTTGTGGTTGCGGGCGCACAGGCCACCATCCGTTGTGGTCGTTGGCGCGCGCGTGACGATCCGAAGCGCCGATCGGCCCGCGCCGAGCGCGCAATGCACACAATCTGCGTTTCGGTTGCGATTGTCCTTGCATCGTGCGGCACACGTCCTATTCTCGCGCCCGCTCGATTGAAGACGCACGCGCGCCGCCGATCGGTCAACGTACGCAACGCAGCACATTGCAAAGGAGCGACTCATGGACGAGTCCAGCATGTTCCCCGGCTTCGGCCGACCGGATGATCACGATCGCACGGAGAAGCCCACGCGCGGCACGCGCACGAAGCGAAGGAGCGGGGAGGCGAAGGCATGCGCGGACACCGCGGCGGAGCCGGCGGCGGCGATCGCGGCGACTGCGCCGCCCCGCTGCCCCGAGGATTGCGTTTCGCCGGCGCCGTTCGTGCCGGTGACGCTCCTGGACCACACGCACCTGGCGGCACACACGTTCGACCACCTGGGGGAATGCCCGTTCCTGGGGATCACCGCCGCCGGTTACGTGGAGGAGTGCCTGCGTACGCGCCGGCGGTTCCCGCACACGCTGATCGTGGGGCCGGCGGACAGCTCCAAGCGCACCATCGCGCGGACGATCGCGGCCGAGATGGCTGCACCCGTGCACATGGTGGAGTTCTCGCAGCTCCGTGGGCCGGATGCGCTGCACCACGCGCTCAAGGACGTTCCGGCGGGGGCGGTGGTCATCATGGGCGGCCTGGAATCCGCGTGCTGCGAGGCGCTGTCGGACATCGCAAGCGTCATGAACGGCAGGCGTCCCGCCCGTGAGCGTGGCCTGCTTGACTTGATGCGCGACATCCACAGCGAGTCGTGGAAACGTGGCCCTCGCCGTGCGGCCACGCCGTACGCGGACTTCACCATGATCCTCATCTCGCGCGAGAACCTGCCGCCGAGCGCCCCGATCCGCCGCGCCGTGCAGCTGCAGTACTTCACGAAGCGCGACGCGGCCACCGAGCAGGCACGCCTGAAGCGGCTGTTCCGGCACTCCGGATGCTCGATCGGCACGGAATCGGCGGAGGTGCTCGCGAGCATCGCCGTGGATTCGCGCATCCGCACGCTGCAGGTGGCGAACGTCATCAACACGTTCGCGAAGCACGTGGAGCGTTCGGCGGTGCTCCGGGAGCCGGCAAAGTCGCGCGAGCCGTCCAAGGCATTCACCGATCGCGAGACGTTCGAGGCGTTGTTTGCCAACTGCATCGATCCGCGGTCGCGGTCGACCTCGCCGTCATCGATCGGGTGCGCGGAACCGCCGGAGGCGGAAGAGGCGGCGTGAGGCGTCAGCCCCACGCGCCGAGCAGCATGCCCAGGTCTGCGCCGTTCACGATGCCGTCGCCGTTCAGGTCGCCCGAACCCGCCCCGCCCCACTGGCCGAGCAGGATGCCGAGGTCCGCGCCGGTCACGATGCCGTCGCCGTTGAGGTCGCCGGTGATCGCGGGGCCCACGCGAACCTCGAGCGTCACGCGCTCGGAATCCACGTACGTCCCGTTCGCATCCCAGGCCCGGAGCGCCAGCCGATAGACGCCGGCCTTGCTCCCCAGCAGGTACTGCCCGTGCTGGTGCACGCCGGCACCGACCGTGAAGCTCCGCGCGGCCCGCGTTCCGGCGTCGGTGCGCGCCACGTTGGTGGGCGTCCCGTTCGACTGCACCACGCACCATGCCACCACGGCGTCGGTGGCGCTGCCGTCCAGGCGCGTGATGCCCTCCAGCTCAAAGCGGAAATCGCCGCCGTCGAGCCGGCCGGTGCTGTAAAAGAAGTCGCTCGTGAGCGTGGCATCGGTGGCGGTGAACCAGCCGATGTACCCGGGCACGGTGGTGACGGCGGTGAGCAGGTTCATGCGCCACGGGCTCGCGCCGTAGGTCAGCGTGCCGTCGGCCATGACCCCGTAGCTCGATTCCGCGGGAAGGTAGCCGACACGCGCCGAGATCCGGTCGCCCGGAGTTCCCGACGCGGTGTCGACGGTGATGTGGCCGTGGGCCAGCGCAATGGACGTGGCTGCCAAGGCGAGGATGGACGAAATTCGAAGCGTGTTCATGTGCATGTTCCGGTCTTCCATGGGTGGTGAGCGCGGCGCAGGCCACGGGGCCCGAACGCCGTTGCGTGTGTTCAGTACGGGGTTTCGGGATTGAAGGGGTTGCGCCCCTCGTTGAAGTCGATCTCCATCCGCATCCACGTGACGCCGGCCACATGGCCATCGGCAAAGAGCACGTTCGAGCCCTCGCCATGCCGAAGCACGGCGAGGGCAGCCTTGATCTCCGCGGACGAGGTCCAGCCCACCGAGTGGATGTGGTCGATGAGCCCTGCCCCCTCGGTCTCCATGGCCCAGAACGTCTTGGCCGGCGCAGGCACCTGCGGCAGGCGAGAAACGGCACTCGTCCGCCCGCCCGGGAGCAGCTGGCTGGTGAACGGATCGAAATCGATGCCCGCCACCAAGGGCTCGAAGTACGTGTTGATGGCGTAGCTCGTGGGCCGCTCCTCCGCATACGGATCCGCCGGGCAGCGCCTCACCGCACCGTCGAACCCGTGCGACGCCAGCGACTGCAGCCACGCATCCGAGCGCGAAACCTGCCCGGTGGTGTGGCTCGAGATCGGGAACTGCTCGTCCGACGTGTTGAGGTAGCTGTGGAGCGCGATCGCCATCTGGCGAAGGTTGGAAAGGCACTTGGTCTCGAGCGATGAACGACGGACCGCGCCCATCGCCGGCACCAGGAGCCCGATGAGGAGCGCCACCACGGCGACCGTGACCAGGAGCTCCACGAGTGTGAAGCCCTGGCCACGGCCGACCATGCGGCCGACGCGTTCATGATGACGCGTCCAACGAATCACGCGCCCACTTCCTTCCGGCGGCGCGAACCTGCCATGCCCGCGATCGCCAGGAGCGCGACGGCACCCGGCGCCGGCACCACGCCCACCGAGACGTCGACGCCGTACGTCGGGAAGGTTGGACCGGTTTCCGTCAGCTGCTTCGCGTAGTCGGCGCCTCCGACGGACAGCGAGTAGTCACCTGCCGCCAGCGTGAACACCGCGTACACGGAGCCGTCGGCAGTGCCGTCGCCGTTGATGCCCGAGGCACTTCCGTAGTTGGCGGACGTGCCGTCGGCCGCGTGGCCGACGTAGGTGAGGCTGCGCAGGAAGTCGGCGGGATCCACGATCGTGTCGGACACGCTGTTGCCCACCGACCAGTTGCCGAGCGCGTTCAGCACGCCCTCCTTGCCGGAGCCGCCGAGGCCGAAGCCCGCGGTGTTGCCGAACGTGGTGGTGAGCCACTGCACGGAGAGCGCCGAGGCGTCATGACCGAGGGGATTCGGCGAAACCTGAGCGAGGCCCGAGTACAGGCTGAACCCCGGCAGGAACGTCCCCTGCGCACCCGTTGCGGAGGCGTTGGAGTTGCGCTGCACGGCAATGCGCACCTGCGTGCCATCCGCCGCGACGTTGAAGCGGAAGAATCGAGTGCGGTGGCTGTCGCCCCAGTCCACGTCGGTGGCGTCGGCCCAGCCGTAGCCACTGCTGACGAGCTGGTTGTTGATGGAGGATGCCGCGTTCGTCAGCGTGCCGAGGTCGCGCCCGCTGTAGGAAATGTGGGCGAAGGAGCTGCCGCTGATGGAGACCGAGATGGCCGCGATGGAAGCGACGGTGTTGAGCGAGAGTTGCATATGGATGAAGTCCCGTGTCTTGAAGTGATTGTCTGGACGATGAACGATGGATGAGATGAATCGGATCGACAGCAACGGCGCTCAGCCGCGCCGCCGCCGATTGCGAACGGAACCCGCGGCAACGGCGAGTGCAAGCACGCCGGGCGATGGGATCACCTCAAACCGGACGGTGAGCGGCGCAGCGTCTGCGTACCGCCCGTTGCTGTCCCAGACCGAAAATGTCACGTCGTAGGTGCCCACGGCACTGAACGCATAGGCCTGTTCATGGTTGTGGTCGCCCGCCATGGTGTCGAAGGACCGACCGAGCCTGGTGGCCGCATCGCTCGATGCCGATGCGGTGAAGGTGGTCATGGACGGGTCCCACGAACCCCAGCGGAGGTTGGTCCCGCCGCCGGAAATGGTGGTCACCGACGACAGCTCCCACCGGAATCCACCGCCGTTGAGGCGGCCGGTGGCGTAGTAGAAGTCGCTGGTGAGAAACAGGTCTTCGCCGACGAACGCGCCGTTCAGCTCACCCGCCTGGGTGAGCCGTTCGGACACCTGGTAGACGGCCATGGTGCCGTTGTAGAGCAGGCGGCCGCTGGCGATGCTGAACATGGACTCGTTGCCGAGGTATCCAGCCTTCACGGTGATGGGGTCGCCGAAGGCACCCGCGCGGGTGTCGACGGTGAGGTGGTTGTGGCCGAATGCCACCCCGGTGGACGTGGATGCCACGAGGATCGCAATCGGTGCGCCGAAGCGCGTCGAGATGTGCATGGATGTCTCCTGCCTGCGATGAATTCGCAGTGAGGGATGCGGTATCCCGGTGATCGAGCGCGGTCAACGACCGCGACGAACCCGGGGGCTGCTTTCGATGTGCCGGAGCGAGCCGGCGGGGTTGCTCGGTGAGTCAGGCCAGCCGCTTGGGCGGGGGCGCAGCAACATCACGCGGGCGATCGAAACGGTACTGCCGCAGTGCGGCGGCCGGAGGAGACGGCGGCTGGCCGAAGTGGAGCGTGATCACCGTGAGCGCTCCGCGCAGGGGCACGGCAGGCACGGTGGCGATCGGCATGAGGGGCGAAAGCCCCTTGCAGCCGAGCGCGGAGGCAACAGGAAGCGCGTGGCTGGCGCGCGGGGCTGCAGCGTTGCGGCAGGCGTCGGACTTCGTTTCGCAGCAGGTCGAGGATTCGGGGCGCTTGGAGCAGCACGCGGTGCGCGCGGCGTCGGAGGCCGGTGCAGCCAGGGCAATGCCCTTCGCCAGCGTGCCCTTGATGCCCACGATGCACGCCGCGCACGAGGCGCTCCCGGGCTTCACTCGGTTGGCGGCGGCGATCCACTGCGCGTCGCTGAAGCGCGCGAATGCGGGCGGCTGCACGCCATGCTCAAGCGCCCAGACCAGGCGTTCCTCGGGGGTGTGGCAGCAGCAGGCGGTCCAGCACTCCACCGCCCCCGCACAGCCGCAGCCGCAACCTTGGCAGGGATAGGCCACGCCGGCCGCGGGATCAGCCCCGAGAAGCTTCGCGATTGCCGCGGGAGTGGGCATCACGCCGAAGCTCGAGGCGATGAACGCCATCAGCAGCACCACAGCCGTGAGTCGGCGTGCAAGCGCAGCGGAGCGTGACCGGAGGGCGAGCATCTGGGGCAGAATCGTAGCGAGGCGCGAGGAGTAAATCCGCACGGAATCACGGCCTCCGCCGCCTCACCGCCCCGTGAACGGCACCGTGCTCAACTCCACGCCTGCGTTCTTCTGCCCGAAGTAGCGCATCGGCCACTCGTCGGAGAAGAGAATCATGCCGCGGCCTTCGTGGTCGATCGCGAGCGTTGCGCCGTCGAAGACGGTGGGCAGGAAGTCGTCGCCCGCGCCGTCCTTCTTCCACCAGCGCGCGATCTTCCAGCGCGTGGGCTCGATCCGGCACTCCGCGCTGTACTCGCTCTGCAGGCGTGCCTGGAGCACCTCGAACTGGAGCGGGCCCACCGCGGCCAGGATCGGACGGCGGATCTCGCCCTCCGGCCCCGACAGGATCTGGAACTCGCGCACCACGCCTTCCTGGAGCAGCTGCTTCACGCCCAGCGTGTACTTCTTGGAGTTACCGGGGCTCGGGTTGTGGATGAAGCTGAACACCTCGGGGGCGAAGGTGGGCATCTCGTTGAACTTGATGGTGCGGTCCGTCGAGAGCGTGTCGCCGATGCCCAGCGCATCGTGCCCCACCAGGCCCACCACGTCGCCGGCGTGCCCGTCCTCCACCGTCTCGCGGTCGCGGCCGAAGAGGCGCTGCGCGTTGTTGAGCTTGATCTTGCGGTCGCCCTGGACGTGCGTGACCGTCATCTCGCGCTCGAACGTGCCGCTCACCACGCGGATGAACGCGATGCGGTCGCGGTGGCGCGGGTCCATGTTGGCCTGGATCTTGAAGACGAAGCCGCTGAACGCGGGATCCGTGGGCTGCACCATGCGCTCGCCGGAGCGGCGCGGGCCGGGACCGAGCGAATTGGCCAGAAAGCCATCCAGCAGCAGCTGCACGCCGAAGTTGTTCATCGCGCTGCCGAAGTAGACGGGCGTCAGCTCGCCGGCATGCACCTTGGCCGGGTCGAAGGTGTCGCCGAGGCCGCCGAGGAGCTCGATCTCGTCCTTCGCCTTGGCGTAGACGTCCGAGTCCAGGCGCTCCACGAGCGCGGGGTCGTCGATCCCCAGCACGTTCACCGGCGCCACGAATGCGTTCATGCGCGTGCGCTCGAAGACGTGCACCTGCTTCGCCAGGCGGTCGTAGACGCCGCGGAAGCCCGGGCCGTCGCCGAGCGGCCAGTTGACCGGGAACGGCGCGATGCCGAGCGCGCGCTCCAGCTCGTCGATGAGTTCGAGCGGCTCGCGCGTGGGGCGGTCGCACTTGTTCATGAACGTGAAGATGGGGACCCCGCGACGACGGCAGACGTCGAACAGCTTGCGCGTCTGCGCCTCGATGCCCTTGCCGGCGTCGATCACCATGATGGCCGCGTCGACCGCGGTGAGCACGCGGTAGGTGTCCTCGCTGAAGTCGTTGTGGCCGGGGGTGTCGAGCAGGTTGATGCGGTAGTTGTCGTAGTCGAACTGCAGCACCGTGCTCGAGATGGAGATGCCGCGCTGCTTCTCGAGCTCCATCCAGTCGCTGGTGGTGGAGCGCTGGTTCTTGCGGGCGGTGACGGTGCCGGCCAGGTCCAAGGCGCCGCCGTAGAGGAGGAGCTTCTCCGTGAGCGTGGTCTTGCCGGCATCCGGGTGCGAGATAATCGCGAAGGTGCGGCGGGGAAGGACGACGTCGGGGGTGGACATGGCGAGGGCGCGCAATGGTACGGTGCGCAGGCATGAACGGGCCGAACGCACGCCAGGACCCCGGCAACCGCCCCGCACCACGCGCCGACCGCGCCGGTGCCGCGCGCATCCGTGCTGCCACGCGTGCCGATCTGCAGGCCATCCTCGACATCTACAACGCATCGATTCCGCTGCGTATCGCCACCGCCGACCTCGAGCCGCAGGCGATGCCCGCGCGCGAGAAGTGGTGGGAGGAACGCGACCACGCACGGCGCCCGGTGATGGTGGCGGAATTGGACGGCACCGTGGTCGGCTGGGGCGCGTTCACCGACTTCAAGGCGCGCCCGGCGTATGCACCGACCGCGGAGGTGAGCATCTACGTACTGCCGACGCTCGGCGGCCGCGGCATCGGCAGCGCCCTGCTCGACGCGCTGCTGGCGCGCACCGCGGAATGCAAGCTGGACCGCATCGTGGCGCTGTGCCTGGACCACAACGCGGCCAGCCTCGGGCTGTTCCGCTCGCGCGGATTCGTTGACTGGGGCGCCATGCCGGACGCATGCGAGTTCGACGGCGTGCGGCGGACGGTGGTGATCCTCGGTAAATCGGTGCCGCTTTAACACGGCACCGATTTAGCCCTCCACGCGCGCCGTGACGCCCTCGGGCAGCGCATCGAGGAACATCTGCCCATACCGCTTGGTCACGATCCGCGGGTCGAGCACCACCACCCTGCCCTCGTCCGTGGAGCTCCGCACCAGCCGGCCGAAGCCCTGCTTGAAACGCAACACCGCGCGCGGCAGCGAGTCCTCGAAGAAGGGCCGTCCGCCGCGTGCCTCGATCAATTCATGCCTCGCCTGGACGATCGGCCGGTCCGGTACCTCGAACGGCAGCCGCGTGATGATCACGTTGCGCAGCGCGCGGCCGCGCACGTCGACGCCCTGCCAGAAGCTGGCCACGCCGAAGAGGACGCTGCGCTCATCCGCGCGGAAGCGCTCGATCAGCGTGTTCCGCGGCACGCCCGTGCCCTGGATGTGCATCGGGTGGCCGTCCTCCACCAGCGTGTCGATGATGCGCTCGGCCACGGCATCGAGCGTGCGGAAGCTGGTGAACAGGACGAACGCGCCGCCGTCGGTCTCGCGCACGTGGTGCAGGACGCGGGCGGCCAGCTCGTCCTCGTACTCCGGGTGCGTGGGTTCGGGCATGGTGCGGTCCACGATGAACTGCACCAGCTTCTGGTAGTCGAACGGGCTGCCGAGCTGCATGGTCTGCGGGTCGTCGCAGCCGAGGCGGATGGCCGAATGGCGGAAGTCGCCCTGGCCCGTGGCAAGCGTCGCGCTCGTCAGCACCACGCCCTTGTCCTGCGCGAAGAGGTGCTCGCGGAGGATGGGCCCCACGTCCACCGCCGCACACACCACGGTGATGTTCGGACGCTCGCCGCCGCGACGCTTCTTGCCGGTCTCCACCCAGTAGACGCAGCCCGCGAGCGCCTGTGCCAGGAGGTCGCGCGCGCCCGTGGCGTGCGCCTCCGCACGCGCGGCGTAGGAATTGAGCTCGAACTGGTCGGCCTCCGCGGTGATGCGGTCGCGCAGCATGCGCAGCGTGGCGGCCAGCTGCAGCATGGGCGCGCTCAGGTGATCCTTCACCGCGTCCTTGCTGCGCATGCGCCCGGAGCTCTCGCCGTGCTCCTCGTTCCAGCGCCAGAGCGCGTCGAACTGCCGGTCCGCGGCGCTCTCGCAGTCGCGCACGCAGCGGATGGCGTCCTCGATGGCGCCCTCCACGGAATCGTCCGAGCGCATGGCGCTCAGGTAGCCGCGGCCGGTGCCGGTCTGGTACAGCGTGCGCAACAGGTGGCGGACGCCGCTCTCGGAGAGCCGGATGCCGAAGTTCTCCGCGGCCACGTCCTCGATCTCGTGCGCCTCGTCGAGGATCACGTGGTGGTACGCCGGCAGCACGCCGCCCGACGTGCCCGCGCGCGAGCGCATGGCGAGGTCCGCGAAGAACAGCGCGTGGTTCGTGATGAGGAGCTGCCCGTTCTCCATGCGCCGGCGCGCCGCCTGGTAGAAGCACTTGTCGAACGTGGGGCAGCGGCGGCCCATGCAGTTGTGGGCATCGCTCTGCACCTGGTCCCAGACCTCGCCGCGCGGCAGCTGCGGCAGCGTGGCCAGCGAGCCGTCCTCGGTGTGGTACGCCCACTTCTCCACGCGGTGCAGGTCGTTGCGGTCGTCGTCGTGGCTGAAGAGCCGCCCCTCGCGCTCGCTGGCGAGCTTCAGTCGCCGCAGGCTCACGTAGTTGCCGCGGCCCTTCACGAGTACCGCGCTGAACTCCTCGGGAATCACCGCGTTGAGGAGCGGGATGTCCTTCTCGATGAGCTGCTCCTGCAGGCTGATGGTGTTGGTGGCCACCACCACGCGCTCGCCGCGCTCGACGATCCGCCGGATGGCCGGCAGGAGGTACGCGAAGCTCTTGCCGACGCCCGTGCCCGCTTCCACGAAGAGGCGCTGCCGCTCCTCGAACGCGCGCTCCACCGCGCCCGCCATCAGCATCTGCTGCGGGCGCACCTCGAAGCCCGACAGCCGCCGCGCGATGGCGCCGGTATCGGAGAGGAGGACATCAAGTGCAAGGGTCACGGAACTTCATCCCTCATGCGCGTGTCAGTGGAGCGGCTTGCGCTTCGGTTCGCCCGGGAGCCGCGGATAGCTGCGCGGCGTGGTGCGCGTCTTCTCCAGCACCACCACCGTGCCGGTGGCGGTCTTGTGAAGGTCCACCACGTGCGTGTGCAGCATGTAGAGCGCCTGCTTGGCCTCGGCCACCTCGGCCTCGGCCTGCCCGCCCTTGATGTAGAGGATGCTGCCACCCTCGCGCGCGAGTGGCACGGTGAGCTCGGACAGCGTGTTGATCTTGGCCACGGCACGGGCCACCACGGCGTCGTAGTGCGCGCGGTGCTCGTGGTGGTCCTGGCCGGCGGTCTCGGCGCGCTCGTTCACCACGCGCGCGTTGGTGATGCCGAGCGCGGTGATGGTCTCCCCCAGGAAACCGGCCTTCTTGCCGGTGGCCTCGAGGAGCGTCATGCGGATGTCCGGCATCACGATCGCAAGCGGAATGCCGGGCAGTCCGCCGCCGGTGCCCACGTCAATGACCAGCTTCGCCTCGGCGCTTGCCAGGAACGGCACCAGCGTGAGGCTGTCCTGGATGTGGCGCACCCACATCTCGGCGGGATCCGTGATGGCAGTGAGGTTGAACCGCTCGTTCGCCGCGCGCAGCGCCTCCAGGTACCCGCGCAGGCGCTCGGCGTCGCCGGGCTCGAGCTCGATGCCCATGCCGGCGAGCGCGGCGGTGACTGCTTCGGGAATCGGGGGAATGGGAGATGCGTCTGTCATTGGGGGAGGCTTCACGGACATCGGGGCAAGCGCCGGCGGACCACTCTACGCGTGCACGTCACGCGTCCAAGTCGAATCCACGGCTGCGGCGGCTGGCCACCGCAAAAAGCACCGCCGTGGTCACCCAGAGGCACACCAGGCTGGAACCGCCGTAGCTCACGAAGGGAAGCGTCATCCCGGTCACCGGCAGCAGCCCGATGGTCATGGCACTGTTCACCAGGAGCTGCAGGAACACCATGGAGCCGATGCCCACCGCCACCAGCCGGCCGAACATGGTGCCGGCGCGGAGCCCCACCATGAACGCGCCGAACGCGTAGGCGGCGGCCAGGAGCCACACCGCCATCCCGCCCAGGAACCCCCAGCGGCAGGTGATCACCGCGAAGATCATGTCGGTGTGCTCCTCGGGGAGCCGGTTGAAGTGAATCAGCGTGCCCGCCTCCTCCTTCCCTGCCCCGGCCAGGCCTCCGGCAGCGGCAAGCGTCACCGCCCGATTCGACTGGAAGCCGATGCCGTCGTTGATGCGCGTGTCGCCCATGACCTGCGCGATGAGCGCATCGATGCGATCACGCTGGTGCTTCTTGAGCACCGGGTAGCTGCACGGCGCGAGCACCAGCACGGTGCAGGCGATGATGGCCAGGTGCCTGACGCGCGCGCCGGCCGCCAGGAGCATCACCAGAAGCGCCGGCCCGAAGAGCAGCGCGCTGTCCAGGTCCGGCTGCAGCATGATGAGCCCCACCGGGATGAGCGTCACGATGATGGTGGCCAGCACGCCGTCCAAACGCTTCACCGTGGCGGTGGTGCGCATCCATGCCGCCATCGCCAGCACCCAGGTGAGCTTGATGAGCTCGCTTGGCTGGAAATCGAGGCTTCCCAGGTTGATCCAGCGCCGCGCGCCGTTGCGCGGGCGGACGATCGAATCCGGCACGAACGGCACCAGGATGAACACCAGGAACGCCGCGTTGACCGCGAACATGAACCACGCCCAGCGGCGCATCCAGCGCCAGTGCTGCGCGCCCACGAAGGACGCCATCAGCATGCCGACGATCAGGAACCCGAACTGCCGCTGCGCGAGCGCCGGCTCGGTGGTGGCGATGGCCGCAATGCCCACCAGGCTGAGTCCGAGCGCCGCCGCCACCGGCAGCCACGCCCAGTGCGACCAGACGCGCGCGGCCGTGCGCGTGTCGGTGGCGCGCTCGCGGCGCAGCCCGCGGGCCAGTGAGTTGTCCACCAGGATGCTCATCCGGCGCCTCCCGTGGGTTCCACTTCGCCTTCGCCGGTGGGCTGCGCGGCCTTGCGCTCCGGACGCGAACGCGGGTCGCCTTCGAGGTACCCCTCCTCGATGAGCGCGTGGATCACCTGGTTGGCGATCGGCCCCGCGCTCTTGCCGCCGGAGCCGCCGTCCTCGAGGAACACTGCCACGGCGTAGCGCGGCCTGTTTTCCTTGGCATCTCCCACCAGGCCCACGAACCAGCCGTGGTCGAGTTCCTTGATGACGCGCTCGGGCGTGCCGTCGCCGTCGGCGTCCACCTTGAGGGGCGGCGCCTGCGCAGTGCCGGTCTTCGCCCACACCACCACGCCGGGCGCGTTGATGATGGCTTCCTTGCGCCCGTCCTGCATCAACACGTGGTGGCCCGTGCCGTGCACCTCCTCCACCGCCTGTCGCAGTCCCTCGAGCGCGCGATCGCAGCTGCGCGGGTCGAGCCGCAGGTCGCCGCCACGACGCTGCGTGCGACCGGGCACCCGCGTGCGAAGGAGATCCGCGTCGCGGATCACGCCGCCGCGCGCGAGCGTGGCGTAGGCGTTGGCCGCCTGGAGCGGCGTCCACGCGATCGGCCCTTGGCCGATGCCCGCGATCACCGGCACGATGCGGTCGCCGCGCGCCTCGAGCTGCGCGATGGCCTCCGCCGACGGCAGGATGCCGGGATGCTCACCGACGAGCCGCTCGCCGATTACGTTGCCCGCGTCGTCACGCTGCACCTCGCGGCGCGCGATGCCGATGTCGAGCTTCTGCCCGAGGCCGAAGCTGCGGTACCAGTCGGTGAGCGAAGCGAGCCCCATGCGCTGGGCAAGCGTGTAGAAGTAGATGTTGCAGCTGCGGCTGATGGCAGCCTCCACGTTGAGCGGGCCGCCGATCTGCGTGCTGTGGGTCAGGAACTTGTACTGCGGCCGGTAGATCCAGCAGCGTCCGTACGCCACGTCCGCGCCGAAGAAGTGCCCGTTGCACTCGATTTCCTCGTCTGCGGAGATGGCTCCCGAGCGCACCGCGCTGACATAGACGATGGGCTTGATGATCGAGCCCGGTGGATACGGCGCGTCGATCGCGCGGTTGACGGCAGGCGCGCGCGCCAGGCGCTCGGGCGCGGCCATTGCGTCGCCGGCGGAGATGGACGGCCACGACACCATCGAGAGGATCTCGCCCGTGTCCACTTCCACCACCACCGCCGCACCGTTGAGGGGCGCGAGGTAGTCGAGCGGCATCGGCTTCGGGTCGCCGTTGTTCTGCCAGCCGTAGTGCCACTGCTGCGCGCGCGCCAGGCCCACCTCGGGCATGAAGAGCGCCTGCACGCGCGCCTGCAGCGCGATGTCGAGCGTCAGCTGCAGGTCACCGCCGCGCGCGGGCTCGGTGCGTGCGGTGTCGCCGGTGTCGAGGCGCTGCACGATGCGCCCACGCTCGCCGCGCAGGAAGTCCTCGTAGGTGCGCTCGAGGCCGCGGCTGCCGATCATGTCGCGGCCGGGGCGGTAGCCGCCGAGGTCCACCTGCACGTCGCCCGCCGCGCCGAGCGTGCGGAACGGGCGTCGCTCCAGGTCCTCGCGCCAGACCTCCTCGCGCACGTCGCCCACCAGGTGATCCGCAATGCCCTGCACCTCGAGCGAGAGCGTCGGCCCGCGCAGCGGGCGCGGCATGGAGCGTCGATCAAGGTCGATGCGCGCCGAGGCCCACGGGTAGACGCGCCGCGTGCTGTCCTGCACCTCGATGATGCCGGGATGCGCATCTGCCAGCTTTCGCAGCGCAAATGCGGCCTTTGCGGGGAGCTGCGAGGCCACCACGTGCGCCTCGCTCTGCTCGGCGATGGGGCGCACCGTGAACTGTCCTTCGGCATCCTCGCCGTACTTGGCGCGCTCGATCTCCAGGCGCGCCTCCCACACCGCGTTCGCCTTCTTCTCCACCTGCGTGCGCACCTCGCCCATGCGAGCGGCGAACTCCGCGGCCGGCAGTCCCGTGGCTGCCGTGGCTTCCGCGAGCACCGCATCAAGCTCGGCCTGCAGCGCACGATGCTGCGCCGCGATCCGCTCCTCGCGATCGGCGGGGCCCAGCTTGTTCCATGCGGCGCGTCCGGCTTCCTTCTTCGCCGCGGCGATCGCGCGGGTGCTTGCCCACGTGCCGTTGATGGCTGGGTAGAAGACAGCCAGGTCGTAGCTCGGGACACTCTCTGCAAGCACGCGACCCTTGCGATCGGTGATGGCGCCGCGCACCGTGGGAAGGAGCGAGCTGCGGTCGAGCCGGCTCTGCGCCAGGGCGCGCTGCTCGCTTCCCGAGACCACCGTCAGGCTGAAGAGCCGCGTGGCCATCGTGCCCATGGCCACCACGAGCACCGCGCCGACGACGAGCATCCGTCGCTCGAACATCGAGGTGCTGCGCAACGGGGATGGGCGATCCGATTCCGAGGCCAAAGGTCGTCCTGACCGAGGGGGCCGAGTGACCGGGCCGAGGGGGCGCCGGGTCGAGAATGTTCCGCGCAGCATCCTGCCGCCACGGGTCCCGCGGGGCGGGACGTCCTGACCGACAAAGCGTACCATTCCTCCCCCTATGGAAGCAGGAATCGTCGGTCTCCCGAACGTCGGAAAGAGCACGCTCTTCAACGCCCTCACGGCGGCGGGGATCGAGGCGGCCAACTACCCCTTCTGCACCATCGAGCCGAACGTCGGCGTGATCACCGTGCCGGACGCCCGGCTGGCCACGCTCCAGGAGTTCATCCAGAGCCAGAAGATCATCGCGGCCATCATCCGGCTGGTGGACATCGCCGGCATCGTCCGCGGCGCCAGCGAGGGCGAAGGCCTGGGCAACAAGTTCCTGAGCCACATCCGCGAGGTGGACGCCGTCCTCCACGTGGTCCGCTGCTTCGAGGACCCGGACATCATGCACGTCGAGGGCTCGGTGGACCCGATCCGGGACATCGGCACCATCGAGACCGAGCTGATGCTGGCCGACATGCAGGTGGTGGAGAACATCCTGGACAAGGCCATCCGCACCGCCCGCAGCGGCGACAAGGAATCCATTGCCAAGGTGGCCGTCCTGCAGAAGTGCAAGACCTGCCTGGATGCAGGAAACCCCATCCGCAGCCTGCAGCTGGAAGAGGAAGAGCGCAAGATCCTCCGTTCCCTGGGAATGATCACCGCCAAGCCGGTGCTCTTCGTGGCCAACGTCGATGACAAGGACCCCACGGGCCAGGGCCCCCTGGTCAAGAAGGTGCGCGACTACGCCACCGCCAACGGTGGCAAGGTGGTGGTGGTGTGCGCCAAGATCGAGAGCGAGCTGGCCGAGCTGACCGAGGCCGACCGCAACGAGATGCTCTCCGCCCTCGGCATGGCCGAACCCGCCCTGCACTCCGTGGCGCGCGCGGCGTATGACCTCCTGGGCCTCCAGAGCTACTTCACCGCCGGCCCCAAGGAAATCCGCGCCTGGACCATCCTGAAGGGCGCCACTGCCCCGCAGGCCGCCGGCGTGATCCACACCGACTTCGAGCGCGGCTTCATCCGCGCGGAGATCTACTCGGTGTCGGACCTGGAAAAGCACAAGAACGAGAAGGCCATCCGCGAAGCCGGCCGCATGCGCGCCGAGGGCAAGGCCTACGTCATGGCCGACGGCGACGTGGCGCACTTCCTGTTTAATGTCTGATAACAGCCGCTTCTGCTGCGTTATGCACAGGATCTGGGCGTAAATCATTCCGCCATCGCAACTTGCGCAAACATCTATTGACTGCCCTGCGGACAGGGCTATGCTTCGGGACCTCACATGACGCTCGCCCAGACCAACATCCGAAACGCCGCCACCGCGGCCCGTGCCTTCCGGCGCGTGGGTGTGACGATGGTGCCGCGCGCGGTGACGTTCGGAGTTCGGGGAAATGTCCGCGCGCAGATCGCGCGCGCAGCAGCGATGCGATCAACGACCCTGCAGCGGGTCGCCGTCGACGTCCCAGCGGGCGTCCGTCTCGACCGCGTCCTCGAGCAGTGACAGGTAGTCCTTGGCCGGGAGCTCGTAGACCCCGAAGCGGGTCATGTGTTCGTTGGCGTACTGGCTGTCACAGACGATGAAGCCGCCGCGCCGCAGCCGGTTCACCAGGTGCACCAGGCACACCTTGCTGGCATCCGTGCCCGGGCCGGGCACACTGAACATGCTCTCGCCGAAGAACGCGCCCTTGAGCGCGACGCCGTAGAGACCGCCCACGAGCTGCCCGTCGCGCCAGGCCTCCACCGAGTGCGCGAAGCCCATTTCGTGCAGTTCGCTGTACGTCCGGATGATGTCGGGGCCGATCCAGTTGCGGTTCTCCTCGCTGCGATCGCGGGCGCAGCAGGCGATCACCTTCGCAAAGGCCGTGTCCGTGCGGATCTCGAAGCGTCCGGAGCGCACCACGCGCTCGAGCGAGCGCGAGACGCGGAAACGGCCGTCGAGCGGCACCACCGCGCGCGGATCGCACGTGAACCACTCGATGCGGCCCGTCTCGGGCTCGCACATCGGGAAGGCCCCGCGCAGGTAGCCCGTCAGCACCAGTTCAGGGGAGATCGGCCGAGGCATGGCTCACCTATCCTCCCTTCCCATGCTTCCATTCGTCGGCACGCACCCTGCGGAAATCGTCAACGCGCGCGAGGTCCTGATCCACGGCGACCGGTACTTCGACTGCGACATCCTGCTTGCGCAGGACGCGGGTGCGCCGGCGCGCCACACCATCCGCGTGGCCGCGCATGCAGCGAAGGTGCCGCTCCAGGCGGGCGCAAAGGTGCGCATCCGGTTCATCCTGGGCCAGGCCGACGAAGTGACGGCGGCCTGAGGCACGGTGCGAGGATGGTCCAGCCACGGTGAGTTCATGCGTGGATCGTCGGTGTCAGTGGCTCAGCGCGGACGGCTCACCGCGCGCACCTGCGCGAACTGCCGGTGCCCTGCCTTGCCGCTGTGGAATCCGTAGCCCGAATGGCGCGCGCCGACCCACGGGGTTCCCTGCGCGCCGCCGCATCCCTGGTTGATGCCGATCATGCCGGCGGTGAGTTGCCGCGCCACACCCTCGGCGTGCGCTGCTTCGCCGAAGACGGCAGCGCCGAGACCGTAGGGTGAATCGTTCGCGAGGCGCACGGCCTCGTCGTCGGAACCGAAGGGCATGATGCACGCCACGGGGCCGAAGGTCTCCTCGCGCATGATGGCCATGGAATGGTCGAGGCCCACGAGGACGGTGGGCTGCACGAAGTTGCCCGGGGCGTCGTTTCCGCCGGCCAGGACGCGCGCACCGGCGCGGCGCGCGGATTCGATCTGCGACACCACCTTCTCCTTCTGGCGAGCGTTCACCATCGGGCCAACCTGCACGCCGGGCGTGGAGCCATCGCCCTGCACCAGCGCCTTGGTGCGCTCCAGGACGCGGTCGACGAAGGCATCCTGCACGTCGCGGTGCACGTAGATGCGTTCGGTGCTCACGCACACCTGGCCGGCGTTTCGGAAGCTGTTTCGCACGGCAAACGCGGCAGCGGCGTCAAGATCGGCGTCGCCCAGCACCACCAGCGGATCCTTGCCGCCAAGCTCGAGGATCACGCGCTTCAGTCCCGCGGCGGCGTCCTGCATGATGCGGATGCCGGTGGCGCGGCTTCCGGTGAAGACGATGAGGTCGACGTCGGCGAGCACCAGCGCGCGGCCCACGTCGCCGGCCCCGTGCACCACCTGGAGCACATCGGCGGGCAGGTGCTTGGCAAGCGTGTGCGCCCAGAGGTCGGCGCAGAGCGGCGTCTCCTCGCTCGGCTTCAGGATGACGGCATTGCCCGCAATGAGCGCGGGCAGCACGCTCTGGTGCGGCATGAGCACGGGGAAGTTCCACGGCGTGATGGCCACGCAGACACCGAAGGCGTCGTGGTGCAGTTCCGTGCGCGTGCGCTTGTCTTCCAGGATCTCGGTGCGCAGCGCGTCGACGATCTCGTCCACGTCCTCGGCGAGCGAGCCGGCGCAGTGGCTGGCCTCGCCGCGGCCTTCGGCGATGGGCTTGCCCATCTCGAGCGTGGCGAGTTCGCCGATGCGGCTGGCGGCGGACTGCAGGTCCTCGGCCGCGGCGCGAACCATGGCGGCCCGGGCCTCCAGGGTCAGCGCTGCCCACGCGGGCTGCGCAGCACGGGCGCGGGCCACAGCGTGTCCGATATCAGCGGGGCTGGCAGCCTGCACGGAGCCCACCGCGGCGCCGGTGGCTGGGTTGGAAGAAACAAGCGTCGACATGCCGTGGAGGATAGGCCCGGGAGCGCGGCCGCCAACGGCCGATTCGGGGCGGCATCGCAGGCCGTGGCTTCCCCCAAACCGCCCTGCCCGTTACACTTCCCCGTCTCTCAACATGGGCCGTCGGCGACTGGAAGCACCAGGCGCCGCATGGTGCAGGCACTGCGGCATGACCGCCTGCTCCAGCCTCGAGAGTGCCGCGGCCAGGGTGATCCCGGTCCGCGCCAGCACGATGGCTCGCTGCGCCCCACTGGGCTCGGCGAAGGACCGATGAACCCCTGGAGACGCGCCCCGCGCACGACGAACACCCAACCCATCGACTTCGCTACTGGCCCGTGGTGTAACGGTAGCACAGCAGGTTTTGGTCCTGCTTGTCTAGGTTCGAATCCTAGCGGGCCAGCTTCTGAAGCTTCGTCGATGGTGAACGGAACCCCCCGATGAGCACGAACACCAGTCCCAACAGCTACACCCGCAGCGTGATCATCCTGGCCGCCGGCAAGGGCACGCGCATGAAGAGCGACCTGCCGAAGGTCATGCATCCCGCTGCCGGTCGCCCCATGGTGGAGTCGGTGGTGGACGCGGCGCGCGCCGTCGGCTGCTCGCCCGTGGTGCTCGTCATCGGCCACGGCGCGGACGTGGTGCGCGCGCACTTCGCCGGCCACGCAAACACCGAGTTCGTCATGCAGATGCCGCAGCTCGGCACCGGGCACGCGGTGGACATGGCCCGCCCGCTCTTCGAGCGCGGCGCCCTGGGCGAGGAAACGCTCGTCCTCTGCGGCGACGGCCCGCTCATCCGCCCGCACACGCTGCAGGTGCTCCTCGACACGCACCGCTCGAGCGGCGCGAGCGCCACGCTTGCCACCGCGGTGATCCCCGATCCGCAGGGCTACGGCCGCATCCAGCGCGATTCGCACGGCAATTTCGCGCGGATCGTCGAGCAGAAGGATGCCACCCCCGCGCAGCTGGCGATCAACGAGGTGAACCCCTCGTACTACTGCTTCCGCACCGCGGACCTCTTCGATGCGCTGACCCGCGTGACCAACCAGAACGCGAGCGGCGAGTACTACATCACCGACGTCTTCGAGCTCCTCCTCCGCGACGGCAAGCGCGTCAGCGTGGTGGACGCGGTTCCGGCGGAGGATGTCCTCAGCGTCAACACCCCGGAGCAGCTCGCCGAAGTGAGCCGCATCCTCGAAGGCCGTTCCGCACCCGCAACCGGAGCACGGGCATGAGCCACCTGGACCGAGACCACCTCAAGATCTTCGCGGCGCGCAGCGGCATGCACCTGGCGAACCTGATGTGCGAGCACATCGAGATCCCGCTCGGCAAGGCCGAGACGGTGCAGTTCCCCGACGGCGAGCTGCTGGTCAAGCTGTTCGAGGACGTGCGCGGCCGCGACTGCTTCGTGGTGGCGAGCACCAGCTTCCCGGTCAACGACAGCCTGATGGAGCTCCTGGTCTTCATCGACTGCCTGCGCCGCGCCAGCGCCAAGCGCATCACCGCGGTCATCCCCTACTTCGGCTACGCGCGCCAGGACCGCAAGGACGAGGGGCGCGTGCCGATCACCGCCAAGCTCTGCGCCAACCTCATCACCGAGGCCGGCTGCGACCGCGTGATCTGCGTGGACCTGCACGCCGCGCAGATCCAGGGCTTCTTCGACATCCCGGTGGACCACCTGACCGCGTCGCCCGTGCTGGTGGAGTACTACCAGCAGCGCCGCGAGGAGCTGGGCGAGTGCGTGGTGGTGAGCCCGGACATCGGCAACGTCAAGGTGGCGAACATGTTCGCCAGCGTCCTGGGCTACGACATGGCCATCATCGACAAGCGCCGCCAGTCGGGCTCCAAGGTGGTCATCAAGAACCTCATCGGCGACGTCAAGGGCCGCCGCGTCCTCATGTTCGACGACATGATCTCGACCGCCGGCACCGTCTCCGAGGCCGCCAAGGTGGTCATGGAGGAAGGCGCCACGGCGTGCGAGTGCGCTTGCACCCACGCGGTGCTGGTGGGCCAGGCGTTCAACCGCCTCATGGTGCCCGAGATCACCCGCGTCACGGTCACCGACACGATCCCCGGCGGAGATCGGCTGAAGCCCCTCGAGGGCAAGCTCGAGATCCGCTCGGTGGCACGCCTCCTCGGAGAGGCGGTCCACCGCATTCACCATGACCAGAGCGTCAGCGCGATGTTCCGCGAGGGCATCAGCGCGAAACGCTGACAGGTTTCCGAGAAACAGAGGCGCCCGGTCGTTCGGGCGCACGTCACTTTCAGCAACCGTCACCAACTCCAACCCCCGAAAGGAGACATACAACAATGTCCAAGGAGACCCCGGTTCTCGTCGCGAAGAAGCGCGACAAGCTCGGCACGCGCTACACGCGTCGCCTTCGCGCGGCAGGCGAACTGCCCGCAAACCTGTACGGCCACGGCAGCGAGCCGCTGCCGATCAGCCTCAACGAGCACGCCACGCTCTACGCGCTCAAGAAGGGCGCGCACGTGCTGGCCCTCAAGTTCGAGGACGGCGCCACCGACACGGTCCTGGTGAAGGACCTCCAGTTCGGCTACCTCGGCGACAACGTGATCCACATGGACCTTGCCCGCGTGAACCTCGACGAGGTCGTGACGGTCAAGGTGCACCTGAGCTTCGTCGGCCAGCCCGAGGCTGCCAAGAAGCCCGGCGCCATCATCGTGTACGACATGCCCGACATCGAGCTGTCCTGCAAGGTGCGCGACATCCCCGAGGAGATCAAGACCGATCTCTCGCAGCTCGCGGGCGAAGCCCTCACGGTCGGCATGCTCAAGCTCCCGGCCGGCGTCACGCCCGTCGCGGGCAAGGATGAGACCATCCTGCGCATCCAGATCATGAAGGAAGAGGCCGCCGCAGGCGAAGCCGCAGCACCCGCTGCCGGCGCCGCACCGGAAGTCCTCACCGCCAAGAAGGAAGAAGGCGGCGCCGCGAAGAAGTGATCGCGGGACTGAAGGGCGCAGGCGTCGGCGGCTCGTTGCCGCTGGCGGCATGAGCGCTCCGCAGAGATGCCGGAGAGCACGCAATGAAGCTCATCGTCGGACTTGGAAACCCCGGACCCGAATACGCAGGAACCCGCCACAACGTGGGTTTCGACGTGGTCGACCGTCTTGCCAGGCGCTTCGCGCCCGGCGCGACGCCGAAGTCCAAGTTCGCCGCACTGGCCATCGACGCGGAGATCGGCGGCGAGAAGTGCATGCTTCTCAAGCCGATGACGTTCATGAACCTCTCGGGCCGCTCGGTCCTGGAGGCACTGCAGTTCTTCAAGATCGAGGCGTCGAAGGACCTCCTCGTGATCGTCGATGACCTGGCCCTCCCCTGCGGCTCCATCCGGCTCCGGCCGGACGGCTCCAGCGGAGGGCACAACGGGCTCAGCGACATCGGCCTGAAGCTCGGGTCGAACTACTGGGCGCGCCTGCGGATCGGCATCGATCCACCGGGACGCGTGCGGCAGTCCGACTACGTGCTCGGGAAGTTCTCGTCCGACCAGCAGCCGCTGGTGGACTCGTCACTCACCGAATCCGCGCAGGCGGCCGAGGTGTGGGCGTCAAGGGGACTGCAGGAGGCCATGAACCGTTTCAACACCAAGGCCACGCGTGGCGCGGCCATCGACAGCAACAACAGCAAGGAAACCACATGAGCACTATCGAGACCCGAACCGGAAAGTACGAGGCGATGTTCCTCTTCCCGCAGTCCGCGTCCGCAGACATGAATGCGGCGATGGACCACATCAAGGAGTGCCTCTCCAAGGGCGAGGCCACGCTGCACAGCCTGATCAAGTGGGACGAGCGTCGCCTCTCCTACGACGTGAAGGGCAACAAGCGCGGCGTGTACTTCCTCTCGCGCTTCACCGCGGACACCCGCAAGGTGAAGGAGATCGAGCGTGACTGCCGTCTCAGCGAGAAGATGCTCCGTGCACTCATCGTCCGCAACGACGAGCTCACCGACGAGCAGATGAAGAACGCGGAAGCCGCCCAGCGCACCATGGACGAGGCGCGCCTGCGCGACGAGTCCGCGGCGCCGGCCGCCGACGAGTGATCGTCAGCGACGCTTCGCAGTGAATTCGACGGGCCGCGCATCGAGAGGTGCGCGGCCCGTTCGCGTTGCGGGGTGGCGTGCTTGTGATGCCCGCGTACTGGCCCCGTCGCGTCGCGGGGCGGGCGTGGAGGCGCTCGCGACGTTCTTGTGGCGCCCACGTACTGGCCCCGTCGCCTTGCGGGGCGGGCGGCATGGCGCCGCCCGTGCCCCTCCGGCGAGGGGGCCAGGCACGTGGTGTGCCAATGGCGTCGGTTCGGCAATGGCCTCACCGCCGCGCTTGAGTTTCACGCAGTGCGTGCATTCACTCGGCCGTGACCGTCACGCTTGCG
>Ga0114979_10000344_pt1 | contig 30385 bp, 13 predicted proteins | sample S_140625_EF_Meta_FD_87315 | JGI IMG/M metagenome (GOLD analysis project Ga0114979, IMG submission 87315) | Freshwater microbial communities from Lake Simoncouche, Canada to study carbon cycling - S_140625_EF_MetaG | ecosystem: Environmental > Aquatic > Freshwater > Lake | place: Lake...
CTTGTGGACCTTGTGGACCTTGTGAGCCATCTGCACCCGTTGGGCCGGTTCTTCCAGTTGGACCAGTTGAACCAGTTCTACCAGTTGAACCCGTCGATCCTGTTTCACCCATTGATCCAGTCAATCCAGTTGCACCCGTATATCCAGTTGCACCCGTATATCCAGTTGCACCTGTAGATCCAGTTGATCCAGTAGGTCCAAGATCGCTTATATTGATAACACCTTGCATTGAAGAATGATATTGACAAACATAATACAAAGTTGCTGGTGCATTATAAGGTACTTCGAAAGTGATTAAATTTACATCATTTCCATTCATTATAACTCCACTAGTATATACATTACCGGAACTATATGCACCTGATACAGTTTGTATCCAAAATGGATGACCACTTGCATTAACGTTAAAAAAGTAGGTAAACCCTCTTAATAAATTCAATGTGGGATCGTTTGAACCATCAATAATATAATTACTTGAACCGCCATTTGTAACTTGATAAGTTCTACCACCTTGTTTGCCAGTGGCGCCAGTAGATCCAGTTGCACCCGTAGATCCAGTTGCACCAGTCGATCCTGTTGATCCTGTCGATCCTGTTGCACCCGTAGATCCAGTTGCACCCGTAGATCCCGTTGATCCTGTCGATCCTGTTGCACCCGTAGATCCAGTTGCACCCGTAGATCCAGTTGCACCCATTGATCCAGTCAATCCAGTTGCACCAGTCGATCCTGTCGATCCTGTTGCACCCGTAGATCCAGTTGCACCCATTGATCCAGTCAATCCAGTTGCACCAGTCGATCCTGTCGATCCTGTTGCTCCTGTTGCACCCGTTGATCCAGTCAATCCAGTTGCTCCTGTCGATCCTGTCGCACCCGTTGCACCTGGTACAAATCCCAATGATGTAAATAAATATGAAATTGTATTTCCATTAAAATATAAATTTATAGTTCCACCTGAACCGATTTTTTGTACACCGTATATGTCGACTTCAACAATATAACTTTTAGATATGGGTATACTAGTTGATTGAATATACATGGAATTTGTGTATAATTGTGTAAGATCAGAAATGATATTGGTTATATTATTAGAACCATCTCCACCATTTACCAGTACTTTATTATTGTTATTTGATGTGTCCAAATAGTAAACATTCATAAAGTATCCAATATTTGAAGATAATGCATTGGCATACATATATAAATTCCATATTCCTGGATTAATTAGTGATTTTGTAATAGTTGTAGAATCAGTTGTAAATTTACCTAATAATACGGGGGTATTATTATTAAAGGTGTAAGATATAGTTTTCATCCCCTTAGTTGTATCTAGCTTATCCGAAATAACAAGGTTTCCACTATTATCAGGAATATTATTTGTATCACTAGGTGTTAAAAAAAGATTAAGACCAGCCGAAATGCCATCTGCGCCCTTAAAACCCTGAGGACCTGTGCAACCTGTCTCTCCGGTAGATCCAGTTGCACCCGTTGAACCAGTTGGACCAGTTGCACCCGTAGATCCCATTGATCCAGTCAATCCAGTTGCACCAGTCGATCCGGTCGATCCTGTTGCTCCGGTCGATCCTGTTGCTCCGGTCGATCCTGTTGCTCCGGTCGATCCTGTTGCTCCGGTCGATCCTGTTGCTCCAGTTGCACCCGTAGATCCCATTGATCCAGTCAATCCAGTTGCACCAGTCGATCCGGTCGATCCTGTTGATCCCGTTGCTCCCGTTGATCCAGTTGCACCCGTAGATCCCGTTACACCCGTGGATCCAGTTGGGCCTGTAGATCCAGTTAGACCCCTATATCCAGTTGCACCCATAGATCCAGTTGGACCTGTAGATCCAGTTGGACCTGTAGATCCAGTTGGACCTGTAGATCCTGTTAGACCTGTAAATCCTGCTCCAATAGGTGCGGTTGCTATAGTCGTCACAGGATTTCCCAATATATCATTACTAATAATTGTTGATGTTACTTGAACCGCACCGGCAGAATCAACCGATATATTTGCACTACGTATTGTATTTGTATCATTATTATGGCTATTAATTAATAGTCCATTTTCTGATTGTGATAAACTAGTATTTCTACCGATATGTAATGTTGAACCACTTAGATAAAGGTCTTTAATTGGTCTATCTAATGTTCCCAATGATATATTGGTATTATCAGGAATGAGTGAATTTACTAATGTGTTATATGTAACTCCGTCAACAACTGTGGATGGCAATCCCTGACCACCACTTACCCCTCCTCCCTGACCACTACTTCCTCCATTTCCAACTATATTACTAATTCCACCGATTGCATTATCAATAAAAGCGGTAGTATTTTCAATAAAATTAATAATAGGGATGGTTCCATCCTGACCCGGCGTTGACAATTCTTGTAGGACATGTGTTTCACGATTCGTTAAATAAACTGTATCGCGTATTTTTCGACTACGTCGCGCATTAATTGTTGACATAGTTCAAACTTTAAATACTTATATATTTGGTTTCTATATTATTTACGCGTATTTTCATAATTTAAACATAGTTATCCGAATTGACTGGGTGATGAAAGGATAAGTATGGAGAATTTTAAGAACTTGCTATATATTTAAATAATTTATTTACCGTGTATCGTAAGGAAAAATAATCATACATTTAAGGAATTATTTCATGAAGATTAAAGGTTAATATTAATATTGTATAGTAGAAAAAACTATTGTTTTCATTCCATATTATATATCATGCGATAAACGGTATATTATCTGCACATTTACTGTGTAGCAAGAAATGTGTACTCTAATATTGCATTGACACTGATAAAAAAATATCCAAAATTGTTATTTTAACCGTGCAATTATATACAATATTATTCAATAAGACAATTGTCTACTAAATGAAACTACATATGTATTATTTTAAATAAAACGTCTTTTTATCTACACAATTATGTGAAATATCAACGTTATTTCTCAAAAGAATATTATTATCAGGTACCCACATTTTACTATTAGGAAATACAGTTTTGCAAATAATTGGTTTTCTACTATGCAATTTTTTTTTCCAATAATTTTCAATAGACATTGCAGGTGTTGTTTGAATAATTGGATAGGGGGAAGACTCCATAATTATACAAGAACAATCCAAGATATCATCTCCCATAGAGACAGTATACCACTTATAAGGCAAAAGTTCGCCATATTCGTCTGTTTCGCATCCATCGCGTACTGTATTAAAAGATAATTCTTGTGTACGAAACTGTGAAGAGGTTTCCGTCGTCGCTATTTTTTGAATTTGTTTAAGTCGCTTTAACGAAATATAATCACTTGCAGACATGATTATAATATAGGGTTATTTATATACGCGTATTAAATGGCAAAAACTGCAAAAAAATATCCACTAAAAGATGATATATTTAACAAAGATGGTTCACAAAAAACCTTTTCATATATCGAGAGATTAGATGCATTGCCAAATCAAATGTATCATAAAGGATTACCCATTGACGGTCCTCCCATCAAACGACTAAAATCTCGGTATCAATCACAAATGTTTCATAATATAGAGACTGCAAATTATAGCGATTCGGGTGATCGTATTCAACCGATTTTATCAAGAACATATGGCATAGGCGGACCATCAACTGATGAAGTTATTTATAAAGATACTACTGGCAATTTTTTGATAACGTCAAATAAAAAAAGAAAATCTCCCTCTCATCATTCTAAAAACGGTGGAAATAAAAAAGAAGGTACAAAAAGACGCCATCGCCGACGTCGCAACTGGACAAGACGTGTAAAATAATAAAATGTATCAAAAAAATTACAATACATTTTATTCATCTACATAATTTATACAATCAGATTCATTGTAATAGTTGTATTTGTTGAAATATTTTTATTGTATGCCTTGGGGCTAACAACTGAAATTTTATCGCCCTGATTCAAGTAAATAGCATTTGGTATAAATACCGGACCATATCCTGAATTGGATGCTAATCCATATACATTTCCAAATATAGATTTAGCATTTGTGGATGCAAACCATGATGCTGAGGTACCTCCTCCATCAACCAATGTATTATACGTAATTACATTACCACCAGTACCGGATTGTCCTCCCAATACCATGACTGTTCCATTCCAGCAAGAAGCATACACACTACTACCAATATTAGTAGTCATTGTTGTAGAAACATTTGTAACAGGAGATTGCCCAACAGTATATTTATTTGAAAAATTCAAATTTGTACTGTAGGCAGAATTGTCTGCATAGGTAATTTCTCCACTAGCGGTTATTAATACAAAATTCATACCGTCATAACATGTACCACTAATGTTACTCGTTGCACCGTAGAGGGTCGTATTTATATAATATCCACCATTGATGTATGTATTTCTTATCATATTTCCAGTCAAATCAGTAATTTGGAAAACAGCGCTATTTTTTGAAGTACTATTTTGGATACTATTATTAAATATGTATGTTGGCCATAAAATGCATGAATTTGTCACAATCGGTCTTTCATATCTTGTTAAAATGGACGAATTTCCTGTTTCTACATAAAAATCTAATTCCGACACAGCTGCATAGGTTCCTCCAAATGTTGAACCTATCACCAACCTGTACGATGAATATCCATTTGTATTATCATAAACATTACATGGTAAAACTAGGTATGGATATTGCCACACATTATTAGGGGGTGAAACATTTGGTGTACTGAATGAATTTTGGTCAATATAAAACCATGTAGTACCGTTGTTAGAACCGAGTAAATACCATGAGTAGGGAATATTTATTGAATTAGTTACATTAAATACTAAATAATAATACTTAATAATTGGACTACTGCTAAAAGTAATTTCTAGATATTCGCCGTTTGCTGTATCGGAGACTGTTCCTGTAAATGACGTGGAAGTCGATCCACTATACCCTCCCGAACCCGACGTGTAGTTTGAATCAGCAGATCGCCATTCGGTTGAACCAGTCGAAGCATTTGGATTATATTTATTATCAAACGCATTAAACGGTTCATATCCATCAACCGTTGTTCCTGACATTGTAACATTGCTAACGCCAGTTGGTAATGACGAGCTTGTAAAATAATTAGATGCAGTACTTTTAAAAACAGATGTACCACTTGTAATTGTCATATTACGTTTTGTGGTGCATTGCCATGTAGAAGCATTGGTATTATCTGAATAAGCAGTTGTATTCCCACCGGAACCATATGCAATCCAAATTTTTCCTGTCCAGCAAACAGCACTTGCCTGTGATGAAAATATTGTCGAACTATTTGAAACACTCGTCCAGTTGACGCCATCCGTACTCGTAGCAATAGAACCTGTGGCGGAACTAATACCTACCGCAACAAAGGTATTTCCATTCCATGCGATATCAATGCCTTCAGTCATTGTTGTATCATTTGTACCAGTCCATAAAATACCATCTTTACTAGTAGCTACCCAATTCCTACCCAATCCAACCGCAACCCAAATTTTTCCATTCCATACTGCATGATTCGCACGAGTTGTAAAGACTGTATTTCCAAGACCTTTCCAATATATTCCATCAATAGAATAAGCTAGTGTATTAAAAGAACCATCACCCAAACCAAGTGTTATAGGTTTGATAGTTGCAGCGCCTTCATCTGCACGATTCCATGCAAAATTATTTATTGTTGACATTCCAAAAATACCACTACCAACAGACCATGCTTTGCCATCTGTCGATGAGACAACTGAATCCCCACCTACCAAAAAATAAGAACCATTATAGATTGAAGCTTTACTTGAAGAAAGTGTATAAAGTGCCGTTGACGGAGAAACTCTAGTTGTAGTGGGGGCTGTATAAATAGTGCCGGAATCAGTTGTCCCATCATAGCCATAGAATGATATTGCTTGATATACACCATTTCGCGACATTGATACAAATCCCCAATTATCTGATCGAATGCTTTGCCATGTTGCACCATAATTGGTAGTTACGTAGTAGATAAGATCATTTCCATTTCCAAATGCACAACCGGAACTGTTAAATGCAGTTATGGAAATAATAATAGTATAATAATCAATAATGGTAGATTGGTTCCATGTTGCACCACCATTTACGGAATAATAAAAAACAACTGCATAGTAGCCATAAATACATTGATATTGACCAGTTTGTGATACGCTAACCCATCCCCATGCATTAGTTGTCGTCGGAATAAAGCTTTGTTTAAAAGTCACTCCATAGTCTGAAGAAACTAATACATAGTTTTTATTATTTCCTGTAGTAACTGTTTGATATTGTCCACTATCCGACATGGCAACACTATAAAATTGGTCTACTGAACCACCCGGTATATTCGGAGTTGTCCATGAAACACCATAGTTGGATGAAACGTAAATAGAAGTACGACAAGTCGTTATATATGCACCTGATGTACTCATAGCAATAGCGCTTCCTGATACGTTAGAAACATTTGTCCATGAAGTACCTGTATTAGTAGATAATACTAGTTGGCTATCACTATTCACAAATGCTTGATATTTTCCATCAAAAGAAATGGCTCCTATTGTAAAAAAATCAGTATATCCAGGAGACGGCCATGATTGACTTGATGTTGACGAAATGGTAGTAAACGATGAACCATAATTTGTTGAAACCATGATAGATCCATTGCCACTTGGCACTGCACTTATATATTGGCCTGTGTAAGAAATCGCAAACAATAGATGTACATTTGCTGATAGATTAGTAGAAGATACAACTGTTCCTAATCCTTGTGTAAAATTTGTTAAATTAGGCACTGTAACGCTAGTAACAGTAGATACGATACTATTATATTTGGAAAAATATATTGGAGAGACAGAGGGTACATTTCCTATAGTTGAATAATTAATCAATGTCGTATTTGTTTTAGGAAACGAAAACACACTATTTATTGTTGAGTAATTAGTATTATATTGCATCGACCACACTTTTCCATCCACACTTGTCGCAATATTAAATGAACCATCAAGAATTGTTGATTGACCAACAGCTATCCATGTAGAACCGTTCCATGATATTTTACTCGCAACAATATCAAACAAGTTGGTCTGCGTTGGTGCTAACCACATGATACCATCGTTGCTATACACGAGAGAAACATTTCCGCCTGTTTTGGGCGTTCCTGCGGCTACCCAAATTTTTCCATTCCATAACACATCATAGCCTGTATTAAATTGAGAGATTCCCGCTCCTTGCCAGTTTACACCATCATAACTATAAGCAAAGTTATTAGTGCCAGTTCCGACTGCTGTCCACATAGCCAACTCTTTGCTCCATCCAACTCCATAACCAGCAGTCGTAAATATGGAACTGCCGCGACCCACCCAATTATTACCATCAGTGCTTGTACCGATGGTATTTCCACCCGATCCTACTGCAACCCACAATTTACCATTCCATGCAGCATTGTATGCTGAATTAGTAAAGACTTTTGAAGAATTGTTTGATGAAATCCACATTTGTCCTTCATCAATAGAGTAAGCAATCTTTACGGGGTCAGTTGTAGTACCACCAAGAGCAAGAGTGATATTTTTGGGAAATGTAATTATATTTGGTTTTTCTAGATTGGTTTCTATATCGTAAAGTGTGTTTGTTGATGTAGAGTTTTTTATTAATGAAAATGATACACCATCACTGGACACAGGTGTATAATAATTTGTTGATTCATTAAAGATTCCTTCCATGATATATCGGTTGTTGCCTAACCATTTCACATTATAGGGAGAAGAGTTTGTCAGAGTTGTAGGAAACGAACCAGGTTTCCAGGTTAAACCATCCGAAGAATACAAATAGGGGTAAGTAGGTGAAATTTCTTTTCTCATTGTTAAAACAAATTGTTGTCCATTCCACCCCAAACTCATCGCCTTTTCTATTATACTATTGTATGAGTCTATACGTTTAGGTATGATGCCCGCTAATATGGCTACTATAACAATTCCCGAGCCACCAGTACTGTAACCGCCACCTCCACCACCACCAGTATTGGCACCACCTGCACCACCAAAATTGGTACTCGTACCTCCTGTATTTAATGCACTTCCGCCACCAACAGCCGTTCTAGTACCAATTTGTCCGTATTGTTGATCATCGCCACCGCCACCACCACCAATGCCACCAGGTGCAGGTTGATTATTGTTTGAGCAAGCACCTCCTCCGCCACCCCAATAATAGGTTTTATTAATACCAAATAATGTAGAACGAACACCTGGACCTCCCACTGCATTTTGAGCATTAGCTAGACCATTAACACCTGTTCCTCCTACCCCTCCAGCACCACCTGCTCCCGGATCAATTCCTGTTCCGGCCGACCAACCCTGTGATCCTTGTGCTCCAATTGCAGCATACCCTGTAATTTGATAAGATGAATTCAATATATAAGCCAAACCGTTAGTACCACTAAAATCCCTACCACCTCCTCCTCCTGAAGCACCATTTCCACCGGCACCATTATATGGACCGCCAGCTCCGCCACCGTATGCTGTAATATTTGCAGCCGTATTCACAGAAAAATTTACATATGTGTTGCCTCCCTGACTACCTATTGCACCACCATTACCTACATTAATAATAATTGTTTCATCCGCACTACCAAGAATAGTTGCTGTTGCATTTACAACACCACCACCTCCACCTGCCCCGCCATTATTACTAGCACCTCCACCACCTCCTCCACCAACAGCTAGGATGTTTACTTGTGTACCAATAAACGATGCCGGAATAGATATAGTTGAACTTCCACCTGTAAACGTGTATACATTATAAACTAATCCGTTTGATGGATCTGTATAGGTTGATGGTAACTGACTAGAATATGTTGACATATCGTTTCCCGAAACATTAATAGTAGATGTTGATGTCAAATCATTAACAATATTTGCAATAGTTAATGTACTTGTTACAGAAGTTGGCAAGTTAGGTTTACTCCAGTTGATTCCATCACTTGATGTTGCAATCACTGAACCATATGGATCAGCTCCTGACGCAACAAATATGCTTCCATTCCATACCAAATCAAAAACACCGCCTCCACTTGCATTAAAAAGAGACAGTGAATTCGCCACACCTTTCCAATTGATCGCATCATATGAATATGCAAGTGAATAGAGAGAGCCTTTTCCACCCGCTACCCATAAACTACCATTCCATACTACTTTTCCAAATTGTATATTAGAGCTATTATCGATAGTTTGAGTAGTTATATAAATCGTTTTTTGTGCTGAAATATTTTCAAGATAAACCTGTACATTGTATTTGTTAACCGAAATAGCATATCGTGCATCGCGTGTAATACAAACATTACATGGATCATTAGATTGACCTTGGGACCAAGATACACCATATGACGTTGAATAATAATAAAATGAATCACCGTTGTAACTTTCAATGTCGAAAAAGACTGCTATCATATATTTTCCGGTTGAGTCCATTGAAATATTCCTAATAGGGTATGAAATATTTGTTGGAAAATCGGTAGGTTGTGTAAATGTACTTCCCGAATTACTGGATACATACAATAATCCTATATTTGAGGTACTATTTAGTGTACCAATAGCCATATATTGTCCTGTTGCAGAAATTGCCAAACTAAAAATAGTTTGGTCAGTTGTTACACTAGAAGGAAATAATGTCCATGTTGAACCGGAATTATTTGAAAAATTTGCAGTTGCCCCGGCCATAATAAATGTTCCATTGTTTGAATTTGTTGCAATTGGACCAATATGCCTCACATCAACAGCGGTAGTTGACCCTTTACCGGTTGTTGTAATCCTAGAAAATGTTTGGCCATAATTATTAGATAACCATATTCCTGTTTCATCTGCTGCATAAACTTTGTTTCCGGTTCCTGTCATTGCTACACCGGATACAGTACCCAGCGTAGTTGTTGATGTAGGTGTAAACGTACTTGCACCGCTATTTGTTGAATAACAAATTCCATAATATGGCGAACCCGTGGCTGCAGTTGATACTATATATTGACCGTTAAATGACATTGCAGTTTGTATTAAGTGAACCCCGCCTAAGTAAAATCCTCTATCGTCAGTAAGATTCCAGGTATTGCCGTAATCGGTTGATACACACATTGATGAATTATCATCTGTTATTACTAATAATGAACCATTATCGGAAATATTTACACATTTCCATCTATAACCAGGTAAATTTTGATTTAGTGGGTTATAAAAGTAATTACCAAAACTAGCGTCCGAATATATGTACGTAAGCATTTGTTGGTAACTACTTAAAATCACTGGTGCACTCGCATACCAATTCAATGAATCATAACTGTAGTATAGACCTCCTATACCAATTCCGCAATAAATTTTGCCATTATATGAAATTGAAGAAAGTGTAGTATTACTAACATCTATTGATAAAAATGAAACATCATTATAACTATATTGAATATCGTATTTATCCGATCGGGTTGAAATCCATTTTATCCCGTCCCATATAAGTCTACATGGTACATTGGTCGACGTTGTTAAAATGGGCGACCAATTTTTCAAATTTTTTGAAACCATAGGTCCACCATATCCTCCGGTTGTAGTAACTGCAATGGCCATAGTTGTAGGTTCTTTACCATTTCCAAATGTATATGTGATATCACTATCAGTATATCCAATTGTTGAAGCAATTATTGCGTTTGGAGCATCACTCAAATAAATCTGACTAGTGTTGACGGGTTTGGTAAAAGTTTGTCGTGTTGTTCTCATTTCATCTTGAAGCGTAAATGTATTTGGTGGAATACCTACTGAAGATGCGCCCGTTATTTGTCCATTCGGTCCAGGCATGCCGATTGATCCAGGTAGACCAGTTGCTCCAGCGGCTCCACTGAACCCTGTTACGCCAAATAGTGAATTTGGACCAGTTATACCGATTGGCCCAATTGTACCCCGAAAACCAGTTGCACCAGTTGCACCAGTTAAACCAGTTGCACCAGTTAAACTGTTTGGACCGGTTGTTCCAGTTGACCCAGTTGACCCAGTTGACCCGAATGACCCGGTTGAACCGGTTAATCCAGTCGGACCAGTTGATCCTCTTGAACCAGTAAAACCGGTTGCACCAGTTGCACCTGGTGCACCTGGTGCACCACTATATCCTATCACACCATTCGGACCAGTTGATCCTGTTGAACCAGTAAAACCAGTGTATCCAATCAGACCGGTCGAACCAGTAGCACCAGTAGCACCAGTATACCCAAATGTACCGGTTTGACCAGTAGCACCAGTAAATCCAACTGTACCGATTTGACCAGTAGCACCAGTTTGCCCAGTATATCCATTTACACCATTCAAACCCTTTGTACCAGTTTCACCTCTTGACCCGGTTGACCCGGTTGACCCGGTTGACCCGGTTGACCCGGTTGACCCGGTTGACCCACTTGACCCGGTTGACCCGGTTGACCCGGTTGACCCAGTTGGACCACTTGACCCAGTTGAACCAGTAGCACCAGTTTGACCGTATGAACCAGTTTGACCGATTGCACCAGTAGCACCAGTTTGACCAATTACACCAGTAGCACCAGTTTGAGCAAGTTGTCCACTTTGTCCCGTTGCACCAACCTGACCCATTGCACCAACCTGACCCGTTGCACCAACCTGACCCATTGCACCAACTTGACCCATTTCGCCAACTTGACCCATTGCGCCAACTTGACCCATTGCACCAACTTGACCCGTTGCACCAATTGCACCAATTGCACCAGTTGCGCCAATTTCACCAGTTGCGCCAATTTCACCAGTTGCGCCAATTTCACCAGTTTGACCAATTGCACCTGTTTGACCAATTGCACCTGTTGTACCCGTTGCACCCGTTGCGCCAATTGCACCAGTTTGACCAGTTGCACCAGTTTGTCCGGTTGCACCAATTGCACCAGTTGCACCAGTTGTACCAATTGCACCGGTTGTGCCAATTGCACCTGTTTGACCAATTGCACCTGTTTGACCAATTGCACCAGTTGCACCAGTTGTACCAATTGCACCGGTTGTGCCAATTGCACCTGTTGAACCGATTGCACCGGTTTGTCCAGTTGCACCAGTTGCACCTGTTTGACCAATTGCACCCGTTTGACCAATTGCACCTGTTTGACCAATTGCACCTGTTGGACCAATTGCACCCGTTTGACCAGTTGCACCCGTTTGACCAGTTTGACCAGTTGAACCAGTTGCACCGATTGCACCCGTTTCTCCAGTAGCACCGGTTTGACCAGTTGCACCGATTGCACCCGTCTCTCCAGTTGAACCAGTTGAACCGATTACACCCGTCGAACCCGTTGCACCAGTTGCACCGATTGCACCCGTTGCACCAGTTGCACCGATTGCACCCGTTGAACCAGTTTGACCAGTTGAACCAGTTGGTCCTGTATCACCCGTTTCTCCAGTAGCACCGGTTTTTCCAATAACACCGGTTTGACCAGTTGCACCAGTTGGTCCAGTTGCACCGGTTTGGCCAGTTGCACCCGTTGGTCCAGTTGCACCAGTTTGACCAGTTAGTCCGGGTGAATAAAATAATGTAATAGGAACGGTTGAAGGATTAGTGTAGATCCCATAAATCTCAGATGCAGATAATACTCGATTATACATGCGAAAATCGTCCAATTTTTCATCGGCATATGTATCACTTGCAAAATTACTTTTTCCAAGATAATTTGATGTTCTTGTTAGTAAATTGGGATAAGATGCTGACGTAAATGTATATTCCAAAGTACCATTGATATAAATGAGCCAAGTACCACTTGTTCCGCCAGTATACTGCAAAACCCATGCAACATGGTTCCAGGTATCAGGTGTAAACGAAATAACGGTACTCTGATTGTATTGTGTAGAAACATTAAAACTATAGAAATTTAAAGTATATGGAGAAGCATTTGAATACGATATATAGATATTATCGGAAGATTGGCCATTACCAAAATCAAAAATTTTAGGGGATACCCCTGCATTATTTGCTCCAATGTTAAACCATGTGGCAAATGTTAACCCATTTGCATCAGTAGTAATAGACGGTATACTTACAAAACTATTCAATGATTTTACCAAACTCAATGATCCTGTACCAAATTGATAATTATTGCTATCAATGAAAGCACCACCATTGAATGAAACAATATAAGAGGGTATACCGGATGCCATATTAGCAAGTGTTGTTCCCGAAACATCTACTGTATCTGCGCGAATATATAGTGATAGGTATGGATCAAATTCTGAACCATAATAATATGACAAATATCCACTTCCAGTAGCACCTGTTGGACCACTGCTACCTATTGGACCAATTATACCAGTTGGACCATAGGCACCGGAGTATCCTTTTGCACCGTCCACAGGTCTTAATCCAGTAGCACCTACATAACCATTAAAACCAGTATTTCCGTAATAACCAATGTATCCAACTGGACCAGTTGGTCCTGTTGGACCAGTTGATCCTGTCGGACCTGTTAAGCCATTGGAAATCAAAATAAATGGGTATGTTGGTGGATTATAATAAAGACCACTCACGTCTACTGCAGTTAGTTTACGATTGTATAGACGGAAATCATCTACATATCCTGCAAATCCCAAATCAGTATTGCTATTGCTTTTTCCAATAAAGTTATATATACGTGTAATTGCATTTGGATACTGTGTTTCGGTCGTATTTGTATACACTAACGAATTGTTTACATATAGTTGCCATGTTTTATTTGTATCATTATTAAGAACCCATACGCAATGATTCCACACATTATTTGCATAGGTCACTACTGCATTTAACGAAGAATCAATTGATCCATTACGTACACGCAAATTTATTGTTCCATCGCTAATGGAGAGTTGGATATTATCAGATGCTTTCCCATTGGCAAAGTCAAAAAGCTGTGTTTGTCCCGTTCCTAAAGAATATGTCCAAAATGAGAATGAAATACTATCTGAACCTGTCGTAAACGGATTCACAGTTAGATGGGGTAACATTTCAAATAGACGCAATTCAGTAATTGTTAAAAATCCACCATTGTTTGACTGAATAGATGTAAAAATCCAACGAAAATATTTGAAAGTAATATCTAATGGGTTAGATAAGTAGAAATTTTTTGTTTGACTGGACCATGCACCCAATCCAGTGTTTGAGTTTAACATATTCCACGTTATTCCATCGTTAGAACCTACAAAATAAACATCATTTGCATAACGTTGATCTACACCTTTTATGCTATAATAGGCTAATTCAATAGGATAAGGCAATTCCAATTGTATCCACTCTCCAACATAGGTTGTTCCCGAAACAACTGTGTTAGCACTTCCCATATAAGAACCAGTACTCTTATCCCATAAACTTGCCTGTGTTGACCAGGCAGAATCTCCGTAATCAAATGCATAAATACCAGGTTGTCCACCAGCTTCACTTGAAACAGTCATGTTATAAAGTCCGTTACCGTAAGATTGACCAATTACTGTGGTACTATTACTGGTCAAACCTGTTGGTGGATATTGATTGTTAAATCCCGAAAATAATGCAGATGCATTGCTTCCTGGGAATGCTCTCTGAACATCAGTTACATATGCATTGTAAAATGACGCGTCGAATACAAGTTTTCCTGATGATGCATCTGCTACATAATTTCCATTTACATCATTTCTATCAAATCGGTAATACAAAATAAGCGATGGGTCAAAAATCACTGGTTTTGTCAAATAACCTGGACCAGTTGGACCCATTGAACCAGTAGAACCCGTAGAACCCGTAGAACCCGTAGAACCCGTAGAACCCGTAGAACCAGTAAAACCAGTTGCACCAATTGCACCAGTTGATCCAGTTTCACCGGTTGGGCCCGTTGATGCAATCGCACCCCTCGCACCAGTTTGACCGGTTTGTCCAGTTGCACCATTTGATCCTGTTGCCCCAGTTGCTCCGGTTGATGCAATTGCACCCATTTGTCCAATTGTTCCTGTTGAACCAATTGATCCGGTTGAACCGGTTGATCCTGATGGACCTATTGCACCTATTGAACCAGTTAATCCGGTTGATCCAACCGATCCGGTTTCACCTGTAAAACCTAATGATCCAGCTTTACCAAAAAACCCCGTATAACCAGTTGCACCAGTTGCACCAGTTGCACCAGTTGCGCCAGTTGCACCAGTTGCGCCAGTTGCACCAGTTGCGCCAGCAGCACCGATTACACCAGCAGCACCTGATGATCCAGTTTGACCCAATTTACCTGTTTGGCCGGTTTGGCCGGTTTGGCCAATTGAACCTGTTGCACCGGTTCGACCGAATAATCCTGCTGTTCCAGTTGAACCAATTTGTCCAGTCGCGCCTTTCGCACCAGTTGGGCCGGTTGAACCAATTAATCCACTAGGTCCGTTTTTTCCTACAGCACCAGTATTTCCTTGTCCTATTGGGCCTGTTGAACCTGATATACCAATACGTCCGATTGATCCAGTAGCACCAATGTTTCCGAATGTTCCTACAAGTCCAGTGGGACCAAGCTTGCCTGTTGGTCCTATCATTCCCGTTTCACCAGTTATTCCTGTATTACCTGTCTCTCCCGTTACACCAGTCAAGCCTGATTTTGATATTCCCATAGGACCAGTACTACCAGTCCCTCCTTGAAAGCCTGCATTGCCACGTGGACCTATATAACCAATACTTCCGGTTGTTCCCAACAGACCGTTTTGACCAGCCGGTCCGGTATAAGAAGATCCATAGTCTCCTGTAGGACCATGTGGTCCAGTATAAGAAGATATTGGCCCATAAAATCCATCTGTAGCATCTGATCCTTGGAAACCAGTTAAGCCTGTTGGTCCATAGTCACCAATAGCTCCATCAAACCCGGATATTCCTGCCACACCAGTCGGACCTACATTTCCAATAGCCAACCTTGATAAAACATCATTTGACAAAATTATTCCATTCACGGATTTATCCTCAAATTTTACAGAGGCATCGACCGAATTGTCTTGAATATTTTCCGTGCGAATTACATTCGACATAAAAAAAGGGTTTGAAAATATATTATTCGCGATATTAATAGTAGTTAATGTATTTACGTCTACAGATGCGCTAGTAATTGATTCAGGTGCCATATTGTCGCTCGTCAAAGTGCCATTTGCAATTTGTGTTCCTGTAATTGAACCGATTGCAAAATCAGAAAAAGTAATACCGCCTGTTGCAAAATTACCAGCGGTAATGGTGCCGTCTGCTATTTTATCTGTTGTGATTATGCCTCCACTCGCAAATTTCGTTGTATAAATAGCACTGTTATTTAAATCGGTTGTGACAATTGAATCCACTTCATAACTAGTGGAAATATAATTCCAGCGAAATATGAAGGAATTTGGTGCAGTAGAGTCTATCAATACGGATAATATAAAAGGTTCACCAATTGTTGCCACCACAGAAGTTAAAGTAGTATCATCAAATGCCTGTGTTACTGTATAATTACCCAATAAACCAAGACCGGTTAGTATTGGAGATTGAATAAGAGCCGTTCCCACATCATTTGTAATAAAATAATAACCCGTGTACATTTGTCTTATGTGTGCTGGTGTAGATGTTTCGTTAGATAATATAGCCCGCGCAATATCATCTATTATATAAATTCCACCACTAGGATCTATTTTTTTATAAAATGTTAAGCCTGTATAAGAAATTGCATAAGGACTAATAAAACTACCCTCTGTTCGAGCAATGGGAGCTACTTGAAAACTATCACCAACTTTGGTAGACACTTGAATATTTGTTTGTTTATTCCCCAAATCATATGACATACTAATTTTATTTCCCGACGTATCAGCGATGACAATAGTATTAGTTACAATATGTGAGCTGTGAGCATACATACTATTGAATTTTTGTGTAGCAGATCCCAAATCAATATACAAACCATGTGATGGATCATACACTGTAGGCAACACTAGATTATTTGACATTTCAATAACCCCAAATTTTGATCCACTTATCGGAGCCAATCCAAGTCGACCCTGTATTCCCGTTGAATTATCGGTTCCAGTATAACCCGCATATATATTTGCAAAATGTGAAGAATGAATACCTACGTCCTGTGTAATAGGGTCTAAAGGGCTTGCAAGATATACATGCAGGTCCTCTTCCATAAGTGAACCATCAAATTTTTTTATATATCCGTCAGGTCCAGTCGGACCTGTGATGCCTGTTGGACCCGTTTCTCCACTAGGGTCATTCACATTTGGACCCACAGATCCAACCGGTCCCGATACGCTCGGGCTGGAGGTTTGCAACGGTGTTTTGGGAAATAACTTGTTGTTTAAAACCCCGTTATACATCGTGCGTATATACTATGATTTAATATTTTTTGTCAGAAAATAGACGGATATTGTATTCCACCTATATGGAATACAATTTTATTACGACAAATTAGCTAATTGTATTAAAATTGGTGCAGTTAATACGCGCGTGATATTTGTCGATGTCGCCACTGTATTTGTACTAAAATTACCCATTATATTGTTGCTTTGTTGCGTTAATGTTGCTACATTACTTGAACCTACATTATTTAATGGCAAAAAAGATTCTGCATCGATATTCAGTTTCAATGTTACATGTGTCCCTCCTGGTATAAAAATTAAATCTCCTGCAATAAATCCATCCGCCATACCATAATTTGCTTGTCTATTGTTTACAGGATCATACGCAGTTGTACCTGTAAGTGGATTACGATTTCCAAAAATATTCGCATCAATCGCATAACGCAGTGTTCTATTGATATCACTTATGGTTATGGAACCTGTCATATTGCTAATATACGCTCCACTACCATCTGATATACCCCCCGTGATTAACATCAAAAATGAACTAGCATCAAAAATTCCTTTATTTATTTCGAATAAACTCGACTTTGAAAAAAGTGATGCAAACCCTCCGGCATAACCAAAATAAGTATTTACGTAAGCGATAAAATCACTATACATGGTGGAATATTTTCCTACACTTATTACTTGTGTTGTTTTCATACCAGCAACAAATTCGTTTGCTGAAATAGTAATACTGTCTATGGGATATTGATTTTCCGCAAAAATATAAGAAGAATCAATGACTACAATATTATTTGCGTCTTTCACAATACCCAATTTTTTATTAAATGTTCTTACGTCGTATTGGACCTGAATCGACCCTGTCATGTCGTATTGGTTCACTGCGTCAAATGGAACGAATTTAATTGTCTCAAACTGTTGCTCCAATTCGTATCCACCCGACGCTGTAAATGCATAAAAAGAACCTGAATACGTTCCAGTTTGTATTTTATTCACAGGTGGATATAAGACAACTGGTATTGACATATCTCTAGCTTATACTTACTGTTCACTTATATAATCAGAACATTTTACTATCAATATAGAAATATATGAAACAAACTTATTCATTATACAATGTTTCATTTATCATAATTCATTGTAAATTTCAAAGAAAAAGAAAAATCGCCATTGTTCATTTGTAATACGCGTCCATGATCATCAAATAGGCGAATACGTAATTTTTGTATATCCACGGGACCAAAATATTTACGTTCTTCGCCCGAATCAACATCCATAATTAAACTGAAATAACTACCACGGATTGATATTTTTGATATAATATTCTGATTTAATATTGAGCTATTATAAGCACTTATATAGCAATCATTTACGTTATTATTATAGTCATCAATTGCCATAAAAATATAACGTATTCCGGCCGGATCAATCAAGGTTTCTCCCGTATATGACAATTTACCTGAATACTTTGAATGGCGAAACCCTAAATTCCAACCTAATTTTGTCGTGATAGGTAAAATATCACGATTTCCACAAATATCCAACGTATAATCCAAAGATATTTCCGTCACATTGTTAGCATATGTACCATTCGGTTCAATAATAACTTTTCCCGTTCCTGATCCATTATTTGCACCACCCAAATCAATACGTAAATGAATATATGAAAAAATGATATCGGGATGTAAAATACGATTTTCCACTCCGCCCACACTTCCTAATGGACACAATTTACTATTAATAACAGAAACTAAATCATTTGCTTCATAGTTACCATCGTTTATGATAATAATAATGTAGTCTTCTTTACTCTCAAGTGTATTAATATCTATATATTTGACCTGTATGTATAAATAATTATTTCCATAACTCGCAGAAATACCATAAAAGGAAACAGGAAACTCCATAGATGCAATTCTCATTGAGGTAACTTTGGTCATCTTTACGGGCAAATTCACCATAAAATCGGAAATTGTTGTTGTACTGTAATGATCACGAAACCGTGTGTCTATATTCACCGTCTTGGTAATTTCTGTAATGGGTGATGGATTAATCATGTTTGGTTTTCCAGTCTCCTTGTCGTCTCGTGTAATGAGATCCAGTTCGCGATCTGATGGTCGCATATCTGATCTTGGATAATCTGTCATATCTAATCGCGCATTCTTTGGAATTGTTGTTGGTGGTTGTTGAATATGTCCGCATTTTGCATAAATCAGCATGTTTTTGGCCTTTTCCATAAATTCAATTAAATCGCGTTTCAACCGTTTATCCACATATCCACTTGTCAATAACTGTTGACGTAATTCATATTCTCGTTTTTCAACGTCGCTTGCACCATATTCCTTATCCGGTGTGAATCGGAAAAAATGTTCTAGATCTTTTGTACTGTAATTTTGAATATTTAGATCGATTTGATTTGCTGACATCTTTCGTTCAAAGACTTTCTTTGTATACTCTATACAGAAAAATGCCCTATAAAACACGCAAGGTTCCAAAGAAAAACTGTTATCGCGTTTATAATGCAAAAACAAAACGTGTATTTGCACGTTGTGCTTCCAAGAAAAATGCTGCAAAACAATTGCGTTTATTACGTGCACTCCAATACAATAAAAAGTTTGTTCCTACTGGGTTACAAAGACGTACCAAGAGCAAACGATAATCCGAATTACATCCGTTTATAATGATGACATGAAAAATAAACAAAAGATTCACGCAATTTGTCTATATCCAAGTGTTCTATGTTTGTGATATCATTGTTCCATGATAGTGGTCGCAGTATAATTTCAGTAGGATGATAGGCTAACATATAGTTAAAATACATTTCATATTCGGATGCACCCGATTCCCCTCGTTCTTGTATATCTACCTTTTCCAAGAAAATCTTCCAAAACGGATCACCACTTTGTTCCATAGTTTCTACTGTCAGCATCATTTCATTTACATATTTTGTTTGAAACATCATATGGTGACAAATACCACTTTTATCGAGATGCATTTTTCGAAACAGTGGACAAACTTGTTTCATATGTTCAAAATATGGACGATGGTATTCGCGACCATAATTATAGAGGCATTTTCCATCTTGAATAAAGTGTGTAGGTTGAATAAAAAAAGTGTCACAATCAATGACTAAATAGGTCTCCAATATGCCTGGAATACATTGACCTGCATACAATTTAATCAACTGTTGGAGATACCATCCATTACGATCTCCTTTACCATGGATGTCAGCAACACTATCAATCGTAAAAGGAAATGTTCGTTCGTCAATTGCAATACACCCCTCTACCGTAATGTCAGGACGACTACAAACCAAATACACGTTTCTATAGTCCAGTATATTAGCTTGTGTGTAAAGTATCTGTTTTTTAATCACCTCTTCGTCGTATGGACCTACCAAAATAATAATATCAAATAGAGTCATTTTCTTATATAGAATTTTATTTATTCTATTTATACCTTTTATTGTGAAACTACTAATTCGTCCTTGGTCATATAGACTCGCTTCGCTAATTCTTTTACGATTTTCTTGGCGTTTTTCTCATTTTCTCCCAAATGACCAATCGCATTTTTCATAAAGGATAAATATTCTTCATATTTGGGCGATCTGACATTGCGGTAGTCGGGGTTATCTTTGATAAACTCTGATAATTTCTGCATATTCTTCGCCGACACTGTATCAATTGCCTTTTGAATATGTTTGGATTCGGTACCCTGTTCGCGCGTCCATCCATTCTCCTCCTTAATATGCATGGTATCGCGTTTCAAATCTGTGCAATGAATCGGTCGCGTATTGATATTATAATGTTCGAGTCCTTTTTCAAAGACGCGAATTACGCCCTCTGCAAAACCATGTTCATTTGCATATTCCAAATCCTCGTTTTCTATATGCAAATTCTTGACAAAATCGATGAGCGTGACTGCGTCAGCACACTGTTCATTCAAAAACATTTGTACATTGATCACCTTGTTGTGACTATTTGTAGTATTGTTATTATGACTGTGATTGTTGGTATTGTTTTGCGTAAGTGTAGCGATTTGTTGGTTTTGTTTTATCAACAACTCGTGGAAATTATTGCCCTGTTCGATATAGGCCTTTTGCATTTTTCCGGTCATGTCAATAAAGGCATCTTGGCTCTTTTTGGTCATTTCAAATGCGGCTTCTGCTGCACCGATAAAGGATTGCAATACTTGACCTTCTGAAACCACGGAGTTTGCCACTGCCGCAACCGTTTCCTTTTTCTTTGAAACGCGTTCTTTGCGCTTGGGTTTCACGGGGATATCACCTCCTTCCCAAAAAAGTTCCATTTCTGAGGATTGTTCCCGTAGAAATGAAATGTCTAATTCGCATGGAAAAACGTTTTCATCGCGTAATAAATATTTTGTCGTATTATGCGTCTTTTTAATTCCCCATACTATACACCCTCGTATGGAATAATAATCTCCTCTCAAAATACCTGAAATAAAATGATATTTGCAATCCAGCGATTTCAAATATTCAATCTTTTCCAAAGATGCATCAAAAATATGATATTGATATTTACAACACGCTTTTTTACTCATTATAACCTACACTTACATAATATTTATGTACTTTTAACTCATAAAATAATAAAAATATTGGCAAAAGACTCGATACATACAAGTAAATTTTCAAAGATTCCTAAATATTGGCGCCGTTCAATGTTTCCATGTCCAGGGAATGTATGTCCAAAAACCATTGGAAACACCAACTGGCTGCATAAAAATATTTCTCGTAAAATAATAGTAGCTCGATTATGCAGTTTCCATCCAAAAATAACTAGTTGAAACATGGACAGAAACTGCATAATGCAGTCATTTTACGCATGTACGAAAACTGTATTTGCTGCATATATGCAGTTTCCGGCAGTTTTTGTCGTGGAAAAATCGATGGAAACACTGAAGATGGTAAGGAAGAAACACCTCAACACGTCATTTGAATGCATACATGCAGTTTCCAAAAAAAATACAACTCTGTCCAAGGGTCCGGCCTCCGGCCCAACCGTATGGTCACAATTTTATGCAGCGGAGCCGTTTTCCAAAATCCGTTTTGTGACCATCATCGAGTCAACTGACTTTTTCCAAAATTTATCCTCGTAGAAATCCATTTTGGACAAGGTCGACCCTTGTCCATTTTCAAAAAGCTGGGCCTACTTTTGTACGAAAGTTAAAGAAAGATTTAATTAATTTAAATATCTTTGAAAACCCCTCAAAAACGACCACTTTTTTGTTGGAATCCAAATCCAAAATATTTTCTTTATAGAATATAAAGAATGCCAAGTCCAACAAAAACAAAGAGAACCACCAAGTATTGTACGCGATCCCGATCTCAAAGAATCAGTCAACAAAGTGTAAAAAAAGCCGAGGAAATAGTAAAGAATCTGAATGAAGACAAGTATCCTGCTATTTCGCAAAGAAGTAAGGAAATTAAATCACTTGAACAAAATGCCAAAAAAATAGGGCATGAAGTGGTGAAAGAAATGGTTGATGGTAAAGATCATTATTATATAAAGAAAATCAGAGATACAAATGTAGGTATATGGCAAGGGGCTCCGGCAAAAAATCTTCGTAAAAGTCGTAAGACTTTATCTGCGATAAAATAGGAATCGTAACCCATTCTATATTTTCAATTACCAAAATCTTGGAAAAGGAGGGAAAACATTTGTTCATAAGGATAGAATTTTGTTTGTAACAAACAATTTTTCCTTTTAGATAGACAAATCAAAATCACTGTTTTCCAAGATTCTCGGAAATAGAATTGGTCTGTTTTTTATTACAAAATACTGTAATAAAATACGTTTATTTTAGCATCGCAATCGACGCGTTGGTAATGATTAGGGTTACGTTTTGCGCTGTTTATGGCGCGAATTTCTTACGCCACTACCCGTGGATAAACTATGCGGTTTGTAAAATACGAGATAATTGTCCGTATAAAAATTACGCATATTAGAAAAAGATGTATTAGAAATCCATTCATTACATCTTTGGTAATAGAAAACTCAATATAACATTTTTAACGTCGATTGGAAAATCTTTGAAAATACCCATGCGATTTAATCGAATGTGAAGATGCATCTTTTCGAGAGATCTACAATCATACCACGTTTTTCCAAGAATCGGAAAATACATCCGAAAATGATAAAGAGAAACCCGAGGAATCAAAATCACATCGTTTAATGGATAACGTGGATAGACCGCCCATATGTCATGATACAAATATTTCACAAGACCACATATACACTGGCCGCAGTTGGTTACTATATTGAGGTGTATGATTCGTATAATACGATCGCGTGAATTTACAGCACTATATAAATTTCCCCGTTTCAAATCGGACGGTTCGACGCGATCCCGTTCATCTACATGAATAGATGAATAATCGGTGTGTATATTATCACAATTTGTCAGTGGATCGCACAAAACAACTACGTGGTCAGGCACGTCGCCCTTTCTGATAAATTGGACCAGGGTTCTCTCCAAGGTTTCATCGTCTTGTACAAGATAGAATTGTTTCTCTTTTAATTGGTTCGGTGATACTTTGAATCCATTATGGAGAGGTATATCTCGAATCGCGGGGTTTCCAAGAAGTTCCATTGCGAACACAACTAGTATAAATAAACGCATACTATATAAGTCTTTTCCAAACAAACAAACTAAAGTAAACCGTTCTACATGAATAGCAATGAATGCGCCTAGTGAAGAACAGCAGGTCATTATAGATCATATAAAACGGGGAGTCAATGTAGCGGTGGATGCATGTGCGGGGTCGGGAAAATCCACGACGATTTTATCCGCAGCAAAATCTTTGGAAACTCGACAATTTTTGCAAATGACCTATAATTCCATGTTGCGGTGTGAAGTCAAAGACAAGGCGAAACAGTTGCACCTACACAATATCGAGGTGCACACCTATCACAGTTTGGCAGTCAAATACTATTTGCCGTCGGCCCATACGGATACGGGAATCAGGACGATTCTCTATAAAGATTTGGAACCAACCCGAACATTACCAAAATGGGACGTCATCGTGCTGGACGAGGCCCAGGATATGACGGTGCTTTTCTTTACGTTTATGTTGAAAGTAATCCGCGATATGCACCGAAAATATGGAAACCGGATCCAGTTGTTGGTGATGGGCGACTATATGCAAGGTTTGTACGAGTTCAAAGGGGCGGATATCCGATTTTTGACACATGCGGACCAATTATGGACCGATATTTCGCACATCTTGGCGACCCCCATCTTTGAAAAATGTACGCTGCGCATGTCCTATCGCGTAACGAATCAAATGGCCAACTTTGTCAACCACGTCATGTTGGGCGAAGAACGGTTACAGGCCTGTCGTGATGGTGCGCCAGTGACCTATATCCGAAATACGCGCGATAATATAGAGAAGACTGTGGTGTATCATATTCGCCGGCTCATTGCCGAAGGCGAGAGTCCGAGCGATTTTTTCGTATTGGGAGCCTCCGTCAAGGGGAGCAAGAGCGACATAAGAAAAATGGAAAATGCACTGGTCGAATGTGGGATACCGTGCCACGTTCCCCTCTTGGAAATGGACAAGATTGATGAGCGCGTCATCGAAGGCAAGGTTGTCTTTTCGACGTTTCATAGTGTGAAAGGAAGACAGAGGAAATATGTGTTTATCGTCGGATTCGACAACAATTACATGTCGTTTTATGCGCGCACATTGCCCAAATACCTGTGTCCCAATACACTCTATGTCGGATGCACACGGGCAACACATGGCCTTTATTTGATGGAGAGCGGCGAACATGCGAACGATCGCCCCCTCGATTTCCTGAAAAAATCGCATCACCAAATGAAACAGTGCGAATATATCGATTTCAAGGGGATGCCGCGATCCCTTTTTTATGAATCCACATTGTCCTCGAAAAAGGGGTCGTCAAAGGTCACAATGCATTATGTGACTCCAACGGATCTCATCAAATTTATACCGGAACCGGTCGTCGAAGAATTGACGCCCGTCCTGGAACGCATTTTTATATGTGAACGGGCCGAAACGACCGCGTTTGATATTCCGACCATGGTAAAAACCAAGGGGGGGTATCACGAAGATGTCAGCGATCTAAACGGGATTGCCGTTCCGAGCATGTATTATGACGTGATTGGCAATCTAAGAGGATCGAAAGTGTTGGTGGATATGATCGAGCAGGATATAGATAAAATGAAGGCGAACGAACACGTATTTTTGAAAGACATTGTTGCGACGCTGCCGAAAGAATACACGACGCCGGAAGACTATTTATATTTGGCCAATGTGTACACGGCGGTCAAAGAGAAGCTCTATTTTAAAGTGAAACAGATTGATCGCGATGAATATGGATGGCTGGATGAAGAAACGATTCGCCAATGTCGCGGAAGAATTGACGATGCATTGGGTTTAGAGTGTATCTTGGAACAACCCGAGATTGAAATGTGTCTCGTTTCGGCCGACGATGCGGAACATGTGCGAATTGACCAAGAATTGGCGAATTATTTGCCGGCGGATGCAAAATATCGATTTAGCGCAAGGGCGGATTTAATCACATTTGCGACCATTTGGGAGATCAAATGCACGAGCAAATTGTCGATGGACCATTTGTTGCAAGTGATTTTATATACGTGGCTATGGAGAATGAATCATCGAGATAAACGTGGTTACATAGATGCCAAGATTTTTAATATCAAAACCGGCGAAATATTACGACTGAATGCAACGACAGAAGAATTGACTATGGTTGTAGTGGCACTATTACGAGGAAAGTATGGAAAACAAGAGGAAATTGGAGATGAAGACTTTGTCGAAACATGTACAAAAATAAGAGAACGGTGGACACAATTATAATATAGATTTACTATATAAGTAGTATAAAGTAGTAATAAAAATATGGCGACATTGCCACCATCAAACAATGCAAATTTAATTGGACCGTATGTTGGAGCATTTTATGCTTTTACAGCAAGTGGTGGGTATGTTTTAGAAGAAGGATTTGATGACATCCGAATACTTCAAACAACTATAAATCGATATGATGTAACCAATGCAGTTCAGGTTTTGTTTGATGTAAGAAAATTTAACGAAAAAATAGGTTTATATAAAGATGCTGCAAATATTGGTATAACACATAGTTCGTTTAATTACACAAACAATGCATTTCCGGTGGATTCAATTAGTTTATCTGCACATGAATTTGTTAGTGGAATGAGTGCACAACAGATTATATCTGTTGGTAGTTATACTACATTATATAGCGATTTTGTAAATTATGTAAATACATATTTTGGTTATGTTGGAGGGTTTACGTCGTTATTCAATGGTGCAAGTCAATTTAGTATAAATAGTGGCATTTTTGATGCAAGTGCATTTATGCATTTGATCAATGGGAATGGATATACCGATAGTTCAGGAGCCTATATAACAGATTTATCGGGTACGATTACAATTAGTAATATAAATACAATATTGAATTATGCTGTGAATTCAAATGCGTTTGGAAATCGTTCAGCTTGTCATGATTATGATTCATATGGTAATTATATTCAAAACTATACGCGAAAAGATGGGTTTATAGCAGGAGATTTGATTTTTGTCCCAACTGGAACAAAAATAACGTTGAATGTGAATATTGCAACTGAACCTTTTTTTCCAGTCAATAATGTTGGACCTTCGAACGTGGAGACATTAACACAAAAAACAAATTATTCAACAGGAAACTTTAGCGTAAAAACAAGTTCGACAACTACAAATATTAATCGAGTATTGAATGCACCATTGCTGATAAAATTAACAAATTTCTCAGGATTACCGGTATGTCATCCACCACATCCACCTCATCCACCTCATCCACCTCATCCACCTCATCCACCTCATCCACCTCATCCACCTCATCCACCACATCCACCTCAGGTGCCTGCCGGCACAGAAATAGATAGTAGATACGGGTCAGTTACCTTAAATATAAACGAACTGTGCAATGGTATTTCTATGAATGTATCATTCGAAGGTTTAGTCAAATGTTCTTCTAATGCGACAATCTTGACGGCAACCGGAATTTATTACAATGGAAAAAATTATTCATTTGCTGATATATTAGTGGCTGCTGCTAAAATGCATTTGATTACACGATATATTTCGTCATGTACCTATCATATAGGTCGCGAAAATTTGGTTATTTTGAAACCGGGTGCTAGTATAGTAAATTTACCGACAGGTTTAGTAGAAGGAACAAGAATTCAAATTTCTAATTATAGTGGCGGAAATGTTTCGATTAAGACACTCGGAAATGAAATGATTTACAGTACATTATTTCCTGCGTCAAGATCTCCAGTACAAATGGTCATGAAACCAAACACAATTTTGAATCTTTGTTATATTGTTTCGACAAGTGGTGGTAGTTGGGTAACTACATATGGATAAGCCCACATAAGCATTTATACTTTATGATATATTCCAAAAATATATATTTTGTTTGATTAATAAAAATATATGTAGGCATACTATAAAGATCCATGTCTAGCTGTGAAACCGGACCTGTGCAATTGCAATTCAATGCTGGGGGTGTTACCTTTGAAGAAAATACGGTTTCATTAAATGATTTATTAGCAGCAGTAGCTAAAGTAAATCCATCAGTTGTGCATTCTTCAGTTTCTTCTTATATAATTGGTAATGAAGATATATGCGTTTTGTCTACAGGAACAATTCAAGTAGTTTTACCAGCATCAAAACCCGAAGGATATAAAATACAAGTTGTTAATTATACTGGTGGAAATTTAACAATAGTATCACAAGGTAGCTCTATTATTTATAATGTATTTTATGTACCACCAAGTGGAAGTAGTGCTTTGATTTTGAAACCAAACAGTAACGCAACATTATATTATGTTGGCAACTCAGAGTGTGGACAAATGAATTGGATGTCGTGTATTGGTTAAATATATATATCGAAAATATTCTAGATATTTATTTTCTATAAATATCTCATAGTGTAAAGCATGTCGACTCCGACTCCCACACTTTATTTGAGTGCAAACGCGACAGTTCAGGACCAAGTCGTTAACTTTGGAAATTCGGTGGTGATTGTGGGCAATGTGACAACTGATTCTTCTTCAGCAGTGAATGTGTATTATGTAAACAGACAGATTAACACACTATCTAGCAATGTAAATGCTCGTTTGACACTTCTAGATTCCAGTGTAAACAGCCAGTTTGCTTCGGCAAACACACACTTTGCTGTCCTAGATTCGAGTGTGAATCGTGAGTTTGTTACAACAAATTCTTTATTGACACTTCTAGACTTGAGTGCGACCAGTCAGTTTTCCACCGCAAACGCTCACTTTGCCGTCCTAGACTCCAGTGTAAACAGCCAGTTTGCCACCTCAAACGCCCGATTTGCCGTCCTAGACTCCAGTGTGAATAGCCAGTTTGCCACCACAAACGCTCGCTTTGCCGTCCTAGACTCCAGTGTGAATAGCCAGTTTGCCACCACAAACGCTCGCTTTGCCGTCCTAGACTCCAGTGTAAACAGCCAGTTTGCGGGAGCCAACGCTCGCTTTGCCGTCCTAGACTCCAGTGTGAATAGCCAGTTTGCCACAGCAAACGCTCATTTAACACTTCTCGATTCGAGTGTAAACAGCCAGTTTGCCACAGCCAATGCTCACTTGACACTTCTTGACTCTAGTGTGAATAGCCAGTTTGCGGGAGCCAACACTCGCTTTTCAATGCTAGACTCGAGTGTAAACAGCCAGTTTGCGGGAGCCAACACTCGCTTTGCCGTGCTAGACTCGAGTGTGAATAGCCAGTTTGCCACCACAAACGCTCGCTTTGCCGTACTAGACTCCAGTGTAAACAGCCAGTTTGCCACCACAAACGCCCGATTTGCCGTACTAGACTCCAGTGTGAATAGCCAGTTTGCGGGAGCCAACGCCCGATTTGCCGTACTAGACTCCAGTGTAAACAACCAGTTTGCTGGAGCCAACGCTCGCTTTTCAATGCTTGATTCGAGTGTGAATAGCCAGTTTGCCACCACAAACGCCCGATTTGCCGTACTAGACTCGAGTGTAAACAGCCAGTTTGCGGGAGCCAACACTCGCTTTTCAATGCTAGACTCGAGTGTAAACAGCCAGTTTGCGGGAGCCAACACTCGCTTTTCAATGCTAGACTCGAGTGTAAACAGTCAGTTTGCGGGAGCCAACACTCGCTTTGCCGTGCTAGACTCGAGTGTGAATAGTCAGTTTGCTACAGCAAATGCACATTTTGCAGTACTAGATTCCAGTGTAAACAGCCAGTTTGCCACAGCCAATGCACACTTTGCAGTACTAGATTCCAGTGTAAATAGTCAGTTTGCGGGAGCAAACGCTCGCTTTGCCGTGCTAGATTTGAGTGTGAACAACCAGTTTGCGGGAGCAAACGCTCGCTTTGCCGTGCTAGATTCGAGTGTAAACAGCCAGTTTGCAGGAGCCAATGCACATTTTGCCGTGCTAGACTCGAGTGTGAATAGCCAGTTTGCTGGAGTCAACACTCGCTTTGCCGCACTAGATTCTAGTGTAAACAGCCAGTTTGCTGGAGCCAACACTCGCTTTGCAGTACTAGACTCCAGTGTAAACAGCCAGTTTGCCACAGCCAATGCTCACTTGACACTTCTTGACTCTAGTGTGAATAGCCAGTTTGCGGGAGCCAACGCCCACTTGGCTGTTATTGATGCTTGTTTGAATTTAATATTAGAAAACGTAGATATGAGTTACAATACATTAGAAAAGGTTCGAATGTATGTACAAACATTGGCATTATTAGAAGTATCTGATGTGTCATCATTAAATCAATCTATTACAAGCAATTATAACACTGTATTGGGAGAATTTGCCACATCAAGTGCTAACTTTGCCGTCCTAGATTCCAGCGTAAAAAGCCAGTTTGCAACAGCAAATGCTCACTTTACTGTTCTAGATTCGAGTGTAAATAGCCAGTTTGCAACAGCAAATGCTCACTTTACCGTCCTAGACTCGAGCGTAAACAGCCAATTTGCCACTGCAAACGCTCGCTTTGCAGTACTAGATTCGAGTGTGAAC
>Ga0114979_10000345_pt1 | contig 30383 bp, 22 predicted proteins | sample S_140625_EF_Meta_FD_87315 | JGI IMG/M metagenome (GOLD analysis project Ga0114979, IMG submission 87315) | Freshwater microbial communities from Lake Simoncouche, Canada to study carbon cycling - S_140625_EF_MetaG | ecosystem: Environmental > Aquatic > Freshwater > Lake | place: Lake...
CTTTCACCGCGGGTATTTACAAAGCTTGGCTGGTGATGGACAACCGCATAGCTGCTGCACAACTGGCCACCTTGCTGTTGGTGGTGGTCGTCGGCTTGCTGGCGGCCGAGCAACGTGCGCAATCGCGCTTGCGTTTTTCCAGCGACCGCGTGGATCGCCACGGCAGCGAGTCGCAGCCGTTGAAGCTGCACGGCGCGCCTGCTGCCTTGGCATGGACGCTATGTGTGCTGCCCGTGTTGTGCGGTTTTGTGTTGCCTGTGCTTTTTATGTTGCGCGCTTTGGTGCAAGGCGATGGCCTCATGGATTTGCCTTGGGGCCGTTTTGTGCAATGGTCTGCCACCAGCTTGTCACTGGGCGGTATGACGGCCCTGTTGGCCGTGGGCGCTGCTTTGCTGTTGGCGGCCCTTGCCCGCTTGCACCCCAACTGGCTCACCCGCCAAGTCATGGGCTTGGTGAGCTTGGGTTATGCCGTGCCCGGCGCGGTGATTGTGGTGGGCTTGCTCTTGCCTGTGGGTTGGGTGCAGGCCACGTGGCCACAGTCGGGCGTGGGCTTTTGGCTAACGGCCACCGTGCTGGGCTTGGTGTGGGCGTACCTCGTGCGGTTTGTGGCCGTGGCTTTGCAGTCGGTGCAAAGCGGCTACGCCCGTGTGCCGGCCTCGCTGGACGATAGCGCGCGCATGTTGGGCACCTCAGGGTTTTCTTTGGTGCGCCGCGTGCATTGGCCTTTGCTGAAAAAACCTGTCGCCGCCGCCGCGCTGCTGGTGCTGGTCGATGTGATGAAAGAGCTGCCCGCCACCTTGGTGCTACGCCCTTTCAACACCGACACCTTGGCCATCATGGCCTACCAACTGGCGCGTGACGAACGCTTGGGCGAAGCCGCTTTGCCCTCGCTGGCCTTGGTGCTGGTGGGCTTGTTGCCCGTCATTTTGCTGAGCCGAACCCTGCGTCGCCATTGAAGCACCGCCACGCCGTGGCTGATCCAACGAACGTCATCTTGCCCATTCGGCAGGGCATTTGATCCAAGTCAAATGATAATGATTCGCATTTGATGTACACTGCATTCAAGATTTTTAACTTGGAGTCGCTAATGCGCCGCACCCTCACCGTTTTGTCCTTGGCTATTTCTGCTGTGTCAGCTGTCTTATTCAGCGCCCCCGTCCTGGCCAGCGAGGCAGTCATCAACCTGTACTCAGCCCGCCACTACCCGACGGACGAAGCGCTCTACAGTGACTTCACCAAAGTCACGGGCATCAAAATCAACCGTGTCGACTCAGACGATGCGGGCATCATTGCCCGCTTGAAGGCCGAGGGCTCGGCATCACCGGCCGATGTGATCTTGTTGGTCGATGCCGCCCGCTTGTGGAAGGGCGAAGTCGATGGCATGTTCTTGCCCGTCAAGTCCAAAACATTGGAAACAGCCATTCCTGCGCAACTGCGCGCGAAGCCCAACGACGACGGCACCGCTTGGTTTGGTTTGTCCACCCGCGCTCGCGTGGTGGTGAACGACAAGCTCAAGGTCAACAAGGGCGATGTAGACACTTATGAGAAATTGGCCGACCCCAAAAACAAAGGCAAGTTGTGCATCCGCTCGGGCTCGCACCCCTACAACCTGAGCTTGTTTGGTGCGATGACCGAGCACCTCGGTCCTGCTGCCACTGAAACGTGGCTCAAAGGCCTAGTCGACAACATGGCGCGCGCGCCCAAGGGTGGCGACACCGATCAAATCAAAGCTGTGGCCAGCGGTGAGTGCGGCATTGCCGTGACCAACACCTACTACTTGGCGCGCTTGATGCGCTCGACCAGCCCCGCCGACAAAGCGCTGACTGAGCGCGTGGGCGTGGTCTTTCCTAACCAGCAGAGCTGGGGCACGCATGTGAACGTGGCGGGTGGCGCGGTGGCGCGTCACGCCAAAAACCAAGCGAACGCGGTGAAGTTTTTGGAATACCTCGTCAGCCCCGAAGCGCAAAACCACTTTGCCAACGGCAACAACGAGTGGCCCGTGGTCAAAGGCATGAAGCTGGACAACCCCGCCCTCCAAGCCATGACGGGCGGCAACTTCAAAAGCGAGCTGGTGCCCATCAGCGCGGTGGGCATGAACCAAATCAAGGTGCAACAAATGTTGGACCGCGTGGGTTTTAAGTAATCAATCACTCAGGGGCGCGTCGTTCAACCATGCTGTATTTGACCAAGTGATGACAAGGTAACCGCATTTGGTAAGGCTGCGTCAATCGGCCTCATTGAGACAAACAATCAGGGTTATCACTTTTAGGGTTTACCATATATTCCAATGAGTTTTTCTCATTCGATAGCTTTTATTAACCTTCTCCCTGGAGTTCACATGTCCCTGATTAATACACAAGTTCAACCGTTCAAAAACCAAGCTTTCCACAACGGCAAGTTCATTGAAGTCACCGAAGCCAGCCTCAAAGGCAAATGGAACGTGTTTATTTTCATGCCCGCCGCATTCACCTTCAACTGCCCCACCGAAATCGAAGACGCGGCTGACAACTATGCCGCTTTCCAAAAAGCCGGCGCAGAGGTGTACATCGTCACCACCGACACCCACTTCTCTCACAAAGTGTGGCACGAGACATCGCCTGCCGTGGGCAAAGCCAAGTTCCCCTTGATCGGTGACCCCACACACAAGTTGACACGCGCTTTTGGCGTGCACATCGAAGAAGACGGCCTGGCCTTGCGCGGCACCTTCGTGATCAACCCAGAAGGCATGATCAAGACCATGGAAGTGCACTCCAACGAAATCGCGCGCGACGTGTCTGAGACATTGCGCAAGTTGACTGCAGCTCAGTACACCGCCGCTAACCCAGGTCAAGTGTGCCCAGCCAAGTGGAAAGAAGGCGCGAAAACTTTGGCTCCTTCCATCGATTTGGTCGGCAAGATCTAATTTTTTAATCACGGCATCAAGCCCTGCGCAAGCAGGGCGGTCCTTGACCCACGACCTGCTCGCGCAGGTCGTTGAGCGCAGCGCACATTGGATCCCCAGCGTGCGCTGTCCTCAACGAATCCTCCACCCTGAGACCCCCTCAAGCCAGCGCCACAAGCGTATGGCCTGAAGCCTTTGCACCCTGACACTGAAGAACACCATGCTCGACGACGCACTCAAAACACAGCTTCAACAATACCTGGGCATGTTGCGCCAGCCCATCCGCTTGATCGCCTCACTCGACGACAGCGAAACGGGCAAAGACATGGGCGAGATGTTGAGCACCATCGTGGGTTTGTCCGACAAAGTCACGCTCGACATTACGGGCAACGATGCACGCAAGCCGTCTTTTGTGGTGGTGCGCGAGGGTGAAACCCAAGGCGTGCGCTTTGCGGGTTTGCCGCTCGGCCACGAGTTCACCTCGCTGGTGCTGGCCCTGTTGTGGACCGGCGGCCACCCACCCAAGGTGGAAGCAGAGGTGATCGACAGCATCAAGGGTTTGAATGGGGACTTCAACTTTGAGGTCTACATGTCCCTGAGCTGCCACAACTGCCCCGACGTGGTGCAAGCGCTCTCGCTCATGGCCATCGTCAACCCCAAAGTCAAGACCGTGGTGATCGAAGGCGGTGCGTTTCAGAAAGAAGTCGAAGAGCGCCAAATCATGGCGGTGCCCATGGTGTTCTTGAATGGCCAAGTGTTTGGCTCGGGCCGCATGAGCGTGGAAGAAATTGTGGCCAAGCTCGACACAGGTGCCGCCGCCCGCGACGCCGTGAAGATGAGCGAGAAAGCCCCTTACGACGTGTTGGTCGTCGGCGGCGGCCCGGCCGGTGCCGCAGCTGCGGTGTACGCGGCACGCAAAGGCATTCGCGTCGGGTTAGCGGCTGAGCGTTTTGGTGGCCAACTGAACGACACCATGTCGATTGAAAACTACATCTCGGTCCTCGAGACCAACGGCCCCCAACTGGCCGCCGACTTGGAAGCCCAAGTGCACCACTACGGGGTAGAGGTGATGAACATGCAACGCGCCAGCCAAATCGTGCCGGCGCCCGAAGAAGGTGGCTTGACCGAGGTGCACTTGGAAAACGGCGGCGTGCTCAAAGCCAAGAGCGTCATCTTGTCGACCGGCGCACGCTGGCGCAATGTGAACGTGCCCGGCGAAGCCGAGTACAAAAACAAAGGCGTGGCCTACTGCCCCCATTGCGACGGCCCCTTGTTCAAAGGCAAGCGCGTGGCGGTGATTGGTGGCGGCAACTCAGGCGTAGAAGCCGCCATCGATTTGGCGGGCTTGGTCGAACACGTCACCTTGATTGAGTTTGCCGACCAGCTCAAGGCTGATGCGGTGTTGGTGAACAAGCTCAAAAGCTTGCCCAACGTGACCATCCACGCAAACGCCCAAACCACCGAAATCACTGGCGAAGGCGGTAAGGTCAATGGCTTGAGCTACAAAGACCGCGCCACCCATGATGTGCATCACATCGCGCTCGCGGGTGTGTTTGTGCAAATTGGCTTGGTGCCCAACACCGAGTTCTTGAAAGGCGCGTTGGACTTGAGCAAGTTTGGCGAAATTGAGGTCGATGACAAAGGACACACCAGCATGCCTGGCGTATTTGCAGCGGGTGACTGCACCACCGTGCCCTTTAAGCAAATCATCATCGCCGCGGGTGAGGGCTCAAAGGCTGCGCTGTCCGCCTTTGATTATTTGATTCGCCAGCCCGTGTTGGCTTAACTCAATCGGCCCACTGCACCACAGGGCCTAACTTGCGCTGAGCCAAAAACAAGGCTTCGCGCAAGCTCAACGCCACGCCGCCATCGTGCCAATCCTGGTGAGGCCCTGGCGGTTGGTAGCGGATGTAAAAGCAATCCGCCACGCGATCAGCGGCCAGCTCAGAGGGGTCCTCTGGGTCGTGTGTGCCACACAGCAAGTCGTGCTGCACGATGCGCACGGGACATGCTGTCAACCCCCCATAAAACCACAGGCCTTGCTTGACTGCGGGCAGATGATCAATCTCGTTCATCGCATTCGCTCCTGCAAAAAAGAGTCCCCCCATACTAGAAAAAGCGGTTAGGCTTGGCACGATGGATAACCCTTATAAGAAACCGCAACTAGATTGGCGTTGACTATCGCAAGAATAGAAAGAATCATGTGGTGTCGACGGCTTGTCCATCCAACAATGTGTGACCTTGATTAAGAGGAGTTGCTCGCCAGCTTGGCGTTGGCAACTTGAGCACAAAGGTTTGTTTCCGTCATTCACTTCACTAGGAGATACAACATGAGTCAAAGTTCAACGGCTGGAAAATGTCCGTTTCACGCCGGCACAGGCGCGCGCAGCACCAGCGGTGCTCAGTCCAATGCGCATTGGTGGCCCAACCAGATCAACCTGGCCATCTTGCACCAACACCAGCCTGTCTCCAGCCCGATGGATGCAGATTTTGACTACCACAAGGAGTTCAAAAAGCTCGATTACGCGGCGCTCAAAAAAGACTTGGCCGCCCTCATGACCGAGTCCCAAGAGTGGTGGCCTGCCGACTGGGGCCACTACGGTGGTTTGTTCATTCGTCTGTCATGGCACGCAGCCGGCACCTATCGCACGGCTGACGGCCGCGGCGGTGCCAACACCGGTAACCAACGTTTTGCGCCCATCAACAGCTGGCCTGACAACGGTAACTTGGACAAGGGCAGACGCCTGTTGTGGCCCATCAAGAAAAAGTACGGCAACAAAATTTCATGGGCCGATCTGTTCGTGTTGTGCGGCAATGTGGCCATGGAGACCATGGGTTTCAAAACATTCGGTTTTGGCGGCGGCCGCGCTGACATTTGGGCTCCCGAAGAGGATGTGTTTTGGGGTGCCGAAAAAGAATGGCTGGCCACCAGCGACAAGCCCAACAGCCGCTACAGCGGTGACCGTGAGCTAGAAAGCCCACTGGCTGCGGTGCAAATGGGCTTGATCTATGTGAACCCACAAGGCCCAGACGGCAACCCCGACCCCGTGTTGTCGGGCAAAGATGTGCGCGAAACCTTCGCCCGCATGGCCATGAACGACTACGAGACCGTGGCCTTGGTCGCGGGCGGCCACACCTTTGGCAAAATGCACGGCGCAGGCGACCCTGCCAAAGTCGGGCCCGAGCCAGAAGGCGCACCTTTGCAAGAGATGGGCTTTGGCTGGATCAACAGCCACGGCACGGGCAAGGGTTACGACACCACCACCAGCGGCTTTGAAGGCGCTTGGAAGCCCAACCCCACAACCTGGGACATGGGTTATTTCAAGGTGCTGTTCAAATACGAGTGGGAGAAGGTCAACAGCCCCGCAGGTGCCATCCAGTGGCGTGCCAAAGACTGTGCGCCCGAGGACATGATCCCCGACGCGCACGACCCCAGCAAGAAGCACCCCCCGATGATGACCACGGCCGACCTCTCGCTGCGCTTTGACCCCGCCTACGAAAAAGTCTCACGCCACTTCTATGCCCACCCCGATGAGTTTGCCGATGCCTATGCCCGCGCTTGGTTCAAACTCACCCACCGCGACATGGGCCCTAAAAACCTGTACCTCGGCCCAGAAGTGCCCGCCGAAGACCTAATTTGGCAAGACCCCATCCCCGCGCTCAAGCATGCGGTGGTGGACGCCAACGACATTGCCAGCCTCAAAGCCAAAATTTTGGCCAGCGGCGTCACCGTCTCGGAGTTGGTGGCCGCAGCTTGGGCCTCGGCCAGCACCTTCCGCGGCTCGGACAAGCGTGGCGGCGCCAACGGTGCGCGCGTGCGTTTGGCCCCACAAAAGGACTGGGAAGCCAATGACCCCGCGCACCTTGCCAAGGTCTTGTCTGCGCTCGAGAAAATCCAAAAAGACTTCAACGCCAGCGCCACGGGCGGCAAACAAGTCTCTTTGGCCGATCTGATTGTGTTGGGTGGCAGTGCGGCTGTTGAGGCTGCGGCCAAGGCAGCTGGCCACGCCGTGACGGTGCCTTTTGCCCCAGGTCGTACAGACGCAACGGCTGAGCACACCGATGCCGAGTCTTTTGCAGTGCTAGAGCCCGTCGCCGATGGGTTCCGCAACTACCAAAAGAAGACTTACCGCATGCACGCCGAAGAGCTGTTGGTGGACAAAGCGCAGTTGCTGAGCTTGAGCGCACCTGAAATGACGGTGCTGGTGGGCGGCTTGCGCGTCTTGGGAGCCAACACAGGTGGCGCCAAGCACGGCGTGTTCACGCAGCGCGTGGGCCAATTGACCAACGACTTCTTTGTCAACCTCACCGACATGGCGGTTGCTTGGGCACCGACCGACGCGAGCGAAGAAACCTTTGCGGCCCATGACCGCAAAACAGGCGCTGTCAAATGGACGGGCACGCGTGTGGACTTGGTGTTTGGCTCGAACTCACAGCTGCGCGCCATCTCCGAGTTGTATGCCCAAGATGACAACGCGGGCAAGTTCGTGCACGACTTCGTCGCGGCATGGACCAAGGTGATGAACCTCGACCGCTTCGATTTGAAGTAAGCCCTGCACCCCTTCGTCGGTCAAAACGAAGGGGCGTTTTTTATTTGGACTCAGACGCTGCGGGCCGCACGGTCAGCAGCTCTGGGTCCACTTGGTTTTCTATGCGCTGTGGCTCTTGCACGGGCTTGGGGCCTAGACCCAAGAATCGCAAACCGCCGTCGTTCCACAACCAATACAGCAAGTTCGCCACGGCCAAGGCATAGACCAGGTTGCGCAACAAAAATTTCGACTTCATAAATCCACCTTTTTTGGGTTGTATGGCGCCAGCTTTGGCGGACGCCGTTGTCCGCCTCACACCGGCCGCACGCTCACTTCCGAGCTACTGATGACCTCTTGACCTAGCTCGGTGTCCACCCGCATCGCGCCAGTCGCATCCACACCCCTTGCCACGCCGTGGCGGCCATCGCTCAATGTGACGGCTAAGTTGCTCAGTGCATCGCGGGCGTTGAAGGCATTTTGCAAGGGTGCAAAGCCTGTGCGTTCAAACGCCAACAAGGTGGCCAACAAGGGCTCGGCCACTTGGGTTAAAGCCTCGGGTGGGGTGATGCCGCTTTGCAAGTCTTGAAGACCCAATGGCGCGGTGGACAAGCCATCGGCCACCGGCGGTGCGATGTTGATGCCCACGCCCACCACACAATAACGTGCTTGTTCTCGGCCTTGCGCACCACCATAACTCATGCCCGTGGGCAACGCCGTCTCGATCAAAATGCCCGCCAATTTGCCCCAGCCGGTGGGCGCTTGGGGCTGTTTGACCCACAAGTCGTTGGGCCACTTCAAACGCACGCCCAGCTGGCCCTGCGGGTCCAAGCTTTGCGCCAGCGACAAGCCCACCGCCAAAGACAGGCCCGACCAATCGGCGGGTCTGAGCATGAGGCCCAAGGAGAAGGTGAGGGCTTGCCCCGCTTCGCCATGCCAGGGGCGGCCCAGGCGGCCACGGCCAGCAGTTTGGGTGTCGGCCACCAGCAGCACCGGCTCGGTTTGGCCAGCACGGGCGCGGCGCATCAGCTCGGTGTTGGTGGAGTCCACCTCGGGCAGCACCTCGACCGTCAAGCCAGGCTGCTTGGCCACCATGGCAAGCCAGAGGTCTTCGGCGGGCCACATCATGGGGCTTAGCCTTTTTTGGCTTTGGCTTTGGCCTTGTCAGATTTTTTGTCCGTCTTTTTTTTGCTGGACTTCTTGTCTTTGGGAAAAGAAGAGGTCGATGACAGCAAGGTGCCGCGGCACTTTTTGGCACCGCACCAGCACGGGTATTCGAGCTTGAGTTCTTTGGTCAACGGGGCGTCGATGACCAAGCCGTAGTCGTAACTCAGCTCTTCACCCGCCTTGATGTTGCGAATGGCCTTGATGAAGACGCGGCCGTTTTCTTCATCCGGTTGGCAGCTGGGCTTGCACGCATGGTTGATCCAGCGCGAGGAGTTGCCGCCGTACTTGGCGTCAATCACGTGCTTTTCGTCAATGTGAAAGTAAAACGTGTGGTTGGGATCGCTGGGGTCGTGCGGATGGCGACGCAGCGCTTCTTTCCAGGTGATGATCTCGCCCACGTACTCAATGATGGTCTCGCCCTTGGCGAAATCTGTCAGGGCAAACACACCCTTGCCATGCACGCCAGAGCGACGGGTTTGAATACGACGTCCTCGGATGGGCGCAGGGGTGGGGGCGGTTGATTTTTGGGTCACGAGATTTTTCTGTTAACTTTGATACGTACGCATGTGCGTGCGTGCGCGTGGGCGCGCGTGCGCACGCGAGACAGCGAATTGTAGTGGTCAGTTTTTAAGGAACTTTGAAATGAGTAAAACCCTCGTGATTGCCGAAAAACCTTCGGTCGCGCAAGACATCGTGCGCGCACTCACGCCTGTGGCGGGGAAGTTCGAAAAACACGACGACCATTTCGAGAGCGACACCTATGTCGTCTCCAGTGCCGTCGGTCACTTGGTTGAGATTCAAGCGCCCGAAGAGTTTGACGTCAAGCGAGGCAAATGGAGCTTTGCCAACCTGCCCGTGATTCCGCCTTTCTTTGATTTGAAGCCGGTGGAGAAAACCAAAACGCGTTTGAACGCGGTGGTGAAGCTGGCCAAGCGCAAAGACGTGACCGCACTCATCAACGCCTGTGACGCGGGCCGTGAAGGCGAGCTGATATTCCGCTTGATCGAGCAATACGCAGGCGGCAAAAAAGCCCTCGATAAACCGGTCAAACGCCTGTGGTTGCAGTCCATGACCCCACAAGCCATTCGTGATGGGTTTGATTCGCTGCGCACCCAACAACAAATGCAAGGCTTGGCCGATGCTGCGCGCAGCCGCTCTGAGGCCGACTGGCTCGTGGGCATCAACGGCACGCGGGCCTTGACCGCGTTCAATTCCCGCGAAGGTGGCTTCTTCTTGACCACGGTCGGCCGGGTGCAAACGCCCACCTTATCCGTGGTGGTGGAACGCGAAGAACAAATCCGCAAGTTCATCAGCCGCGACTATTGGGAAATTCATGCCGAATTCGCGGCCGCCGCTGGCACCTACCCCGCCAAGTGGTTCAACCCGCAGCACAAAAAAGACGCTGAAGACAAAGAAAAGCGTGAAGACCGCGTATGGAGCTTGCAAGAAGCGCTGGCCGTGGCCAACGCGGTGCGCGGTCAAGCGGCGAGCGTCAAAGAAGAAAGCAAGCCACGCAGCGAGAGCAGCAAGGGCTTGTTTGACCTGACCACCTTGCAAAAAGAGGCCAACAGTCGGTTTGGCTTTTCGGCCAAAACAACGCTCGCCCTCGCGCAAAGCTTGTACGAGCGCCACAAGGCACTGACTTACCCACGAACCGACTCACAACACCTGCCCGAAGACTATTTGCAAACCGTCAAAGACACGATGGAGATGCTGGCCAAAAGCCCCATGAAGCATTTGTCGCCCTTTGCCAAAACCGCCATCGATCAGGGTTACATCAAGCCTAGCCCCAAGGTGTTTAACAACGCCAAGGTGAGTGACCACTTTGCCATCATCCCGACCACGCAAGCCCCCAGCGGTCTGTCGGATGCCGAACAAAAGCTCTATGACTTTGTGGTGCGGCGCTTCATCGCCGTGTTTTACCCACCCGCCAAATACATGGACACCACACGCATCAGCCAAGTTGGCGAGCACCACTTCAAGTCCAGCGGCAAGGTCTTAGTGGAGCCAGGTTGGCAAGCCATTTACGGCAAAGAGGTCGACGAGGAAGAAGACAAAGAGTCGGGCAAAGTGTTGGTCAAAGTCAATGCGGGTGAGACGCCCACTGCGGCCACGGCAGAGCCCAAGGGCCTCAAGACCAAGCCGCCAGCCCGATACACCGAGGCCACCTTGCTCACTGCCATGCAAACCGCCGGCAAAAATGTCGAAGACGACGACCAGCGCGAAGCCATGCAAGAAAAAGGCTTGGGCACCCCCGCCACGCGAGCCGCCACCATCGAAGGTTTGCTCAACGAGAAATACATGATTCGTGACCTTCGCGAACTCGTGCCCACCGCCAAAGCCTTCCAGCTGTTCACGCTGCTGCGCGGCTTGGGGGTGGAGGAGCTGTCCAAGCCCGAACTCACGGGCGGCTGGGAACACAAGCTCTCGCTCATGGAGCATGGCCAACTCAGCCGCGAAGAGTTCATGCGCGAAATTGCTGAAATGACCGAGCACATCGTCAAAAAGGCCAAAGAGTTTGACCGCGACACCATCCCCGGTGACTACGCCACCCTTCAAACGCCTTGCCCCAAGTGCCACGGCGTGGTGAAAGAAAACTACCGCCGCTACGCCTGTGTGGGCCAAGACGGTGCAGCCTCTGACTCAGGGGAAAGCGGCGCGGGTTGCGGTTTCTCCATCAGCAAAACTCCAGGGGGTCGCACCTTTGATGCGGCCGAAGTCGAGCAGTTTTTGACCGACAAAAAGATTGGCCCCCTTGACGGCTTTCGCTCCAAAGCAGGCTGGCCCTTCACGGCTGAAATCGCGCTCAAATACAGCGAAGAAGACCAAAACTGGAAACTCGAATTCGACTTTGGTGATGACGGCGCGGACTCCGGCGAGATCGTCGAATTCAGCGACGCACCTCCTTTGGGCAATTGCCCCAAATGCGGCAGCCCTGTGCATGAGCACGGCAGCAACTACCTGTGCAGCAAAGCCGTGCCCACCCATGCACAAGCCACCCCCAGCTGCGATTTCAAGAGCGGCAAAATCATTTTGCAGCAGCCCGTGGAGCGCGAGCAAATGACCAAGTTGCTGAACGAAGGCAAAACCGATTTGCTCGACAAGTTTGTATCCATGCGCACCCGTCGCGCGTTCAAGGCGTTTTTGCAATGGGATGGCGAAGCGGGCAAAGTGAACTTCGCGTTCGAGCCCCGCGTGAGCAAATACCCACCCAAAGGCGGCAAAACACCCACCACCAACGCGCTCATCAAAGCCGCGGGTAAAAAAGTGCCCGCCAAAACCACCAAGGCCGCCAAGACTGCCCAAGTCAAAGCTGACAAAGCAGCCAAGCCCAAAGTGCCACGCAAAGTCACAGCGGGCTATTTGCCCAGCGCCGATTTGGCCCACGTGATTGGCGCCGAGGCCGTGGCCCGCACCGAGGTGATCAAAAAGCTGTGGGACTACATCAAGGCCAACGGCTTGCAAGACGCCACCAACAAACGCGCGATCAATGCCGATGCCAAACTCTTACCCGTGTTTGGCAAGGCCCAAGTGACCATGTTTGAGCTCGCGGGTATCGCTGGCAAACACCTGCGTCCGATCGGTGAGTGACATGAGCGCCCACGCCCAACCCATGATCGCCACGCCGCAGGCGATGCACTTTGCGCAGGCCTTGGCGCTGCAAAGCGGGGCCAGCCTGCGCGACTACACGCTGGCCTACGAGACCTACGGCACGCTCAATGCCGACCGTTCCAACGCGGTGTTGGTGTGCCATGCGCTCAACGCCTCGCACCATGTGGCGGGCGTCTACGAAGGCCAAGCCAAAAGTGAAGGCTGGTGGGACAACATGATTGGCCCGGGCAAGCCCGTGGACACCCACCACTTTTTTGTGATTGGCGTGAACAACCTCGGTTCATGCTTTGGCTCGACAGGGCCGATGCACACCCACCCCGACACGGGCAAGGTCTACGGCGCAGATTTCCCCGTGGTGACCGTCGAAGACTGGGTGAATGCCCAAGCCCTGTTGCTCGACCGCCTCGGCATCACCCAACTGGCCGCCGTCTTAGGTGGCAGCTTGGGTGGCATGCAGGCCCTGAGCTGGACCCTGCAATACCCCGAGCGCGTGCGTCATGCCGTGGTGGTGGCCAGCGCGCCCAACCTCACGGCCGAGAACATCGCCTTCAACGAAGTGGCGCGTCGTGCCATCGTGACCGACCCCGACTTTCATGGCGGCCACTTTTACGCGCATGGCGTGGTGCCGCAACGCGGTTTACGCATCGCGCGCATGGTGGGCCACATCACCTACCTGAGCGACGATGTGATGAACGAAAAGTTTGGTCGCAAGTTGCGCCCGGCTGCTGTGCTGGATGGCGCAACGCAAGCGCTTGACGTGTCTGCGGCCAACGCCGAGACGCGCGACTATCTGTACACCACGCAAGAGGTGGAGTTTCAAATCGAAAGCTACCTGCGCTACCAAGGCGACAAATTCAGCGAGTACTTTGACGCCAACACCTATTTGCTGATCACCCGCGCGCTCGACTACTTTGACCCCGCACGCACTTATGGCGGCGATTTGTCGGCCGCCTTTGCCCGCACCGCCGCCAAATTTTTGCTGGTCAGCTTCACCACCGATTGGCGCTTTTCGCCCGCCCGCAGCCGCGAAATGGTGCAAGCCTTGCTCGACAACCAACGCGATGTGAGCTACGCCGAAATCGATGCGCCGCACGGCCACGATGCCTTTTTGCTGGACGATGCGCGCTACCTGCGGTTGATGCGTTCTTACTTCGCGCGCATCCACGAGGAACTTGCCGCACACCCGGGAGGCGCCGCATGACCCACGACAACTTGCTGGCCTTTGCCGCCCTGGTGCCCCCAGGCAGCCGCGTCCTTGACCTTGGCTGCGGCGATGGCGCACTGCTGGCCCACTTGCAACAACACAAAGCCTGCACCGGTTACGGCGTGGAGTTGGACGACGCCAATGTGCACGCCTGCGTGCAACGCGGCGTGAATGTGCTGCAACTCAACCTCGACTTGGGGCTCAGCGTGTTTGCCGACCAATCGTTTGACGTGGTGCTGCAAATCGACACCTTGCAACACTTGCGCAACGCCGAGACCATGCTGCGCGAAACCGCGCGTGTGGGCAAGACTGGCATCGTCGCCTTTCCCAACTTTGGCCACTGGCCCAACCGCTTGAGCATTTTGCAAGGGCGCATGCCAGTGACAAAGCGCTTGCCTTACCAGTGGTACGACACGCCCAATATTCGCGTGGGCACCTTGGCCGACTTCGCCGATTTGGCGCACAAGAATGGCCTGCAGGTGCTGGACCAATTTGGCCTGCAAGAGGGTCAACAAATTCGCTTTTGGCCCAACGGCTTGGCCGGTACCGCGGTCTTCAAATTTCAACGCACGGCCTGATATTCACAAACCCAAGGAGATCGCCATGCAACGCAGACAATGGCTCGCACAAACCGTATGGGGTGTTTTATCCACCGCTGGGGCGCTGCCCCATGCATGGGCCCAAAGCTGGCCCGCACGCCCCATTCGACTGGTGGTGCCCTTTCCACCCGGTGGTTTGATCGACAACATGGCGCGTTTGTTGGGACCCCGTTTGTCACAAGAGTTGGGGCAGCCGGTGGTGGTCGACAACAAGCCTGGCGCGGGCGGCAACTTAGGCGCCACAGATGCCTCACGCGCCACGCCAGATGGCTACACCTTGCTCATGGCCTCTCCGCCGTTGACCATCAACCCAGCGCTGTATAAAAAACTGCCCTACCAACCTGAACAAATTGCCCCTGTGGGCTTGCTCGGTCGGGTACCCAATGTCTTGATGGTGAATCCCGCCTCGGGCATTCAATCGGTCGCCGAACTCAGCGCGCGCATCAAAGCGCGCCCAGGGCACTTCAACTACGCCTCCAATGGCCAAGGCACGTCGTTGCACCTGTCCGCAGAGTTGTACAAAAGCAAGGCGGGGCTGTTCATCACGCACATTCCCTACCGAGGTGCCGCAGCCGCGATCACCGCCCTGATGGCCAACGAGGTCGACATGATGTTCGACAACTTGCCCTCTGCCTTGGGTCAAATCCAAGCGGGCAAGCTCAAAGCGCTCGCCGTCACCACGCCGCAACGCAGCAGCGTGTTGCCTCAAGTGCCCACCATGGGTGAAGCCGGCCTGCCTGGTTATCAAGTCAGCGCATGGTTTGGTTTGGCCGCACCTGCGGGCCTGCCAGCTGCCGTGCAAACGCGACTCGAGCAAGCCCTTGAACGCATTGCCAAACAACCCGAGTTCATGGCCGCCCTGCAAAAACAAGGGGCCGACCCCAGTTGGCTCGACGGCAAAGACTTGGCGAAATTCATGCAAGCCGATACCGCGCAGTGGAAAACCGTGGCGGATTACGCGCGCATCCAGCTCGACTGAGCCACGGCTCAGGCCAGCGTCAGCCAAGCCAAGGCCGCCAGTGCCGCCGTCTCAGCGCGCAAAACGCGCGGGCCTAAGGTGACAGGGGTGAAGCCTTGCAGGCGCGCCTTGGCGTCTTCGGCATCGCTCAAGCCGCCTTCTGGCCCGCTGAGCACCACCCACGACTGGGTGGGGCCACGCGCGGCCAAGTCTGCGCAATTGCGCATCAGGCCTTGCAAGGCTTGGGTCGAGGCGTGCAAGGAGAGCACCGCATGACAGACCGCACCCCCCACTGAATCGGCCGCTGGTTGGCGCACCAGCCAAGCCTCTAAACGCTCAGGCGCATCAATCAAGGGCACGCGGTTGCGCCCGCATTGCTCGCTCGCGCTCGCGGCCACCGCTTGCCAATGCGCTTGCTTTTTCTCGGCGCGCTCACCCGTCAGACGAATCACGCTGCGCTCGGTCATCAAGGGGGTGATGCGGTGCACGCCCAGCTCGGTGGCTTTTTCCACCAGCCAGTCCATGCGCTCATTGGCGGGCATGCCCACGGCGAGGTGAACCTGCACCGCCGCTTCACATTCCACGCGGCGATGCTCGCCCACCACCACGCGCACCTCGCTGCGGCCCATGTGTTGCACTTGGGCGCTGAACTCGCCGCCTTGGCCGTTGAACAAGGTCAGGGGGTGGCCGGGTTGCATGCGCAGCACTTGCACATGGCGGGCGGCGGTGGACGGCAAGTCCAGCACTTGGCCTGGCACCAAGGGCAGGGGGCAGTAAAAGCGCGCCATGGTTATCGTCCGCCGGGGGTGAGCCGTGGAAAGGCGAGGCTGATGGCCGGCTCTGTCCCTTCGATTTTGTCAATCAAACGCAGCAGGGGCGTGAGTTCGCTGTAGCGGCTAGCCGTGGTGCGGATGTAGTGGATGAAGCGCGGGGCATCGGCCAAGTACTTGGGCTTGCCGTCACGCAAGGTCAGACGCGCAAAAATGCCGGCCACTTTGAGGTGGCGCTGCAAGCCCATCCAGTCGACCGCGCGGTAAAACGCGCCAAAGTCGCTGTGCCAGTCTTCAAAGTCCATCAGGCCGAGTTTGCGGGCGCGCTCCCAATAGCGGATGGTGACGTCGAGCACAAAGTCTTCTTCCCAGGTCAAAAACGCGTCGCGCATCAGGCTGGCCACGTCGTAGGTGATGGGGCCATAGACGGCGTCTTGGAAGTCCAACACGCCTAGACGCTGTTCAGCGGGGTCGTGCGGCATCATCAAGTTGCGCGGCATGAAGTCACGGTGCACGGCCACACAAGGCGCGGCCAAGTTGTGTTGCACGATGGTGTGAAAGGTTTTGTCCAGCATCGCGCGCTGGGTGCTGTCGAGGTGCAGTTGACGGTGCTGGGTCAAGTACCAATCGGGAAACAGCGACAGCTCACGCTGCAGCAACGCCTCGTCATAGGAGGGCAGCACGCCCGGGCGACTGCTTTGTTGCAAGGCCAGCAAGGCGTCTAGGGCACGCATGTACAAACCGTGGTTGGCGGGCGGGTCGTCGCGCTGAATGACGTCCATCATGGTTTGCGCGCCAATGTCGTCGAGCAGCATGAAGCCCTGCGGCGTGTCCCACGCCAAGATGCGCGGAACATACAAGCCCGCATCGCGCATCAGCTGGGCAATTCGCACAAAGGGTTCGCAATTTTCTTTGTCCGGCGGGGCATCCATGACGATGCACGTGCCGGTTGTGGTGTCCACCCGGAAATAGCGCCTGAAGCTGGCGTCAGCTGAGGCCGCCCTCAGCGTGGCGGGCCGCACGCCGTGGGCGCTGACTTGGGCCTCGAGCCACTGGTGAAAAGCGCGTTGGCGCTCGGGCTCAGACCATTCGATGGGGGCGGGCTGGGGCGCTTGAGGGAATGTGCCCAAGGGCTCAGAAATAGGAGGTGTGCTCATGGATAATCTCAATTCTACAAACGGCCCCACGCAGCCCCGACTTTTAGGGCCCCGCTGCCGACGGGGGTTGTTCCATTGAAGGTCTTCCCGTTTTCATGCTGTTGCTTCATTTTCACCGCCAAACTCGTGCCTGGTCATGGCTGGTGATGGGCATGGGTGGCTGCCTTGGGTGGGTGCACGCGCAAACCCCCAACGACCCGCCCTTGGTGTTGCGCTCGAGCAATGCGCTGCAAGAGGTCATTTCACCCGAGGCGCGCAAGCAATTGCCCACGTTCCTAGAAAGCAATGTGCTCAAGGAAAGCGTCAACCAGCGCACAACGCTTGAGGGCCAAGTGGTGTTGCGCCGCGGCGAGATCATTCTCAAGGCTGACCAGGTCGATTACGACCCCAGCACCGACCTCGCCAAAGCGCGAGGCAATGTGTACATCAACCGCGCGGGCAATGTCTACGAGGGGCCTGCGCTCGATTTGCAATTGGATGCGTTTGAAGGTTTTTTCACGCAACCCAGCTACCGCCTGTTAAAGAACAATGCCTATGGCAACGCCTCGCGCATCGACTTTGTCGACCCCTCGCATTCGGTCATGCACAACGCGAGTTTCACCACCTGCCAACGCAAGCCTGGGCCCACCTGGATACCTGATTGGTTCTTTAGCGCCGACAAAATCACGACCGACGCCGATCGCCGCCTAGGCTTGATCGAGGGCGGAACGATCAACTTCAAGGGCTTGCCCGTGCTGCCCATTCCTGCAATTGACTTCCCACTGGATGATGAGCGCAAGTCGGGCTTTTTGCCGCCCAGTATTGGCGTGGACAACATTGGCGGCTTGGAGTACTCGCAGCCGTATTACTGGAACTTAGCGCCGAACCGAGACATCACCTTCACGCCCACCTATTGGAGTCAGCGCGGCATCAAGCTCAGCACCGAGTTGCGTTATTTGGAAGGCACGGGCCCTCAGACGCCTTTTCAAGGTCTGATGCGGTTTGACTACATGCACAGCGACAAACTGCGTGAAGGCCAGACCCGCTGGGGGATGAACTTCGCACACAAGGGCCTGATCCAACCCGCCCTGGCGGGGGGCGAGCTGGGCTTGACCCTGAACGTCAACCGCGTGAGTGACGAGAACTACTGGAAAGACTTTTCGCTGGGCAGCACCCTGGGCATCCAACGGCTGCTGTCGAGTGATGTGGGCGTTTCATGGACCGATGGCTTCATCACCACAGGCCTGCGGGCGCAAAAGTGGCAGACCTTGCAAGACTTGGCAAACACCGCCAACAGAATCACGCCGCCCTTTGACCGTTTGCCCCAACTGACTGCGCGCATCCAGCGTTTCAACCTGGCAGGGGGTTTTGATTTCAGCTTGGATGGCGACTACACACGCTTTGAGTCGGCGCGCACATTGGACTGCGACACTGTCTACGCCAAAGGCCTCACAACGCAAAACAACTGCGCCCCCAATGCTGACCGCGCTGTCTCTTGGGCGCAGCTGAGTCGACCCTTTGTCACCCCTTACGGCTACGTCACGCCCAAAGTGCAACTGCATGGCCGCAGTTACCAGTTTGACGGCGGCCTGCCCTCCACACCCTTCTACACGGGCCATCAAGGTCAAGCCTCGGCGGGCGTCACGGTGCCCACTTTCAGCCTCGACGCGGGCATGGCCTTTGAGCGCAGCAACCGCTGGTTTGATCGGGCGTGGACGCAAACCCTTGAGCCGCGCGTGTTTTATGTCAACACGCCTTATCGCGCGCAGGGCTATTTGCCCAACTACGATTCTGGCGTCAATGCCTTTAACTTTGCCAGCATCTTCACTGAAAACGCGTTCGGTGGCCATGATCGAATTTCTGACAGCAAGCTGCTCACCCTCGGGGCCACGTCGCGCTTCATTGACCCGCAAACAGGGGCCGAGGGCGCTCGGTTTGGTCTGGCGCAACGGTTGCGTATGCAAGAGCAGCGCGTCACGCTGCCCGACGAGCCCACGGCGAAAGCCGGTGTGAGCGATATTTTGGCGGGCGCCACCGTGAACCTGTCACGCGTGTGGGCTGTGGATTCGACGGTGCAATACGACCCCAAAAACGACAACTTTTTGCGCCGCGTGGTGGGTGGTCGCTACAACCCCGGGTCTTACCGTGTGATCAACGCGGCCTTGCGCTCCGAAAATGATGCCAATGGCCATGCCTTGTCAAAACAAGTTGATCTGGGTTGGCAATGGCCCCTGCACGACCTGTGGGGCGGCAGCGACAGCCATGATGGACTCGGGCGGGGCTTGGGCGAAGGACGCTGGTTCAGCGTGGCACGGGTCAACGTAGACATGATGACCAAAAAGCCGGTCGAGACCATTTTGGGCTTCGAATACGATGCAGGATGTTGGCTCAGTCGCACGGTGCTTGAGCGGCAACAAATTGCAGACGGCGTGTCACGACAACGCATTTTGTTCCAACTGGAGTTTGTCGGTTTGTCGCGCTTGGGTACCAACGCGATGGGCTCTTTGCGAACCAATATCCCGCGCTATCAACCCTTGCGCCAACCCACCCTGCCGCCTAGCCGTTTTGGCAATTACGATTGATGGTCACCATGTTTCAACCAAAATTTTCTTTTCCCCTCGTGTGGACGCTGCTGACGTTGATCACGCCAGCCTTTGCACAAACCACGGCTGGCCCACAGATCAAGGGCCGCGACTTCATTGTGGCGGTGGTCGATGCCGTACCCATCACCAACCATGAGGTGGTCTTGCGCGCGCCGCAGTTGCGCGAACAACTGAAACAACAAGGGCGTCTGGCGCCTGAGGGCGACGCCTTGCTTCGCGCGGCGATGGAGCGGCTGATTGTTGAAAAAGCGCTGTTGCAGCACGCCAAAGAAGTGGGTATCAGCGTGGAGGATGAAGCGGTCGATTTGGCCGAGCAACGCCAAGCCGCTCAGGCGCAACTCAGTCTCGCAGCTTGGCACCAAAGACTCCAAGCCGAAGGCACCAGTGTCGGGCGTATGCGCCAGACCTTGCGTGAGCAGCTGATCTTGCAGCGGCTGACCGAGCGCAATGTGCCCGGTCGCATCAAAATCAGCGACGCGGAAATTGACCAAGCGGTGATCGCACGTCAAAACGCCAGTGCAAATGTCAACCCCGATCTCAATTTGGGCCATGTGTTGGTCGCGGTGCCCGAAAAAGCCAATGACGCCGAAATCGCCGCCCTGCAAGCCAAAGCACAAAGCGCGCTGGCCGCCCTGAAGCGCGGCGATGACTTGGCGCTGGTGGCGCAAACGTTTTCCAGTGGTGCTGAGCGCGACAAAGGTGGGCTCATGGGCTTGCGATCTGCCAGCCGCTACCCGACCCTGTTTGTCGACGCGGTGAAAGATTTAAAGGTGGGTGACTCGACCTTGGTGCGTTCTGGCGCGGGATTTCATGTGTTGAAGTTGGTCGCCAAACGGGCAAGCGAGGTGGTGACGCTCACGCAAACCCGTGCACGTCATATTTTGTTGCGGCCAGGGGGCCAACTGAGTCAAAACACCGCGCGCGCGCAACTGGCTGGCTACAAACGACAAATTGAGGCGGGCAAAGCGGACTTTGCACAACTGGCCCGCGCACACTCCCAAGATGCGAGCGGTCCCGATGGCGGCGACTTGGGCTGGGCGTCGCCGGGCATGTTTGTGCCCGAGTTTGAAGAGGTGATGAGCCAACTGCAAATCGGTCAAATCGCGGACCCCTTGGTGTCGCGTTTTGGCATTCACCTGATTCAGGTGCTCGAGCGCCGCGAGGCCCCCCTCAGCGAGCGCGAGGTGCGTGATCTCGCGCGCAACGGCCTGCGCGACAAGAAGTTTGACGAAACCTATCAGCTTTGGGCGCAAGAGGTGCGCGGCCGCGCCTATGTGGAATACCGTGACGCCCCGCAATAAACAAAGCGCCCTTTGAAACACATCGCTCGCAAACGCTTTGGTCAACACTTTCTGACCGACGGCGCCATCATTGACGGCATCGTCGACGCCATTCATCCGCAGGCCCATGACGCGATGGTCGAAATTGGCCCAGGTTTGGCCGCACTCACGCAACCCTTGGTGGAGCGTTTGGGCCAACTCCATGTCATCGAACTCGACCGCGACTTGGCCGCTCGGCTACGCGAACACCCGCACCTACACGTGATCGAGTCCGATGTGCTGCGCGTGGACTTCACGCAACTGGCGGCTAGCCTGCAGGCGCCCAAACTGCGCGTTGTGGGCAACTTGCCTTACAACATCTCGTCGCCCATTTTGTTTCATTTGCTCGCGCATGTAGGCGTGGTGCAAGACCAGCACTTCATGCTGCAAAAAGAAGTCATTGACCGCATGGTGGCCAAGCCCAGCACCAGCGACTACAGCCGCTTGAGCGTGATGCTGCAATGGCGCTACGACATAGAGGACGTGTTGTTTGTGCCGCCCACATCGTTTGATCCGCCACCCCGCGTGGACAGCGCCGTGGTGCGCATGGTGCCGCTGGCCGAGCCACCCCCCATCGATGTCCAGCTGATGGAAGACATGGTGAAGGTCGCTTTCAGCCAGCGCCGCAAACTGCTGCGCCACACGCTGGGCCGTTGGCTAGAAGGCCGCCAGTTTGCGGGCCACTTTGATGTGCAACGCCGCGCCGAAGAAGTGCCCGTGGCTGAATACGTTGCGCTGGTACAAAGCCTGAGCGCCCAATAAAAAACCCGTCAACAGTTCACTGCGACGGGTCTTTCGGGTCAGCGCCGCCACGAAGCGGCGTCTTGATCAAGCCGCTGTTTGCCAGTAGCCTGCGTTGAAAGGGCTGCTCATGCGCAAAGCCATGGGGGACACGTCCACCAACTTGTCGGTCGGCATTTTTTCGCCCTCTTCCAACAACTCAATGCCATCGGCCGATACGCCAACTTTCTCAGCAGACGGCACACGCGCCACGGAGAAGGAGTAAAAGCAGCGGAAGGCGACTTTGCGGTCAGACCAGTAGTCGGCCGCTTCACGGAAGATGTCCAGCAGCTGTTCGCGGGCTTCTTTGTCAAACTTGGCGTGCGCGGGGATGTGCTCTAACACCAAGATGAAACCAGGCTGAGGGCCCGACTTGTGCAAGGGGTCGGTCATGCCGTCGTACAAAGAGTCAAAGTTCTTGCTGGCCGAGGCCGCCAAATTGAACTCTTTGGAGATGATGTCCAAGATGTCTTGTTTGCTTTGGGCTTGTGCCAAATTGACATACAAAAAATGATGGCCAAGGGCTTGGGCGGCCTCTTGCAAATCAGACACGCGAAACGCGCGAATGGACTGAACGATATTGGGTTTGACGGTATGCAGTGGCATGGAATTTAGCCGTTCTTAAAGCTTCTTATGATTCAATGAATCTTCGGGTTAACCCGAAAAATTAGGAAGACGTAGTGTCTTCGAAATGAAACAAAAAAGCAAGGGCCCTCCATTTCTGGAGGGCCCCTGAAGATTTTTGAATTAAAAAGGCTTCATGGCTGGGCGCCAAACAGCCTATCGCACGGCGCTGGCATCGGCCACCGTCAATGCGGTCATGTTGACGATACGACGCACCGTGGTGCTGGCCGTCAAAATGTGCACCGGCTTGGCCGCGCCCAGCAGCACGGGGCCAATGGCGATGTTGCCACCAGCCGCTGTTTTGAGGAGGTTGTAGGCGATGTTGGCCGCGTCCAAATTCGGCAAGACCAGCAAATTGGCGTCCCCCAGCAAAGTGGTGTCTGACATCAAGGCAGCTCGGGCGTGACCATCCAAAGCCACGTCGCCATGCATTTCGCCATCCACTTCTAGCCACGGCGCTTTTTGTTTGACCAGTGCCAAGGTGTCGCGCATCTTGAGGGCCGAGGGCTGATCGCTGCTGCCAAAGTTAGAGTGCGACAAAAGCGCGGCCTTGGGCTGGATGCCAAAACGGCGCATTTCCTCAGCCGCCATGACCGTGATTTCGGCCAACTGCTCAGCGGTGGGGTCGTAGTTGATGTGCGTGTCGACCAAGAACACTTGGCGATCGGGCAGGATGAGGCCGTTCATGGCGGCATAGGTGCTCACCCCGGTGCGGTTGCCAATCACCTCGTGCACATATTTCAAATGCGTCAACGGGGTGCTCCACGTCCCGCAAATCAAACCATCCACCTCACCTTTGTGCAGCATCATGGTGCCAATCAGCGACAAGCGGCGACGCATGTCGATCTTGGCCAGTTGCTCGGTCACGCCTTTGCGGGCCGTCATCTTGTAATAGGTTTGCCAAAAGTCGCGGTAACGGTGGTCTTGCTCGACATTGACCACTTCGTAGTCCACGCCCTCTTTCAGACGCAAGCCAAACTTCTCGATGCGCTGGGCAATCACCGCAGGGCGGCCAATCAGGGTGGGGCGGGCCAAACCCTCGTCGATGACGATTTGCACGGCGCGCAACACACGCTCTTCTTCGCCCTCGGCAAAACACACGCGCTTTTTGGTGGCGCGCTTGGCGGCCGCGTAGATGGGCTTCATGATGGAGCCCGAGGCATAGACAAAGCCTTGCAGCTTTTCGATGTAGGCCTCCATGTCTTGGATGGGGCGCGTGGCCACGCCGCTGTCGGCGGCGGCTTGGGCCACGGCAGGGGCGATCTTCATCATCAAGCGCGGGTCAAACGGCTTGGGGATCAGGTACTCTGGACCAAAGGCCAAGGTCTCGCCCGCGTAAGCCGCAGCCACCACTTCGCTTTGCTCGGCTTGCGCCAACTCGGCAATCGCATACACGGCGGCAATTTCCATTTCATCGGTGATGGTGGAGGCGCCCGCATCCAAGGCGCCGCGGAAGATGTAGGGGAAGCACAGGACGTTGTTGACCTGGTTGTGATAGTCGCTGCGGCCCGTGGCGATGATGGCATCGTCGCGCACCGCCTTGACTTCTTCGGGTGTGATTTCTGGGTTGGGATTGGCCAAGGCCATGATGATGGGATTGGCCGCCATCTTCTTGACCATGTCGGGCTTTAACACGCCGCCCGCGGACAGGCCCAAAAACACATCCGCGCCTTCGATGATGTCGCTCAGAGTGCGGGCCTCGGTTTTTTGCGCGAACTGAATTTTGTCTTCGTCCATCAACTCGGTGCGGCCTTCATAGACCACGCCTGCCAAATCGGTGACGTAAATGTTTTTGCGCGGCATGCCCATCTTGAGCAAAAGCCCCAAACAAGCCAAGGCCGCAGCACCCGCGCCTGAGGTGACGAGCTTGACGGTTTTGATGTCCTTACCCGCCACCTTGAGACCGTTGATGATGGCCGCGCCAACGGTGATGGCCGTGCCGTGTTGGTCGTCGTGGAAGACTGGAATCTTCATGCGCTCGCGCAGCTTGCGCTCGACATAAAAGCAATCGGGCGCCTTGATGTCTTCCAGGTTGATACCGCCAAACGTCGGCTCCAAGGAGGCAATGATGTCCACCAACTTGTCGAGGTTCTTCTCGTCAATTTCCAAGTCAAAGACGTCAATACCAGCAAACTTCTTAAACAGAACGCCTTTGCCTTCCATCACGGGCTTAGAAGCCAAGGGGCCAATGTCGCCCAAGCCCAACACGGCGGTGCCATTGGTGATGACGGCCACTAAGTTGCCACGGCTGGTGTACTTGAAAGCGTTGTTGGGGTCTTTGACAATCTCTTCACAAGGTGCCGCCACACCTGGTGAATATGCCAAGGCCAAATCATGTTGGTTCACCAACTGCTTGGTGGCTTGAATCGACACTTTGCCAGGCGTGGGGAACTCGTGGTACTCCAGAGCGGCACGGCGCAATTCGGCGCGCGCTTCTGGGCTGTTATGAGAGGCGTTGGAAGGCATTCAAATCTCCTAGTTGTGCAAAAGGCGGCGTGCTTTGCAAAAGCACCACCGCCTTGGCGTGTGATTTCATTTTAGGCCTGTGTCTCAGGCGCTGGATGCGGGAATGTGCTTATGCAATTCGCGTTGACCGCCGCTTGGTTGTGGGGCGGCATGCACTAGGGCTCACTGTCGCTGCGCGCCAGAATATCGCCTACGCGCACACCGCCCCACAACCAAGCTAGATGCTGGCGATAGAAGTATTGCGCATGAACTAGAGGATTGGGTGGGGAGGGGCCGCCCGACGCAATCGAGGCGTCAGACTCTGAGGAGGGCGGGCTGTCCCCACCCAATCCTCGCCACCACGCCAAAGAAATTAACCGCGCATCAACGCTTCTATTTCGTCAGCAACAACAGGCACACCACGAGAAATCAACTCGCACCCCCCCGCGGTGACAATGGCATCGTCCTCAATGCGAATGCCAATGTGCCAAAACGCCTCTGGCACATCGTCCGCAGGGCGCACATACAAGCCTGGCTCCAAGGTGAGCACCATGCCCTCACGCAAGATGCGGCTGGGTCGGTTGACCAGGGTCTCGCCCGACAACGGGTCTTTGCGCTCGCTGGTGTGGCCCAACTCGGTGGGCTCCACATAGCTGCCGCAATCGTGCACATCCATACCCAGCCAATGGCTGGTGCGGTGCATGTAAAACGCAAAGTAGGCCCGCTGGTCGATCACGTCTTGCGCCGTGCCGTGCTTGGCTGGATTCAGCAAACCCAGGTCTAATAAACCTTGCGCCAACACCTTGACCGCGGCCTCATGCGGGTCCACAAAGCGCGCGCCAGCGTGAGTGGCGGCCACGGCGGCGACTTGGCTGGCTAACACCAGGTTGTAGAGGTCACGCTGCGGGCCCGTGAACTTGCCGTTGGCAGGAAAAGTGCGGGTGATGTCGCTCGCATAACCGTCCAATTCACAGCCCGCGTCGATCAACACCAACTCGCCATCGCGCACGGGCGCAGCATCGGCGCGGTAATGCAACACGCACGCATTCGCGCCCGCCGCCACGATGGACGTGTAGGCGGGTGACTGCGCGCCGTGCAGACGAAATTCATGCATCAACTCGGCATCTAAGTGGTACTCGCGCACGTCTTGGCCTGCACGCAACATGCGTGCACTGGTTTGCATGGCGCGAATATGCGCCTGCGCGCTGATTTGCGCGGCACGGCGCATCACGTCTTGCTCATGCGCGTCTTTGATGAGGCGCATGTCATCCAGTGGGCCGCACAGGTCGCGCTGCTGTGCGGGGCATTGCGCGCCCAAACGCACACGCGCACGCACCGCATTGAGCCAGCCGTCTACACGCGTTTCTAAACCCTTGTGCGTGGCAAAGGGGTACCACACGGTGTGCTGGTTCTCGAGCAATGGCGGCATGTGCTGATCCAACTCGGCGACCGACATGGCCGCCGTCACGCCCAAGGCAGACACAGCCGCTTCTGGCCCCAAGCGGTAACCATCCCAAATTTCGCGCACCAAGTCTTTGGGTTGGCAAAACAAGGTGCTGCGGCCTGAGGCGTCGAGCACCAACCACGCATTGGGCTCGGTAAAACCCGTCAAATAAAAAAAATAGCTGTCGTGGCGGTAGGCAAAGTCGCTGTCACGGTTGCGCGCGCGTTCAGGCGCAGTGGGGATGATGGCCACGCCACCGGCGCCCAACTGCGAAGCCAAATGGGCGCGGCGTGCGGCATAAATTGGCGCGTGTGCGATCGCTGGTGTCATATCAAGCCTTGTCTGTTCAAGCCGCGTTAAGTTGCGCCAACCGCTCGGGCGTGCCCACATCGGTCCATGCGCCTGTGTAGAGCGAGGCACTCACCGCGCCATTGTCCATGGCGGCACGCAACATCGCAGCCAGTGGGGCTTTGGCACCCGCGGGGTTGCCTGCGGGAATATCGCACCAAGCGGCTTCAAAGAAAGCGCGTTTGTACAAAGCCATGGTGCTGAAGGTGTAGCGCGGTGCAGCCTGCGCGTGCGATGCCGCGGCAGAGGTCCTCTCCCGCTTGGGTAAATTTAACGCCAAGCCCTCAGCGGACACCCCAAAATCGCCCGCCAAATTGTGTTCGGGATTGGGCACCAACCAAATATGGGCGAGTTGGGGGCTGGTTTTGAAGTCTGCCAAGACCTCGGGGGCAAACACAAAATCTGGCGCAAACACATCGCCCGCCGCCACCCAAAACGCCTCTGCCAAATTGGGCAAAGCACGCACAATGCCTCCGGCGGTTTCAAGTGCGCCGCCAAAGTCCTCGCCTTCGTGCGAGTAGCGCAGGTGCATCGGGGCTTGGCCTGTGGTCTCAAACACATCGCCAAAATACTGAGGAATTTGTTCCCCCAACCACGCGGTGTTGACAACCACCTGGGACACGCCGCCTCGCTGCAGACCTTGCATGGCCCATTGCATGAGGGGCTGGCCCCGCACGCACAGCAAAGGTTTAGGGGTGCTGTCGCTCAAGGGGCGCATGCGCTCACCGCGGCCTGCCGCCAGCAGCATGGCGGTGGCCAAGTTAGGAGGGGTGGCGGATGTGCGGTTGTTTGTCATCGAGCGCCAGTGTATCTAGGCACGCCAAGTCAGGCATTTGACAAGGCACGTCAGCCACGGGTAGGCAGGCTCGCTAAAATCGTGGTTTTCCCTCATTACCCCACCGGAGCCGTCTGACATGGCAAACACCCAACAAATGGCCAACGCAATTCGCGCCTTGGCAATGGACGCCGTACAACTTGCCAACTCGGGCCACCCTGGCGCGCCCATGGGCATGGCCGATATGGCTGTGGCTTTGTGGGGGGAACACCTGCATCACAACCCGTCTAACCCGCATTGGATGAACCGCGACCGCTTTGTGCTGTCCAATGGCCACGGCTCGATGTTGATTTACGCGCTGCTGCACCTGACAGGCTATGACTTGCCGATGAGCGAGTTGAAAAACTTCCGCACGCTGCACAGCAAAACCGCGGGCCACCCCGAAGTGGGCGTGACCCATGGGGTCGAAACCACCACGGGCCCGCTCGGCCAAGGTATCACCAACGCGGTGGGCATGGCACTGGCAGAAAAGTTGTTGGCAGCGGAGTTCAACCAACCCGGCCACCACATCGTGGACCACCACACCTTTGTCTTCATGGGCGACGGGTGTTTGATGGAGGGCATCAGCCACGAAGCGTGCTCCCTCGCGGGCGCATGGAAGCTCAACAAACTGATTGCTTTATACGACGACAACGGCATTTCCATCGACGGCCAAGTGGCGCCATGGTTTGCCGACAACACGCCCGAGCGTTTCAAGTCTTATGGTTGGAACGTGATTGGCCCGATCAACGGCCACGACGCTGCGGTGGTCAGCCAAGCGATTGCCTCGGCCAAGCTGAGCCAGACCCAGCCCACCCTGATCGTGTGCAAAACCAGCATTGGCAAAGGCAGCCCCAATCGCGCTGACACCGCCAAAGCCCACGGCGAGCCTTTGGGTGCGGAAGAAATTGCACTCACCCGCGCTGCCATTGGCTGGGACCACGCACCCTTTGAGATCCCCAAAGCGGTCTACGCCGATTGGAACGCTGTGTCGCGCGGCAAGGCCCAAGAGGCCGAATGGAAATCCGCTTTCGCGGCTTACAAAACGGCGCACCCCGCTTTGGCCAAAGAGTTGCAGCGCCGCATGGCGGGCGAGTTGCCCAAAAACTTTGCGCAAACCGTGGTTGACACCGTGATCGACGCCCACACCCAAGCGCAAACCGTGGCCAGTCGCAAAGCCAGCCAATTGGCGCTGGAGCTCTTCACGGCGGCCTTGCCCGAACTCTTGGGTGGCAGCGCCGACTTGACGGGCTCTAACCTGACGAACACCAAATCCACGCCCAACCTGCGCTTTGACGCGGCAGGCCATGTGGTGAAAAACGACGCGGGCCAAGGTGGGCGCCACATCAACTACGGCGTGCGCGAGTTCGGCATGGCCGCCATCATGAACGGCGTGGCCTTGCACGGCGGCTTCATTCCCTACGGCGGCACGTTCTTGACCTTCAGCGACTACTCACGCAACGCCCTTCGCATGGCCGCGTTGATGAAGCAGCGCATCATCCATGTGTTCACCCACGACTCAATTGGCTTGGGCGAAGATGGTCCGACGCACCAATCCATCGAGCACGCGGCTTCGCTGCGCCTGATTCCTAACCTCGATGTGTGGCGCCCCGCGGATACCGCCGAAACCGCGGTGGCCTGGGCCGTGGCCCTGCAAAATGCCAGCCGCCCAACCGCATTGCTGTTGAGTCGTCAAAACTTGCCTTACCTGCCCAAAGGCGAAGCCTTGCACAGCAAGGCCAGCTTGGCGGCTGGAGAGATTTCGGGGCTCGATGTGATCAACAAAGGCGCTTATGTTTTGGCCGAGCCCTCGGAAGTGGGCCTCAAGAAAAAAGCGCAAGCGGTCATCATGGCCACGGGCTCTGAAGTGCAACTGGCCTTGAAAGCGCAAGCGTTGCTGGCCGAGCGGCAGATTGCGGTGCGCGTGGTGTCGGTGCCCAGCACCACCACGTTTGACCGCCAAAGCGTCGCCTACAAGGCCGCGGTGCTGCCCGCTGGTGTGCCCCGCATTGCCGTGGAAATGGGCTCGACCGATGGCTGGTGGAAATATGGCGTGTCGGCCGTGGTGGGCCTGGACACCTACGGCGAGTCGGCCCCCGCACCCGTTTTGTTCAAACATTTTGGTTTCACGCCTGACAACGTGGCCGACACCGTTGAAGCCGTGCTGCAAAAGCTCGCTTGACGCCCCAGGTTTTTAACTTCCTCCTGAGACATTCACATGACCATCAAATTAGGGATCAACGGCTTTGGCCGTATAGGTCGCTTGGCGTTGCGCGCCGCGATCAAGCACGGCTATACCGACATCCAGATTGTGGGCATCAACGACCCCAAGCCCGCCGACTACTTGGCGTACATGCTCAAGTACGACAGCGTGCATGGTCGATTTGATGGCACGGTGGAGCACACCGAAGATGCCTTGATTGTTAACGGCAAAAAAATCAAGCTCACCCACGAGCGCGATGCGCACCACCTGCAATGGGGTGCGATGGGTGTGGACATCGTGCTTGAGTGCACCGGCCACTATTTGACCGAGCCCACCAGCCAAATGCACATCGCGGCGGGGGCTAAGAAGGTGGTGATTTCTGCGCCTTCCAAAGACAGCATTCCCATGTTTGTGTACGGCGTGAACCATAAAAAATACGCGGGCGAAACCATCGTCTCGAACGCGTCTTGCACCACCAACTGCTTGGCCCCCGTGGTCAAGGTGCTCAACGACAAGTGGGGTATCAAGCGTGGTTTGATGACCACCGTGCATGCTGCCACCGCCAGCCAAGCCACCGTCGACAGCTCGTCTCGCAAAGACTGGCGTGGTGGCCGCGGCATTTTGGAAAACATCATCCCGTCGAGCACAGGTGCGGCCAAGGCGGTGGGCGTGGTGATTCCCGAAATCAAAGGCAAGATCACGGGCATGGCCTTCCGTGTGCCCACTTCTGACGTGTCGGTGATTGACCTGACGGTGGAGCTCAACAGCGATGCCAGCTACGCCGAAATTTGCGCGGAGATGAAAGCGCAAAGCGAAGGCGCGATGAAGGGTGTGCTCGGCTACACCGACGAGAAAGTAGTCTCCACCGACTTTCGTGGCGAGCCCTGTGCCAGCGTGTTTGATGCCTCCGCGGGCATTGCTTTAGACAAGAACTTTGTCAAGATCATTGC
>Ga0114979_10000347_pt1 | contig 30359 bp, 28 predicted proteins | sample S_140625_EF_Meta_FD_87315 | JGI IMG/M metagenome (GOLD analysis project Ga0114979, IMG submission 87315) | Freshwater microbial communities from Lake Simoncouche, Canada to study carbon cycling - S_140625_EF_MetaG | ecosystem: Environmental > Aquatic > Freshwater > Lake | place: Lake...
CCGGTGTTAAAGGCAACCACTGCAGGATTGCCGGGTGTCAGCACGCCGTTGCCGTTGCCGATGCCATTGGCAGGGTCGTCTTCGGCCAGCGTCGAGCCCTGCGCCGGATCGAGCAGACCATTGCGATTGGTGTCTTCGTTGGCGCATTGCTGATCGACCTGCTTGACCCACAGGGTCGAGCCGTTCCAGACGTAAAAGCCCTTGAAGTAGAGAAGCGGCTCCAGGCTTGCCTGGATCTGGACATCCTTGACAGGATTGCCGCTCGAATCGGAAACGATCACGGTATAGGGCACACCGTTCTTGGTGTTGTCGATCTTCTCGATCTCATTACCCGTCCCGATTCGCACAACCAGCACACTGCGCGAAACGGTGAGACTCGCCTGATTCGGGGTCACAGCCGGGGCGGAAGGCAGACTCGCCGCAATCACCACTCCACTGTTTCCGGTTGAATTCGGGCCGGCAATGAATACCGTCGATGCTGTGCCGTTGCTGTCGGTGGTAGCAAAACCAGGCTCGATCCGTCCATTACTCGGGTCGGCAACGAAACTGAAATTGACCCGGACGTTCTTGACAGGATTGTCTGCAGCGTCGCGAACGGTTGCGATCAGTTGACTCGAATTCGATGACGATCCGGCAGTGTTGGTCGCGACCGTCGAAGGACTGGGCTGCAGGTTGATCTTGGCGGGGTTCGATGAAACGAACTCGATGCGCGAAGTCGAAGTCAGTCCGCCAGCGCTGCTGGCATTGACTTCGGTGAAACCGGCAGTCGGCGAAGTGATCGTCACATCGGCCCTGCCGGCCGCGTTGGTCGTGACCGAGTTGCTCGACAGCGTGCCGCGAGTAGCGCTCAGGGAAATCACCTGGTTGGCAGCGGCCGCGCCGTTGGCGAGCAGATTGAGCGTGAGAGTCCGAACAGTGTTGACCAGCACCTCGGCCGGGCTGCCGACAAAAGACAGCTGATCGCCCGACACCGAGAATGATTTGACTGCGCTGACACCGGTTGCGGCAATGGTGAGCGTGTCGGAACCGGCCTTGGTCGGGGTGACCGTGAAGCTGAGCTGCCCTTGGGAATTAGTGGTCCCGGGGCTGCCGGTCACGGTATTGCCAGCTTGCGAGGTGACCGTCACCGGTTGGGATGCCAGCGCGTTCGAGGCCGAATCACGCACAGTGACAACATATTGCGCCGCGGTATTGAGCGCCACCGCGTCCGGGCCGGTCACGGTGACGGTGCTGCCGACCACCTGAACATTTTTCTTGACCGTGAGCCCTCCAGTGGTGGCCACGACCTCAATCGTCCGGTTGGAATTGCTGGTTGGGCCGTCGCCAATAATCATTGTGCCGGTCGCGGTGCCGGTTGCATCGGTCGCGGCGGTCGGATTCACGATGGTCACGCCGGCGTCGGTGGTCGTAAAGCTGACCGTCTGATTCGCCACCGCGGCATTGCCGGAGTTCTTGACGACCGCCACAAGGGGGACCGACGAACCGGTTGCCGATGACAGCGTCGACGTGGTGCCCGCGCCGACCGAGATCGAGCCGCCTGACGTGGCGCTCGTGCTGCCGCCCGGAAGCGTCGTGATCGGAGCGGAGCCGCCGGTTGCGCCGCTGTCGCTGCAGCCGCTCGAGGCGAACATGATCGAGGCCGCGGCCAGGGCGACAAACGCCCGGCTTAGCCATCGTGACTTTTCTGACCCTTGCTGAAGCATCTTATTGATCCCCGACAATCAGCGAACGGCCGTGGCGTCGGCCACGACACGAGGTGTCAAAAACACCAGGAGTTCGGTTTTGTTATTGCTGCGCCTGTTAGTGCGAAAGAGTGCCCCCACGTACGGGATGTCTCCCAGTAACGGCACCTTGGTGGTCTGGTTGCTCTCGACCTGTTCGTAGATACCACCGATGACCACCGTGCCGCCGTTTTCAACCAGCACATCGGTCTCAACCGCACGGGTATCGATCGCAAAGCCGGCCGGGGTGATCCGACCGACTGCGTCCCGGTTGACCTTGACCTTCATGATCACATTGCCCTCGGGCGTGATCTGCGGCACGACCTCCAGACGCAGCGTGGCTTTCTTGAAGGCGATCGCGGTGGCACCGCTCGAGGTGGCACTCTGGTAGGGCAGCTCGGTACCCTGCTCGATCACCGCCTTACCCTGATCTGCGGCCAGCACACGCGGGCTCGACACCACCTTGCCGCGCTGGTCGGCTTCGAGGGCCGAGATCTCGAGATTCAGGAAGCGGGTCAGAGACGAGCCGAAAAGGCTGATCGCAAAGCTCGCCGGATTCGTACCGTTGATGGCCGCGGCCGGCAGATTCACGAAGTTGGTGTTGGCCAGCGGCGTCGCGCGACCGAGACCAGGCGCGCAGGTTCCGGAGGCACTACAACCGAGCTGGGACGACAGGTCGGCCACGCCCTGCAGGTTGCCCGACAGGGTCGAATAGGCATTGCTGCCGGCCAGCGCCGAGCCTGCACCGTAAACCGGCACGTTGATGGCCACCGGCTGGCCAGTCACCGGATCGATCTGGCTGGCGGTCGTGTAGTAAGTGCTCTTCAGGTCGTTGTAGCCGAGCTTGACGCCAAGATTGCGGGAAAAGAGATCATCGGCCTCGACGATCCGGGCCTCGATCAGCACCTGGCGCACCGGCACATCAAGCTGCGAGATGATTCGGCGAACCTCGTCGAGTCGGGCGCCGGTATCGCGAACGAAGAGCTTGTTGGTCCGCACGTCAGTGACCGCGCTGCCTGTCTTGGACAGCACCTTCTGCTTCTCGTCGGAGAGCAGTTTCTGAACCGCGTCGGCCTTGTGATAATTGAGCTGGAAGACCTCGAGTCGGGTCGGTTCGATCTCGGAGATCTGCATTTTTGATTCGAGCTCGAGTTTTTCCTGAGTGGCCAACTCTTCACGAGGGGCCACCAGGATGACATTGCCGTTCTTGCGCATGTCGAGGTTCTTCGACTGCAACACGATGTCGAGCGCCTGATCCCAGGGCACGTCCTTCAGTCGCAGGGTCAGACTGCCAGCCACCGAATCACGCACGACGATGTTCAGTTTGGTGAAGTCGGCGATCACCTGCAGCAACACGCGAACGTCGACATTCTGGAAATTCAGGTCGAGTTTTTCGCCGCGATAGCCTGCGCGGCCGCCGGGATTGAGCTTGTTGGGATCTTCCTTGACCGGCTTGACTTCGATCACGAACTGGTTGTCGCTCTGGTAGGCGTTCTGTTCCCAAAGGCCACTCGGCTCGATCACGATTCGGGCGTTCTCGCCCTGAGGAAAGATGCGCACCGAGCGCACCGGCGTACCGAAGTCGCTCACATCGAGCTTGCGGCGAAGGTTCTCGGGCACCCGGGTCTTGAGGAAGTCGACGATGATCTGCTGACCCTGCTGGCGGATATCGACACCAGTCTGGGAACTGGACATATCGACCACGATGCGGCCGTCATTGTCTTTACCGCGCCGGAAATCGATGTCGCGCAGCACGCTGCCGGTACCGGTGCCGGCGTTGTCGGCACGGGCCGCAGCGACAGGCGCCACTGCAGTGGCGCTGGCAAGGACAGGAACTGCAGGAACCGGAGGCACGGCTGCCGAGGCGCCCGCTGCAGAGCCAGCCTGCTGAGTCAGCGCAAACGCCGACGGGGCCGTCACATACGATCCGGACTGGACCGGCGTGACCGAAACCACCAGCGAGTCGCCATCAAGGCGCAACTGATTGGTCACTGCGCCCCGAAGATTGAGCACGACCCGCGACCGGCCGCCGGCCTGCACGATCGTCACACTGCGAATGTCGCCTTGCGTCAGTTCGACCGTGTTCTTGCCCAAGCCGTTGACGGTATCCGGCAGATCGAACGCCAGACGCGGCGGGCTGGCAACGGTGAAACTCGCCGGTGCAGACTTGAGGGGCTCCTTGAGACGCAGTCGCAGCTCGGTCTGGTTGCCCTGCATCACCGAAACGACCGACTCGATCGAATTCGACTCGGCGAATGCCGGGGCGGCTGACCCGATCATCACCACGAGCAATGCCATCATGGCGATCAGATTGGCCGCAACTGGACCGAAGCGGACCCGATGCAGTGTTGCGCCCCTTGTGCTGCTCTTCATTTGCCAGACTCCTGCAACCGCAATGCGGTATCTCGTTCGACCCAATCGCCCGCTGCGTCCTGGACCGATTCTCGTACCGCGACTTCGGTCTCGGAGATGGCGACGATGCGGCCGAAATTTTGTCCGATGTAATTGCCAACCCGAACCTGATGAACCGCACTGTCGGACTTCAGCAGTCCAACCACGACAGCACCCTGCTTGAGATTGCCGACCATCTTGAACGAATCGAGCGAATAGGATTCGAGCGGTTCGCGCAGCCTGCCGGTATCGGGTCCGCGCGGGCCGTTGCGAGTCGGAGACTCAATGTTGACGCGGAGCTTGGCGGCACTGAAAGGATCGACCTCGGTCGTTTGCGGATAGCGAAAGGGATCAAAGACCTTGGGCTCGACGACCTTGCTGACCGTCACCGGCGTATTGCGACGGCGTTCGTCCATCCAGGACTGCAGTTCATCTTTGCCGGCACTGCAACCGGCCGAAAGAGCCGCAACAACACAGAGCGCCGCTGCGCAGGCCATGCGCCGTATCAGATCGGACATCACACTTGACATCATTTCTTCGCCTCGCCTGGCTTTTTCTTGTTGGCGGTAGCCCGCTGCTGTGCGATTTCCTCGGGGTCGAGGTAGCGGAACGTCTTTGCGGTCGCATCCATCACCAGATTTGACGATTTCTCGAATTGCGCGATGGACACGTTATTGAGGGTGACGATTCGGGGCAGGTTGGCAAGGTCGCTCGCAAATGCGCCGAGATCGTGGTAGTTGCCGATCACACGAACCGTGATGGGCAGCTCGGCGTAATACTCCTTGACAATCACCTGACCGGGCTTGAAAAGCTTGAGACCGGCAGCGCGCCCGACACCTGCCTGATTGATGTCGGTCAGCAGCGCATCCATTTCGGCTTTGCTGGGCAGCTGCTTTTCGAGCTGACTCACATACTGCGAAACCTGATCCTTCTGCTTTCGCAGTCCGGCCAGATTCACCGCCTGTTTGAGCCTGTCGGAGTACGCTGCCTTGAGTGTGACCTCCTGCTGGGCACCGACATCGAGCTCATCGAGCAGACCGTGCCAGTAGAAAAGCCAGCCGAGCAGCAAGATCGCGGCAAAGAGCATCAAGAGCAGCATCGCGCGCGGCGCGATCGGCCACAAACCAGGATGCCTGCCCTGCAATCCCCGGAACTGGTCGGTCACCCTCGATAAATCGGGGTTGAAGGTCATCGCGGAAAGTTTGGCCATCGTGAATCTGCGCCGCTATTGCGCTGACCCGACCTTGGTCGGTTCAGCAGATATTGTCTGAGGGGAAGAGCGAGGGGCGGGGGTAGCACTCTCGTTGACCGCTTGCGGCTTGATCAGAACATTGAGCGCGAACTCGAAGATCGTCCTGGTCTCTTTCTGACCCGGCCCTGCGGATAGTGCGATTTCCTTGATTTCGGTGAGCTCGGGCTTGTAAACCCAGGGACTGGTCTCGGACAGCCGCTTCAAAAAGTCTGCGACCCGCTCGTTGGTCTGGGCCAGGCCACTGAGCGTAATCGTACGGCCCTCCTGCTTGAGCTGACGCAGGTAGAGACCCTCAGGCGTCAACCTGACAAGCTCGTCGAACAGATGGACTGGTACGGTACGGTCGCTCTGCAGCTCCTCGACCGCCTGCTGCCTGGCCTTGAGCGCCGCGATCTCGTCGCGCAGCGTGGCTATGTCGACAATCTGGGTCTCGAGCTTGGTGGTTTCGCTCTTGATGAAAACATTGCGTTCAGACTGGCCGCTGATCTGCTGATTAATGACCACGCCACCGGCATATGCGCTCACGATGCCGGCAAACGCCACGAGCGACGCCAGGACGACGAAGTCCTTCTTCCTGCGCTCGCGCTTGAGTTCGCGGTGCGGCAGCAGATTGACTCGAATCGGCGCCAGCTCGCGCGCCAGCGGATCCGAGGGCTTGCCGGCTGCGCCGGCCTTGGGCGTGGCGGCGGCGCTCATTTGTCGAACCTGCGCATGGCAAGACCGCAACCGACCATCAGCGCCGGCGCATCGAGACGGAACTGACGCTCACGAATCGTGCTGGAGACTTCCATTCCCTGAAACGGACTCATGATCTCGGTCGGTACCAGCGATCGGGCGGCAATCGACTCGGCCAGGCCTGGCGTCACCGCACAGCCTCCCGCAAGGATGATCCGGTCGACGCGCGAATAAGGGGTCGATGTGAAGAAGAACTGAAGCGCACGGGACACCTCCACCGTGGCCTGCTCGACGAAGGGCTTGAGCAACTCGTCGGCATAGTTGTCGGGCAGTTCGTCCGAACGCTTTTTTTGCTCTGACTCTTCGAAGGTCAGGCCATAAAGGCGCATGATCTCCCGCGTCAGGATCTGGCCACCGAAGCCCTGGTCACGCTCGAAGATGGTTTGGCCATCGAGCACCACGGTCAGGCTGGTATTGCTCTGACCGATATCGAAGATGGCCAGAATCAATCCCGCGCCGTGATTCGGCATAAAGCTGCTCAAATGGTCAATGGCAATCCGGGCGGCAAAGGGCTCAACGTCGATGACCGTCGGAACCAGCCCCGCCATCTCGGCAACGGCGACGCGGTCTTCGACTTTTTCCTTTCGTGAGGCCACCAGCAGAATCTCGACGTCTTCGACCGACTGGGCTGCCATCCCGAGGATCTGATAGTCGAGGTTGACCTCTTCGATCGAGAACGGGATGTACTGGCTGGCCTCGGACTCGACCTGCAGGTCGTAGTCCTCTTCAAGCAATCCGACCGGGAGCATGATGCGTTTGGAGATCACCGCCGATGAGGGCAAGGCCAGAGCCGCTGACTTGCTGCGGGCACCTGATCGTTTGACCGCGCGGATGATTGAGTCGGCCACCTGCTCCGGATTCTCGATATTGCCGTCGACCACCGCGCCCTGCTCGATCGGCTCGATGGCGTAGCGCTCGATGCGCAGTCCGGTCTTGGCACCCGCCGACAGTTCGACCAGCTTGACGCTGGACGAGCTGATGTCGATGCCCAGAAGTGGTTGGGGGCCTCGCCGAAACAAACCTGGAAGACTAAGCGCCAAGTGGAACTCGCAAAGGTCGTAAAACGTTATTAAAACCAGAATCTTACGCAGCTTTTCAATAAACTACGTTAGATTTTGGCAACGCGGTTGAGTAACTCTAAACCGGCTAGACGCGGTTTGACCAAAATGGGTCGCCACCGGTCGCCTGCCGACCGCCACCTATCCATACGTCCGGATAACCGGGCGAACGGCAGGGCTGACAGGCACACGCCTGCAAAGGGTCGGCGTGATCGGTCCTTCTCGGTCAGCCGGTATCATCCGAGACCGTCTGCTTGCAGCGCCCCACCAGATCCGCCTGACCGATCATGACGACACCACGCTTACCGACTGTGTCGGCCCGCGCTGCGCTGGGCGAAGGTGGCTTCGGCGCGCTTGCCGTCATTGCGATTCTGGTCGGGATTCCGGTCGTGCTGGCGCTGGCGCTGGCGCTGGCGCTCGGCCTGTCGGCCATCCTGGCAAGTGAACGGCTGCCTTCGATGGAGGCACTGACCGACTACCGGCCGAAAGTGCCGCTGCGCATCTACACCGCCGACGGCGTGCTGATCGGCGAGTTCGGTGAGGAGCGCCGCAGCGTCGTCAAACTGGAGGATGTACCGCCGGTCATGACCCGGGCGATCCTGGCGGCCGAGGACGACCGTTTCTTTACCCACAGCGGCGTCGACTTTCTGGGCATTGCCCGCGCGGCGTTTGCCAATCTGGCGGCGGGCGGCAAGGCCCAGGGGGCCAGCACGATCACCATGCAGCTCGCGCGCAACTTCTTCCTGTCGAATGAACGCAGCTACACCCGCAAGATCTACGAGATCCTGGTCGCACTGAAAATTGAGCAGGCGCTCTCGAAAGAGCAGATCCTCGAGATCTACCTCAATCAGATCTATCTCGGACAGCGCGCCTACGGATTTGCCTCGGCCGCGCAGGTCTATTTCGGCAAACCGCTGGCAAAAATCACTGCCGCCGAGGCCGCGATGCTCGCGGGTCTGCCCAAGGCGCCCTCGGCCTACAACCCGGTCGTCAACCCCAAACGGGCGAAAATCCGCCAGCAATACATCCTCGGCCGGATGCGCTCGCTGGGTTACCTGAGCGAGGAACAGTATCAGGCGGCGGTCGCTGAAAACCTGGCCCTGCAGCCCGACCGGACCGACTTCGCGCTCAAGGCGCCCTATGTCGCCGAAATGGCCCGCCAGCTGGCCTATGAACAGTTCCGCGAAGAAACCTATATCGCCGGACTCAATGTCTATACAACCGTTCGGGCCGACGATCAGCGCGCGGCCAATCTGGCCGTGCGCCGGGGCATCATCGACTACGACCGCCGCTATGGTTACCGTGGCCCCGAGGCGCAGGTCGACCTGCCGGCTGATCCGGCGCGGCGGGAAGAAAAGATCGAAGAGGCACTGCTGGAAGCCGGCGACATCGACGGCTTCACTGCGGCAGTCATCACTCAGGTCAGCCCGCAATCGATTCGTGCGAGTCGCAGCCGCGGTCAGACCATCGACATCACCGGCGATGGGCTGAAATTCGTGGCCGGCTGGATTTCCGAGAAGGCATCGGCCGACAAACGCCTGAAACCGGGCTCGGTAATCCGGCTCACCGAGGGCGCGAAAGGCTGGGAGGTGTCGCAGCTGCCCGAGGTGCAGGCGGCGTTTGTCTCGGCAGTGCCGAGTGACGGCTCGATCAGGGCGATGGTGGGTGGTTTCGACTTCAACCGAAACAAGTTCAACCGGGTGACTCAGGCCTGGCGCCAGCCGGGCTCCAGCTTCAAGCCTTTCATCTATTCGGCGGCCCTCGACAAGGGTTTCATGACCACCACGATCATCAACGATGCACCGGTGGTGGTCGACCGGGCGGTAACAGGCGGTCAGACCTGGGAGCCCAAGAACTACGACGGTCGCTTCGATGGGCCGATGACGATGCGCACCGCGCTGCAGAAGTCGAAAAACATGGTGTCGATCAGGCTGATCCAGGCAATCGGCCCGCGTTACGCTCAGGACTACGTCACCCGCTTCGGTTTTGACGCCGAGCGTCATCCGCCCTATCTCACCATGGCGCTGGGCGCCGGCTCGGTCACACCATGGCAGCTGGTCGCCGGCATCTCGGTCTTTGCCAATGGCGGTTTTTACCTGCCACCTCACATCATCGAAAAGATCACCGACAGCTCGGGCAAGGTGCTGGCGCAAGCGCAGGCGGTCCGCCCTGCCGACGAAGCCAACCGGGCCATCGATGCGCGCAATGCCTTCGTCATGGACAGCATGATGCGCGATGTCGTGCGCAAGGGCACCGCGACGTCTGCCCTGCGTCTGAAACGGGGCGACCTCGCTGGTAAGACCGGTACGACCAACGATGCCTTCGACGCCTGGTTCGCCGGGTACTCACCCAGCCTGGCCGCGGTCGCCTGGGTCGGCTACGACCAGCCGCGCAAACTCGGCGAGCGCGAAACCGGCGGCGGACTGGCCCTGCCGATCTGGATCAACTACATGGCGGTCGCGCTCAAAGGCGTGCCCGAATCACCGCCGGTTGCACCCAAAGGCGTGGAATCGATCAATGGCGACTGGTATTTCTCCGATACCCGGCCTGGCCAGGGAATCGCCTCGCTCGGTGTCATCACCGAAGAAGGGCTGGGCCAAGGCGAACCGGGCGAACGGGTGCGCGACCAGATCTTCTGATGTACAGGATCGGTGCCGCCGGACACCTGCGCCAGACTGCCCATCGATGACGGCAAGCAGCACGCCCGGATCGGCACCGTAGCGGCCGCGACGCCTGATTTCCGACCCGTCGCCGCGAGGCCCTCCCACAGCGCTCACGCCGCGAAATCGATAGGCTGTGCCGCGAGCAGGAACCATCGGTGCGCGGCGCTTGCCCCGATGCATGACCCGATGGAGGGCTGATCCGGTTGATTGCACTGATGGTCGAGAATTCGACGCTCGTCTGTGCCAGGCTGATCCCGATGCTGGCATCCTTCAGTGGCGTTCAGGTTGCGGCGACCGCCGCCACACCGCTCGCGGCGATACGCTGGCTGAGGCACAACCGCTGCGACCTGGTGCTGCTCGATCTGGCCCTTCAACACGGCAGCGGATTTGTGCTGCTCGACGCCATCAGCCGCTCGGCAGCGTCCGAACCACGCATTGCCCCCATGCGGGTCGTGATGACCAACAGCGCCAATCAGGTCGTGCGCCGCGAATGCCGACGGCTCGGCGCCCACGCAGTGTTCGACAAGTCGACCCAGCTCGACGAGCTCTTTGCCTTTTTGCGGCTGGCACACGTCGCGGTGCACTGAGACCGCTCACCACAGCAAGCCGGTCGTACTTTCACCGCGGCCCGCAGCACGCCGCATCGCTCTCGATTACTCGATCAGGCCGTTTTTCAGCGCGTAGTAGGTCACGTCGCTGTTTGAGCGCAGATTGAGTTTCTCGAGCACCCTGGACCGATAGGTGCTGATCGTCTTGAAGCTGAGATTGAGCACGTTGGCAATCGCGGTCACCGACTCGCCCTTGGCCAGCCGCAGGAAAACCTGCAGCTCGCGATCCGACAGCTGCTGGTGCGGCGGCTCGTCGCCGTTGTTGCCCAGCCCGTTGGCCAGCAGATCGCCAACCGCCTCGGTCACGAAGCGGCGACCCTGCGACACCGCGCGGATCGCCCGCAGCAGCTCGCTCGGCTCGCAATCCTTCGGGAGGTAACCGCTTGCGCCCAGCTTGAGCATCTGCAGCGCATAGTGCTGCTCCGGGAAAGACGACAGCATCAGCACCGGCAACTCGGGGCGGCGCAGGCGAATCGCACGCAGCACATCGATGCCGTTCTGTCCCGGCATCGAGATGTCCAGCAGCAGGACATCGCAGGCATCGGTTCGCACAAGGTCGAGCGCTTCGCGGCCATTGCCGGCCTCCTGGACGCTCTCCAAGTCGGGATGGCCCGCCAGGAACTGACGGAACCCGGCCCGAACGATCGGATGGTCATCACAGATCACGACTTTCAGTTTGCGGTTTGACTGGACATGGTTCATTCAGTTTTTCTCCATGGGCACCGAATTTGCTGACACGTTTTTGCGGCCCGAACCGTCGGGTCCACAGCCACGTTGAGGCAAACGCCGTGCCCATTCCAAGCCATCTTCCGACTTCACCCCGAGGCATCCGCCGACCGAGGGTCAGCCCGCCGGGGGCGATCTCCCCTGGCGCCATCCCATCTGCCGCCGCAAGCGCCATCGTCGATGAGGACGGCACGGCCCGTGATCTGGCCGCCCGGCTGCAGCATGCCCGCGAGTCCGAACGGGCCGCGCTGGCGCGGGAACTGCACGACGAACTCGGCGCCATCCTGACGGCGGCGAGGCTCGATGTGGCCTGGCTGAGCGCGCAAGGGCCCTGCCAGGACCCCGAGATTGCACGTCGGCTGCAGGCCCTGCGCCAGCTGCTCGGCGATGGCATCGGCCTGAAGCGCCGTCTGGTCGAGGATCTGCATCCGACACTGCTCACCCATCTCGGATTCGAGGCGGCGCTGGAGCAGCTGCTGGTGTCGAACCGCGAAAGGTTTGCCGGCAAGCTGAGCGGCGAGCTCGACAAATCGGTCAACTTGACCGGTGACGCGGCGCTGGCGCTGTATCGCGTCGCCCAGGAGTCACTCACCAACATCCACAAGTACGCCGGAGCAAGCGAAGTCCGGGTCAGGCTTACCAGCAGCCGCGGACGCATCGAGCTGTCGATCGAAGACGACGGCTGCGGTTTTGACCCAGCGGCGGTCGGCTTCGGCCACCAGGGACTGAGCGGGCTGCGCGACCGGATGCTGGCGGTCGGCGGGCGACTCGAGGTCGCTTCAGCGCCCGGACTGGGCACGGTCATCCGGGCCAGCTTGCACACGCAGGAACGCGGTCGCATCGATCGCTCACGACAGGAAGCCGGCATCACCGGGTCGGTCAGCCGCAGCGCGCCAGGACAACACGCCCCCACACCGCTTCACCCCTGACCACTGAAAAGGCAACAACCATGACTATTCAAAGTAATCCCTCACTCTCAGGATCGACCCCCGAGCAGGCTGGCCGCGCTGGCGAAGCCACCAACGGCAAGGCCGGCGCCATCGCTTCGCGTCAGACACTTCGCGCTATCGAGGCCACCCGCAACGAGCTCCACAGCCTGCTCGACGATCTGTCGACCCTTGCCCGCAGCGGTCAAGGCGACTTGCGCAGCGAACTCGAGCGGCGCGTCGGCCAGGCCCGTGACCAGCTCAGCACCGGCCTCATGGACAGCCGGGATGTGGCATCACGGGCCAGGGAGCAGATCGTGCGACGAGTCGAGGCCTCACGCGAGGTGTTGTCACATCGGCCGCTGTCGTCGGTGACCATGGCCGCCATTGGCGGGATGGTGATCGGCTTGCTGCTTGGAAGGCGAGGCTGACCGGCGATGACCGGAACCGGGAGGCCCGATTCGCATTGATCGGCCACTGATGAACACCGGACCGCAGGTCTCAGCAGCCTTGGATATGCCTGACGGCGCAACTATGCCGGCGCCGCTCAGGCAGTCGGCATTGGCCGACGCCCGAACCGGCGAATGGAGCGACGACTGCTTGCCCGTTCGCGTCGGCGAGCCTTCCGGGCGAGATCCTGCCGATGACGTCTGGGAGCGCTTTTCCACGCCGGGCGCGGCCTGCGGCGCCCTGGCCTTGTCACTCGGCATGACCTGGATCGTCTGGCAGTTTGGATTCGAGCACGACATCCTGACTGGCGCCACAAGCGCCAGCAGCACGACTGCCCGCAACGCGGTGGCGGTATTCGGTGCGACCAGCAGCGTTCTTGTCTTCGGCATCATCTGGGCAATCGGCGGCACCCGACGGCGGGCGTTCGCGATCGCCGATCGCATGACCCTGGCGTTGCGTCAGGCCAACGACACCCTCGAAGCCCGGGTCGCGGAACGAACCGCACTGCTCCAGGACAGCAATGAGCGGCTGGCCGCAGTCAACGAGCAGTTGCTTGCGGTCAATCGGTCCTTCAGTACCCTGAGCGCGCCGGGCCCGGTCACAGACCGGCTGACGGCTGCTGCGGCCCGACTGCGCACAATTGTGCCGGCAGAAATCGCACTGGCAGTTGCCTTCCGGCGCGATGCGGTCGCGGCGCCCGAACCCGAGATCGGCCTGGACGCCGACGCGTCGGTCACGCTGGCCGAATGCCGGCGCTGGACCGGGGCCGCCATCGAATCGGATCACACCGGGCTCGCGTCGTCACCGATCGGCGGGCTGCTCGGCCATCAGCTCCAGGTGCCGCTGCTCGACCCCCACGAACATATTCGCGGCTACCTCATGCTGGGACGCGATGCTGGCGGGTTTGCCGCCGAAGAGGCCGCGGTGCTGTCCCAGTTCGCACTGCTGGTGGCATCGTCGCTGGCGATGCATGAAACGCTGGCGCGCGAACGGGTTGCCCGTGCCGAAGCTCGGCGGGCCGATCAGGCCAAGGAAGACATGCTGGCAATTGTCTCGCACGAACTGCGCACACCGCTCAATGCCATACAGGGCTGGCTGCACGCCCTGCGGCGCCGACGCGCCGGCGACAACGAACTGCTCGAGCGCGCGGTCGAGGTCATCCAGCGCAATCTCGACACCCAGGTTCAGCGGGTCGATGATCTGCTCGATACCGCCCGGATCGTCAACGGCAATCTGCGATTGACCCTGGAGCCGTTGAACCTGTCACAGTTGCTCCAGGCCTCGGTCAACAGCGCGCGACCGCTGGCCGAGGCGCGCCGCATCGACCTTCTGCTGGCCATCGATACCGAGGTCTATGACACCGTCGGTGACCCGGTTCGGCTCGAGCAGGTGCTCTGGAATCTGCTGGTCAATGCGATCAAGTTCACACCCTCCGCCGGGCATATCCAGGTGCGGTTGAAGCGACGGGGCTGGCTGGCACAACTCGAAATCGAAGATGACGGCGAAGGCATCGACCCGGACTTCCTGCCGAATGCCTTCGAGCGCTTCCAGCAGGCCGACTCCTCGAGCACGCGGCGAGCGGGCGGCATGGGGCTGGGCCTGGCGTTGGTCCAGCACATCGTGCAGGCCCATGGCGGCCAGGTGATGGTGCGCAGCGAAGGGCAGAACCGTGGCTCCTGTTTCACGGTCTCGCTGCCGCTGAACGCGCGCGGCCAACCCGACACACACTCCATCCCGAGCATGCCGGCCGATCTTGCCGGGCTGCAGGCTGCAGACACCGTTGCGCAGACCGCCGGGGCAGGCGTCGCAAGCGGGCCACTGACCGGCCTGACGGTTCTGGTGGTCGAAGACCATGACGATTCACGCGAGGTGCTGGTCGAATTCCTGCTGACGCAGGGGGCGCAGGTGACGCAGGCGGCCAATGGCAATGACGCGATGGCCCGGCTGCGGGTCCTTGCCGGCGACACCGCGCCGCTTGCCCTGCTCTGCGATATCGCACTGCCTGGTGAAAACGGCTATGCCCTTCTGGCGCGGATGCGCCGCTTCGAGGCCTCCGAGGCGCCGCCGGGCCATGCTCCGCTGACCGCGTTCGCGCTGTCGGCCTTCACCCGGGACGAAGACCGACGACGCAGCCTGCATGCGGGCTTTCGCGACCATCTGTGCAAACCGCTGGCGCAGGGAGAACTGATCGAGCGGCTTGTCGCGGTGCTTGCGCGGGATGCCCGCAGCCCCGCGGCGCGGCGGCGCCATTGAGCCGGCAGGGCTTGCCGAAGATCGGCAGAAAATCCCATGCCCAGTGAGGCGATATCGGAAATTCTGACAGTCTGGCTGATTGCTTTCAGCGCAATGACCGCGTTTTCCCTCGATGGCACGAGGCTTGCACTGGTTTTTGTCCCAGACTGATTTCCTTAGGGTTTTGCCATGTCCGCCTCCCTGCAGTTTCGTGCCGGTCAGCACCTGACCATGACGCCCTTCCTGCAGCGCTCGATCCAGCTGCTGCAGTTGTCATCGCTTGAATTCCAGCAGGAAGTCCAGGACGTGATCGGCACCAACCCCTTTCTGGAGTCGGTCGAGACCGATGAACCGGCGAGCGACACCGACACGGCCGACGCCGCGGCCGAAGCGGCCGCAGACCATGACGACGCCAACGAGCGGGCCGAGCGCGACACCGATCGCGACACCGCGCTGGATGAAATGTGGAGCAACGGCGCCACCGATTACCGCACCAATCGCGGTGGCGAAGATGACTGGGATCCGGCGCTGATGGTGCCGGGCATCGAAACGCTGCGTGCGCACCTGCTGCTGCAGGCCGGTTGCCTGCGACTGTCGGAACGCGACCGGGCGATTGTCGAGACGCTGATCGAGTCGATCGACACATCGGGCTACCTGACCCACTCGAGCGAGGAGCTGTGCGCCCTGTGCCCGCCCGAGTGTGAAGCCGATGCCGAGGACATCCAGGTCGCAGTGCGACAGGTGCAGTCGTTTGATCCGCCGGGCGTCGCGGCCCGCTCGGTTGCCGAGTGCCTGCGGCTGCAGCTGCTCACCCCGGAGCATGCCGATCAGCCGGCGCGTGACCTCGCACTGCGCATCATCGATGAGCACCTCGGACTGCTGGCCGCCCATGATTTCCAGCGGCTGCAGCGCGTCCTCGGCTGCGAGGACCGCGAACTGCAGGCAGCCACCGTGCTGCTGCGCAGCCTGCGGCCGCGCCCAGGCGCGGGCTTCGGTGCCGACGACACCCAGTTCGTGGTGGCCGACATCATCGTGCATCAGGTTCAGGGCAAGTGGGTGGCAGCTATCAACCCCGAAGTGATCCCGAAGATCCAGGTCAACCGCTTCTATGCCAGCGTCCTGCGGGGCGGACGAGACAGTGGCGGCACGCCGGTCTCGCAGCAGATGCGCGAAGCACGCTGGCTGGTGCGCAACATCGAGCAGCGCTTCCAGACCATCCTGCGGGTCGCGCAGGCGATCGTTGATCATCAGAGCCGCTACTTCGACTACGGCGCGATGGCGATGCGTCCGCTCACACTCGGCGAGATCGCCGCGAAGGTCGATCTGCATGAATCGACCGTCTCGCGGGTGACCAGCCGCAAGTACATGGCCACGGCCCGCGGCCTGTTCGAGTTCAAGCACTTCTTCGGCAGCCATGTCGAGACCGCCGCCGGCAACCCCTGCTCGGCGACCGCGGTGCGGGCGCTGATCACCGAACTGGTCAATGCGGAAGAAGGCGAGCGGCCACTGTCGGATATCAAGCTCACCAGGCTGCTTGAGCAGCGCGGCATCAAGGTTGCACGGCGCACGGTCTCGAAGTACCGCGGCGCACTGCAGATTCCGTCGGTGGAAGTCAGGCGGATGTCCTACCGCCCGACCCTGTGATCAGGCCGCCGGGCGGCAGTGTCCGGTCGGGTGACAGGGATGCCAGCATCGGCGCTCAGGACGACGGCTGGGTCGCCTCGGCCGACTGGCCGTATTCGCGAAGGCGGTTGTAGAGCGTCTTCAGGCTGATCCCAAGGATATCGGCGGTGCGCTCGCGAACCCCGCCACACGATTCGAGCGTCGCCATGATCAGCTTGCGCTCGACATCGGCGATGGACGAGCCGACCGGCACCCACAGCCCCGGTTCGTGCGGGGTTTGCAGCGGCGCCGCCACCGCGGCACTCGGATCCTCGGGCAGCCTGACCTGATCGATCAGGGCACCGTCGCTCATGATGGCCGCACGCTGCACGACATTGCGCAACTCGCGCACATTGCCCGGCCACCTGTACTGCTTGAGCCGCTCGATCACCGAGGCCGAAAAGCGCCGCTCGGTGCCCTCGGTGGCGTTGAGGCCAGCCAGAAAATGGGGGGCCAGCAGATCGATGTCATCGAGACGCTCTCGCAGCGGCGGCATCCGAACCTGAAAGACATCGAGCCGGTAATAGAGATCCTCGCGCAGCTGCCCGCGACGCACCGCCTCCATCGGCTCGCGATTGGTCGCGGCAATGATCCGCACGTCGGTCTCGAAGGGCTCGTCCGAGCCGACCCGCATGAACGCTCCAGTCTCGAGCACCCGCAGCAGCTTTACCTGAAGATCGAGCGGCATCTCGGTGATCTCGTCGAGGAACAGCGTGCCGCCGTGCGCCCGCTCGAAAAAGCCGCGATGCTGCCTGACCGCACCGGTAAAGCTGCCCTTCTCGTGACCGAAGAGTTCGCTCTCGATGAGCTGCGGCGAGATCGCGCCGCAATTCACCGCAAGAAAGGGATGGGTGCGGCGCCGCGACAATTCATGGACCGTCTGCGCGACCACTTCCTTGCCGGTCCCGCTCTCGCCCACCAGCAGCACACTGACCGAGGTTGGCGCGACGCGCGCGATCTGGTCGTAGAGCCGCTGCATCGGGGCCGATCGTCCCCAGAGTTGCCCGAAGCGCCCGTCTGACTCGATGCCCTCGCGCAACTCGGTGATCTCGGCGCGAAGATCACCCGGCTGATTCAGCCGGCCAAGCACCCGCTTGAGCTGCGCGATATTGACCGGCTTGGTGAGATAGTCGGCCGCACCCACACGCAGCGCCTGGATCGAGGTCTCGATCGAGGCATGGCCGGTGATCAGGACGATCTCGGCCCTGCCGCGCAGCGCGGTGTCATTGAACAGATCAAGCCCGCTGCCATCGGGCAGCTGAAGATCGACCAGCACCGCCTGCGCCGGCATCAGCATCAGCTGCTGGCGCGCTTCGCGAAGCGTGGCGGCCACCGCGGTAGTGAAACCTTCGCCGGCGACCAGCTCCGACAGCATCGCCGCCGAATTCGGATCGTCTTCGACGATGAGCACATGAGGCATCAGTCGCCCCTCCTGCGACCGGCCGGGCAATACGCAGAAGACTCGGCACAGTGCCGATCCAGCACCCGCAACACCTCGACAGGATCGGCAGGCTTGGTGAGATGAATATTGAAGCCGGCCAGCAGGGAAGTCTGCCGATCCTTGTCACGGCCATAGCCGCTGACCGCAACCAGCAAAATCGGCATGCCCCCTGCGCTGGTCGAACGCTCGCGAAGCTGCTGCGCGACCTGATAGCCGTTCAAACCAGGCAGACCGATGTCCAGGAGCACCGCATTCGGCTGGAACAGGGCCGCCCGGCTCAGCGCCTGGCCGCCGTCATAGGCCAGATCAACGGTGAACCCCTCCATCTCGAGGAGCATGCCCATGCTCTGGGCCGAATCGATATTGTCGTCGACCACCAGCACGCGACAGCCACGATGACTGGGTGGCGGCGTCGATGCGCCGCTGGCAAGTGGCTCGCTGTTCAACTGGCCGCCTGCAGGGTCGCAGGGAAACGGATCCGCAACACATCACCCTTGGCATCAGATCCGGATGCCGGCAGCAGCACACCGCCGGCCGACTCGATCGCCAGACGGGCATGCAGCAGAGGCATCGGCAATCGGTTCGCAGGCGGCCGGAAAAGGTCCCAGATCGAGACAGATCGGTCGACACCTGCGTCGATGCTGAACTCGATCTGCCGCACACCCTCGTCGACGCGCAAGTCAATCCGCAGGGGCACGCCCGCAACACCGTTGCGCATCGCATAGCGCGCCATGTCGACAAATGAACGCGCCAGTGCATCGGCGTTGCCAGCGACGACAGACCATGCCGCATCGCCCGGCTTCGCCCCAAGCTCGAGCTCAAATTCGACTGCGCGGCCTTCGGCCTGCGGTGAATTGCGGATCAGGTCGATCTGCGACTGCAACAGATCGGCCAGATCAACACTGCCTGCCCCTTCATCGGCTTGGCCGCCTGCCAGCCGCAGCACACGCCCGAGCGTCTCGACCTGCTCAAGCTGCTCATCGACCGCCCGACGCAGTCCTGCCGCGGCCCGGGTCGCCAGCGCCGGCGCAGGACCGGCGGTTGCGCCCGGCGTATTGCTCAGAAGATGCAGCCATCCTGCCATCGCATTGAGCGGATTGCGAAGTTCATGAATCACCATCGATGCAAGCTCCTCGCCGGTCAGACCGCTCATGATTTCTCCAATGAGTTCGCCAATGAGGTCACCATCAAGGACGCCAAAGAGCTGGCGGACAAGGTGGCTGACAAGGTGGCCAGTTTCGCCGACCTCAGGCAGATTCGGTCAAGTCGGACAGTTCAACTCCGCCGGCGCAGGGGGGCGCCGGTCGAACTGATTGAAGCACAGGTCCGACAGCCGGGCGGAAAATAGGTTTCTTTCCTTGATCTGGCACAGAACAATCGCTGAAAAATCATCCCCTCGGATGCTCCGGACCGCTTCTTCCCGGCCGTTCCGGTGAGCGTCGCGCAGGCCGATCGGGATGTTCAGCGCGCTGCCCCGGTACCTTCACCGGCAAAGACGCTGCGCAGGATTGCCGATGACGCAGAGAATGATTCAGCATGAGACGATCTCGACTCGCAGCGGCGGGCACGGGGGTCCCGCAGAACCTTCAGAAGCCGGCAAGTTGCATGCCCGCCTCATCAGGACCCCGCCTCCTCAGCGTGACGAGCCGCTTCGAATCAGGTTGACCACTGCCAGCAGGATGATCGCCCCGCCAAGTGAGACCGACAGCGCACCGAGACTGAACTGGCTCTGATTGATCGTGCCCACGCCGAACAGCGGTGAGATCAGCCAACCACCCAGCATCGCCCCCACCACCCCTACCAGGACATTCAGGAACAAGCCCTGTTGCGCGTCGGTGCGCATGATGAGGCTCGCGACCCATCCGAGGATTCCGCCGACAAAAAGCCAGATGACCAGGTTCATGGCATTCTCCAGTGTTGTTCGTTCACCCATTGACGATAGCTAGCACACAACATGCCCGCTTGAGCTGTCTCCCCGGCCTGAGGCGTGGCTTGAAGTCCGTCCGATGAAGTCCTACAGCAACCCCGTCTTTGCCTACCGGCCCCGCGCCGACCAGCACACCGGCGCACCGGCGCGGCATCCGATTGTCGTGATCGGCGCCGGTCCGGTCGGGCTGGTCACCGCGATCGATCTGGCGGTGCAGGGCCAGGCGGTGGTGGTCCTGGACGACGACCAGACGGTCAGTGTCGGTTCGCGTGCGGTCTGCCACGCCAAACGCACGCTCGAGATCCTCGACCGCCTCGGCTGCGGCCAGCCGGTGGTCGATCGCGGCATCAGCTGGAGCCGTGGACGGGTTTTCCTGCGCGAGCGCGAGGTCTACGGTTTCGATCTGCTGGCCGAACCCGGTCATCGGCGACCGGCCTTCGTCAATCTGCAGCAATATCATCTGGAAGAGGCACTGGTGGCGCGCGCCGCCAGCCTTCCGGCGCTCGATCTGCGCTGGCGCAACCGGGTGACCGGCGTGCAAGCGGCCGACGATGGCGTGCGGCTCACCATCGAGACGCCCGACGGCCCTTATCAACTGGCCTGCGACTGGCTGGTGGTCGCCGACGGTGCGCGCAGCCCGGTTCGTCACCTGCTCGGGCTGCAAAGCGAGGGCAGGGTCTTTCACGACCGATTCCTGATCGCCGATGTGCTGATGAAAGCCGACTATCCGACCGAACGCTGGTTCTGGTTCGATCCGCCCTTTCACCCCGGCCAGTCGGTGCTGCTGCATCGCCAGGCCGACAATCTCTGGCGGGTCGACTTTCAGCTCGGCCCCGATGCCGATCCCGAAGAGGAGAAAAGGCCCGAGCGGGTCATGCCGCGGCTGCGGGCCATGCTTGGCGATCGCGACTTCGACCTTGAATGGGTGAGCGTCTACACCTTCCAGTGCCGACGCATGGAGGCCTTTCGCCATGGTCGGATGCTGTTTGCGGGTGATGCGGCGCACCAGGTCTCGCCTTTCGGCGCGCGCGGCGGCAACTCGGGCATCCAGGATGCCGATGCGCTCGCCTGGCGGCTGGCCCGCGTGGTTCGGGGCGAAGCCGATGAATCGGTCCTCGACGCCTGGGCACAAGAACGACAGGCTGCCGCCGACGAGAACATTCTCAACTCCACCCGCAGTACCGACTTCATCTCGCCCAAGTCCCCGATTGCGCTGTCGTTTCGCAACGCCGCCCTCGAGTTGGCCGCGACGCTGCCGTTTGCGCGGCGCATGGTCAACAGCGGCCGACTGTCGACGCCCACTGTTGCCGACGACAGTCCGGCGAATACTGCCGATACCTGTGCTGCCGATGCTCTCGGGGCTGCCGAGGCCATTGGCTTTGCCGCCCCGGCGATGCGCCCCGGCGCGCCTTCGGTCGACGCGCCCCTGCTGTCGGTCGATGGCCAGTCACACTGGTGGCTCGACCTTATCGGCGGCGGGTTTGACCTGCTGATCTTTACCGGATCGGCCTGTGCCGATACCGCCGCCTTGCCCGCCCGACTCAGCGCGCTCAGGCAAGTTCTGGACGAGGCCGGTCTGCCAGCCCTGCGCATCCACCGCGTGATGACCCGCGCCAGCGCGCCTGCCGCCAATCCGGGTGAGTCTGATGCCGACAGTCCTCTGACCGGTGCGCTAACCGGTGCGCTAACCGATGCCGACGGCCTGCTTGCCACCCGCTGCGACGCGCGCCCGGGTACGGTCTATCTGCTGCGCCCCGACCAGCATGTCTGCGCCAGATGGCGCAGCCTCGATCCGCAGGCGGTGGCGGGGTCGATGGCCCGGGCCCTCGGTCGCCCCCTCGGTCGCGCGATCGCAGACACCCTCGCCCCCTCCCTCGACGCCAACTCCTTTCGGCAGGCCACCACGCCGCCCGCCGCCACGCAGGCCTGAGATGTCCGATTATCTGAACACCGAGCCCGCTCTCGATCGGCCCGACGACTTCTATGAGGCGCTGATCGCCGCGCATCGCGGACTCAGCGACGAGCAGAGCGCCCAGCTCAACTGCCGGCTGATTCTGCTGATGGCCAATCACATCGGCCAACCGCAGGTGCTGAATGAAGCACTCGCGCTGGCCGGGCGTGGCCTTGACGCTCGTCCCTAAGCCGAGAGCACCACGGCGCAGCCGCTCTGCTCGCTGACCCGCCGTGACAGGGCTGCAAAGAGTTCGTCGCCGCTGCGCCCGTCAACCCAGCGGCCGGCATCCTGACGAAAGTGAAAGCCGCCTGCCCGGGCAGCAACCCAAATCTCCTGCGCGGCCGAGTGACTGTTGACGATGATCTTCGAGTCGTCTTCGAAGCTGAGAGTAATCACATTGCCCTGGCGCTCAATATCAAGGTCGAGTGTCGCCGCGTCGATTGCCGCTTCAATGCTTGTTTCAATGGCATCAAGCGCGGTCTCGGCAGCTCGCTGAAAGGCCAGTTCGGTCATGCTATTCTCGATTGATGAGTTGCAGGGCTGATCATAGACGCCGTTGTCCGGCATATCTGCCCGCGATTCTAGCGGTCAGCCTGTGCCTGGCCGCCTGCGGCCAGCGCGGGCCGCTCTACATTCCCAGGATTCCGGCCGAACCGCCGCCGCGCATCGTGCCGGCCAGCCCTGCAACCGTCCTGACGCCTGCCTCGCCCGACACTTCCACAGCACCCCCTGCCCGCCCATGCCCGCCATCGCAAACCTGCCCGCCTTCGCCCTGAGCGGCAACATCCTCCATGCCGAGGGCGTGGCACTGACCGACATTGCCAAGCGCTTCGGCACGCCCACCTGGGTCTATTCGCGTTCGGCGATCGAATCGGCCTGGAACGAATTTGCGCAAGCCACACAGGGGCGCCGCGCTCTGGTGTGTTTTGCGATCAAGGCCAACAGCAATCTGGCGATTCTCGACCTGCTCGCACGTCACGGCGCCGGTTTCGACATCGTCTCGGGGGGCGAACTGGCGAGAGTGCTGGCCGCCGGTGGCGATCCCTCGAAGATCGTCTTCTCCGGGGTGGGCAAAAGCCGCGAGGAGATGCGCCAGGCGCTGGCCGCCGGCGTGCGCTGCTTCAATGTCGAGTCTGAAAGCGAGCTGGTGCAACTCGATGCGGTCGCCGGATCACTCGGCCTGACAGCCCCGATCTCGCTGCGGGTCAACCCCGATGTCGATGCCGGCACGCACCCCTATATCTCGACCGGCCTGCGCGACAACAAGTTCGGCATCGCCCACGACCGTGCGCTGGCGGCCTATCGGCAAGCCAGGCAGCTGCCCAACCTGCGCATCGAAGGCATCGACTGCCATATCGGCTCGCAGATCACCGAGATCGAGCCCTTCCTCGCGGCGCTCGACCGCGTCCTCGATCTGACCGACCAGCTTGCCGCCGAGGGCATCGTCATCCGGCACCTCGATCTGGGCGGTGGCCTGGGCATCACCTACCGCGACGAGACACCGCCGGCGCGCGGTGCCATGCTCGCCGCAATCTTCGAGCGCATCGACGCCTGGGTCATCAAGCGCGGCCTGACGCCTGCCGAAGGCCCCGAGGTGCTCTTCGAATTCGGACGTGCCATGGTCGGCAACGCCGGCCTGCTGCTGACCCGCGTCGAGGTGCTCAAGCGCAACGGCGACCGGCACTTCGCAGTCGTCGACGCCGCGATGAACGACCTGATGCGCCCGGCCATGTACGAGGCCTGGCATGACATCGTCGCGGTGGCACCACCAAGCGCGCCTGCCGAGACCTACGACATCGTGGGGCCGGTGTGCGAATCGGGCGACTGGCTCGGACGCGATCGACGGCTCGCACTGGCCGAAGGCGATCTGCTGGCCATCCTGTCGGCCGGCGCCTACGGTATGTCGATGAGCTCCAACTACAACACCCGCACGCGCGGCGCCGAAGTCATGGTTGATGGCACCGCCGTGCATCTGGTGCGCGAGCGCGAACAGGTCGCCGATCTGTTTGCCGGCGAGCACCGACTGCCTGCGCGCTGACGGCATTCTGCGCGCAGGACACGCGGGGCGTCAGGCCTGCGTGCGAGGCGTCACTCGCTTGCGCCATCGATCGACCAGCCGCCAGCCGAGCAGCCCGATCACCACGGCGGCATACCAGCCGACTTCGGAATAATCATTTTTCCCGGCCTTGTGCCACCAGTAATGCAGGATGGCTGCAATCGCCACCGCGTAAACCAGTCGGTGCAGCTTTCCCCAGCGCCTGCCCAGTCTGCGAACCATCGCATCGGTTGAGGTCAGCGCCAGTGGAATCATCAGCACAAAGGCCGCAAAGCCCACGGTGATGAACGGCCGCTTGACGATGTCCTTGATGATCGCAGCGAGGTCGAACCACTGGTCAAGCCAGAAATACGTTGTGAAGTGCAGCGCGCCGTAAAAGAATGCGAAGAGACCGATCATGCGCCGCAGGCGCTGCAGCCAGTTCCAGCCGGTCAGGCGACGTGCGGGCGTGATCGCGAGCGTGATGCACAGAAAAACCAGCGTCCAGGTGCCGGTCGATCGGGTGACGAACTCGACCGGATTGGCGCCCAGGCCACCGAATGCGCCCGTGGTGCCGGCCAGCAGCAGCCGCGCGAGGGGCCCAAGCGCCAGCAAGAAGACCGCCGCCTTGATGGCGACAATCGGCACAGGCCGGGAACTCACCCCGAAACCTCAGCCGGCACTCAGATACTGCGCTTGAGATCCATGCCGGCATACAGACCGGCCACCTGATCGGCATAGCCGTTGAACATCAGCGTGGCGCGCTTGCGCACGAGAAAGCCGTCGTCACCGATGCGCCGTTCGGTGGCCTGCGACCAGCGCGGATGGTCAACCTCCGGGTTCACATTCGAATAAAACCCATATTCCTGCGGCGCAGCGCGATTCCAGGCGGTCACCGGCTGCTTCTCGACGAAGCGGATCTTGACGATCGATTTTCCGCTCTTGAAACCGTATTTCCAGGGCACGACCATCCGCACCGGCGCGCCGTTCTGATTGGGCAGCAACTCGCCATACAAGCCGAAGGACAGCAGCGTCAGCGGGTGGTTTGCCTCATCGATGCGCAGTCCTTCGACATAAGGCCAATTGAGCACCGAAGAGCGCAGTCCAGGCATCTGCTTCGAGTCATTGAGGGTCACGAACTCGACGAACTTGGCATTGCCATTAGGCTGCACGCGGCGAATGAGTTCGGACATCGAGTAGCCGACCCAGGGCACCACCATCGACCAGCCCTCGACGCATCGCATCCGATAGACGCGCTCTTCCATCGGAGCCAGTTTGAGCAGCTCGTCGATGTCAAAAACTCGGGGCTTATCCACCTCACCTTCCACGGTCACCGTCCAGGGGCGGGTCTTGAGCGAGCGGGCCGTCACGACCGGATCCTCCTTGTTCAGACCGAACTCATAGAAGTTGTTATACGTGGTCACGTCCTTGTAGGGCGTGGCCTTGTCATTCGGACCGAGCGTCGACAGGGGGCTTGCCTTGCCGGGCAGTCTGGCTTCGGGCCGGGTCTCGGTCCGAGTGGTCTGTGCGCTCAGCCATCCCGGCGCAGGCAGGGCGATACCGGCTGCAGCCGCCTGCACGATGCGGCGACGATGCGTCCAGACCGAGCGCGGCGTGATCTCGGAAGGCTCGGGCAGATGGCGGGGGGGCGTCCTGATCAGCATGGTCTGCTCCTTGTGTCGGTCGACATCATGAGAGGCGTTGGGAACATCGGTGGAAACATCAATGTCCACTTCGGTGACAGCCTCAGCGTGCCATTGTGCACGCCGAAATGACAGCGGGCGTCCGAAGACGCCCGTCGCAAGCTCGCTGCCAGGGTGAACCGGTTTCGGTCAGCGCAGGCCGGCGATGTAGTCGGACACCGCCTTGATCTCTGTGTCGGACAGCCGCGCTGAGATGGTCATCATCTGGGCGTTGTTACGGCGCGTGCCGGCACGGAACTGGTTAAGCTGCGACTCGGTGTAATCAGCCCACTGGCCACCCAGGCGCGGATATTGCGCCGGAATGCCCGCACCTGCCGGGCCGTGGCAACCGGCGCAAGCCGGGACCTGCTTCTCGGCGATGCCGCCGCGCCAGATGTTCTGACCCAGTGTCACCAGGTCCTTGTTGCGCGCCGATGAGGGCTTCAGGGGCTGCTTCGCGAAATAGGCAGACAGATCACGGCGATCGGCATCGGACAGCCCTGCTGCCATGCCGGCCATGATCGCGTTGGCTCGCTCGGCTTCCTTGGCGCCCTGCTTGGGCACGAAGTTGACGAGCTGCTTGTAGAGATAATCAGCATGCTGGCCGGCAAGCTTGGGATTGGCCGGGGTGGGGGCGTTGCCGTCAGCGCCATGACAGGCGGCGCAGACCTGGCCTGCAAGTTGCTGCCCGCGAGCCGGATCGACCTTTGCCGGCGCAGACTGGGCAAACGCGGCGCCTGCCGTCAGCAGCACTGCTGCAGATGCAAAAAGCACCTGAAAAAGCCGCCCGAAAGAGGTACGCATGGCAGTACCCGGCGAAGAAGTCGACACCTTGATCATCAGAAACACCTGAAAGTCTAATTTCAATCGAACGTCGAACTATACAATAGAGCGATTTCATGCCGCTTCTCACAACCGCTCGTTTTCACACCACCGTCGCTGCGCTGCACCAGATGCCGCGCGAGGGGCTGCTCGAAGTCGCCTTCGTCGGGCGCTCCAATGCCGGCAAATCCTCGGCCATCAATGTGCTGTGCAACCGGCGCCGGCTGGCCTTCGCAAGCCGAACGCCAGGCCGCACCCAGGCGCTGAACTACTTCGCGGTCGGGCCGGTCGATCGGGCGATCGCCTATCTGGTCGACACGCCGGGTTATGGCTATGCCTCGGCGCCGCTCGAAACCAAGCGCACCTGGGATCATCTGGCCGGCGAATACCTCAGCAGCCGACCGCAACTCGCCGGCACCGTGCTGATGGCCGACATCCGCCGCAAGCTCACCGATCTCGATCGCCGCCTGCTGGCATGGGTGCCCGATAGCGTTCGCCTGGTGGTCACCCTGACCAAATCCGACAAGCTGCCAAGACAACAAGCCCGCCAGGCGCTTCGCGATGTCATCGACGAACTCGAACAATTGCGGCCTGGTGCCGACAACAAGGTCCTGCTCTTTTCGGCTTTGAACCGCTCCGGCAGTGACGATCTGACCGCTGTGGTAGAAAACTGGATTGCGGTCGGACTGCCCGCCTCGCCCAAGGAAACAACAAATGCCTGAATTCCCCCAGACCAACACCGGCTTTCCCACCCAGCGGCCGCGCCGTTTGCGGCGCGACGACTTCAGTCGCCGGCTGGTGCGCGAAAACATCGTGACCGCCGATGACCTGATCTATCCCTGCTTCGTGATCGAAGGAAAGGGCATCTCGCAGGCAGTGCCCTCAATGCCGGGTGTCGAACGCTATTCGATCGACCGGCTTCTGGCGGTGGCCGAGCAGTGCGTGGCGCTGCGCGTGCCGGTGCTGGCGATCTTCCCGGTGATCGAGCCTTCGATCAAGACGCCGGACGGCCGCATTGCCACCGACCCCGATGGTCTGGTGCCCCGGGCAGTCAAGGCGGTCAAGGACCGCTTCCCGCAGCTCGGTGTCCTGACCGATGTGGCGCTTGACCCTTACACCTCACATGGCCAGGACGGTGTGATCGACGACAACGGTTATGTGATCAACGAAGCCACTGTCGAGATCCTGCGCGATCAGGCGCTGGTGCAGGCTGCCGCGGGTGTCGACATCGTCGCGCCATCCGACATGATGGACGGGCGTATCGGATCGATTCGCCAGGCCCTGGAGGGCGCGGGTCACATCCACACACGGATCATGGCCTACTCGGCCAAGTACGCCTCGGGCTTCTATGGTCCCTTCCGGGATGCAGTCGGCTCGGCCAAAAATCTTGGCAAGTCCGACAAGAAGACCTATCAGATGGACCCGGCCAACAGCGACGAAGCGCTGCGCGAGGTCGCGCTCGACCTGCAGGAAGGTGCCGACATGGTCATGGTCAAGCCCGGCATGCCCTATCTCGATATCGTTCGCCGGGTCAAAGACACCTTTGGCGCGCCGACCTTCGTCTATCAGGTCAGTGGCGAATACGCGATGCTCAAGGCGGCCGCTGCCAACGGCTGGCTCGACGAGCGCACCGTGGCGCTCGAGTCACTGCTGGCGATGAAGCGTGCCGGCGCCGACGGCGTGCTCACCTACTTCGCGCTCGATGCGGCGCGCTGGCTCAAGGAAGGCTGATAGCCGCGGTCTCAGTTCGCAAAGCGACGGCGGGTCAGCACAACAGCGAGATAAAACCCGCCAACAGCATAGGCCAGCAAGATGGCCACATGGTGCACAACATCATGCGGCCATTCACCAAGTACCAGAGGGCGGGCAAGCGCAACTGCTGCCGTCAGCGGCAGGACCGCGCTGAAGGCCTGCAGCCAGTCGGGCAGTTGCGTCACCGGAAAGAAAACGCCCGACAGAAACGACATCGGCGTCAGTACCAGGGTGAAGTAATACGAGAAAAAATCGTAGCCTTGTGCGAGCGCATTGACGCACAAACCGAGTGCGGCAAAGGCCAGGCCGGTGAGCAGCACGACCGGCAACACTGCCAGCAGCGTCGGCTCGCGCGTGACGCCGAGCCCCCAGGCCACCAGAATGATTGCCAGCCCCGAGATGCAGCCCTTGATTGCCGCCCAGATCCATTCGGCGGCCATCACATCATCAAGCAGCAATGGAGCGTTGAGCAGTGACTCCCAGGTCTTCTGGATATGCATCCGCGAGAACGCCGAATAGAGCGACTCGAAACTCGCCGCCATCATGGTGCTCATGCAGATCGAGCCGGCGGCCAGAAACACGATGTAGGGCACGCCATCGATTGCATTGAGCAACTGACCGAGCCCATAGCCGAAGGCCACCAGCGTGATCAGCGGGTCGGCGACGTTGGCGAGCAGACTCGGAATCGCAAGTTTTCGCCAGACCAGAAAATGACGCCGCAGCACAGGGACCAAGCGGTGCGTCAGTCGCGGCCAGGCAAAGCGGCGGGCGGAAGCGGCGGGCAGGTTGGCGGCGGTTTGCAGCATGTCGTCAGTCACGCAGTTCGCGTCCGGTGAGCTTGAGAAAGACATCCTCAAGATTGGCAGGTCGATGCAACACGCGCAGGTCAGTGCGCTGATTCAACGCCGCCAGGGCGGTCTCGGGGTGCTGGCAATAGGCGAAGGTGGTCTCGCCCACCGTCTCGACCCGGTCACAGCCGAGAGACGGTGCCTGAGCCGCCCACTGCTCGCGCCCCGGGCCGTGAACCTCGATGACATGCGGCTCGATCTCACGGGCGATCAGTTCGACCGGCGAGGCCTGCGCGATCGCACGGCCATGATCGATGATCAGCAGCCGGTCACACAGGCGCTCGGCCTCGTCCATGAAGTGGGTGGTGAGTACGATGGTCTTGCCCTGCGCCAGCAGGCGCTTGAGCCGCTCCCAGATCAGGTGGCGCGCCTGCGGGTCGAGGCCGGTGGTCGGCTCATCGAGAAAGAGCACCTTCGGATCGTTGATCAACGCGCGGGCGATCGTGAGGCGACGCTTCATGCCGCCGGAGAGTTCCTGGATACGCGCATTGCGCTTGCTCTGAAGCTGCGAAAATTCGAGCAAAGGATCGATGCGCGAACGGGTGAGCGAATCGGGCTGTCCGAAATAGCGGCCAAAAACCAGCAGGTTTTCGGCAACGGTGAAGTCGGGATCGAGCGGATCGTTCTGGGGGACAACCCCGACCTCGACTCGTGCCTCACGGCCTCGGGAAGGGACCGGCTCACCAAGCAGCGTGATCGCACCGGCAGCCGGCTCCATCAGACCGAGGGCGAGCTTGAGAGTCGTACTCTTGCCGGCGCCATTGGGGCCCAGCAAACCGAAGCACTCTCCGCGGCGAACCGAGAAGCTGAGGTCATCGACCGCCTGATGGTCTGCGAACCGCTTGACCAGTCCTTCGACCCGCAGCACTGCGTCGGTATCAGCCATCTGCATTCACCGTTGCCCTGACGACCCAGGCCCTGACGTCGGTTACCGCCGTAGGCCCTGCGCTGAAACACAAGCGGCGCCCTGACGGCGCCGCATGCAACTACCCGAACTGTGACGCGGTGATCAGGCCGCGGCGCTTGCCTCGCCGGCAGCGGCGTCAACTTCTGGGCGATCCATCAGTTCGACCAGCGCCATCGGCGCGTTGTCGCCGATACGAAAGCCGAATTTCAGGATGCGCAGATAGCCGCCGTTACGCTTGGCATAACGAGGTCCGAGCTCATTGAAGACCTTCACGACCATGTCACGATCGCGAAGACGATCGAAGGCCAGACGACGGTTGGCCAGCGACGGCTTCTTGCCGAGGGTGATGATCGGCTCGACCACGCGGCGCAATTCCTTGGCCTTGGGCAGAGTGGTCTTGATCATCTCGTGCTTGAGCAGCGAGACAGTCATATTGCGCAGCATCGCTTCGCGATGGCTGCTGGTACGGTTCAGTTTTCGAAGTCCGAGACGGTGACGCATGATTCTTTCCTTGGTATCGGCGCGGGATCAGGGGCGATCGAGGCCCGCAGGCGGCCAGTTCTCGAG
>Ga0114979_10000351_pt1 | contig 30232 bp, 20 predicted proteins | sample S_140625_EF_Meta_FD_87315 | JGI IMG/M metagenome (GOLD analysis project Ga0114979, IMG submission 87315) | Freshwater microbial communities from Lake Simoncouche, Canada to study carbon cycling - S_140625_EF_MetaG | ecosystem: Environmental > Aquatic > Freshwater > Lake | place: Lake...
CGGCTGCAAACATTGCCCGTATGGCTTTGATATCCGCACCGGGAAATTCAAGGACTGATTCATTTACATTTGAGCCATGCTATACAAAACGCTTTGGCTTTCTCTTCTCTTCACGGCCGTCATACCCACTGTTACAAACGCGCAAGATTCAACTTCCGTTTCCTTCGAAGGCTACGGTGAAATCTATTACGCTGCCCAACAATCCTCACAGTCCGAGCGTCCGGACTTTCTCTATAACCACACTGCAGATGGACTTGCCGTAAACATCGCTTGGCTGAAATGGACTGTTGAACGCAACCGCTGGAGAATCATTGCAGCTCCCATGGTGGGAACGTACGTCAACCGAAACCTAGCTAGTGAACCCAATGCTGTTCAGCATATTTACGAGGCCTCCATCGGGTATCAATTCCGAGGCAACGCTAACAGCCGTTTCGATGTCGGTGTCATGCCCTCTCACATTGGTCTTGAGTCTAACATCGGTAAAAACAACCTCAACCTTACCCGCAGTCTGCTCGCCGAAAACACCCCTTACTACGAATGCGGTCTTCGCTGGTCCGGCACGACCGATAACGGCCTTAGCTGGGCTGTTCTGGTGCTGAATGGCTGGCAACGTATCGCTGTGGCCGACGATCGAAACAGACCCAACTTCGGAATGCAACTTCAGCATGATAACAAAAAGGGGCGCGTGCTGAATTACTCCAACTACTTGGGAAGCATCAACGGGCGTTATAGCGCGTATCACAATTTTTACGCAACGCAAAAACTGACACAAGGTTGGTTCATCAATGCAGAGTTTAACTACGAAGCCATGGACCGAACAAAAGACTTCATCGGCGGCTCGGTGGCCCTTGGTAAACAGTTTTTCAAAGACTGGACCGTAGCCGCGCGCATTGAACAAGTACGCGATGCGAGCAGTGCATACTTCGCCACACGCTCCATCCCCACACAAATCAACCCCGGGGGCTGGTCAGCCAACATCGACTATCAGCCGCATAAAGCCATCAAATGCCGCTTAGAAGCAAGACGTCTATGGTCATTAAATCGCGAATCCTACGAAGACTTGGCTCTTTACGCTCCGGATTGGCTATACACTGCGGCTTGTTGCATCTCTTTTTGAACTGTTCACGAGCGGTTGAGGTTTATAGGTACTTAACGACATTTGCATAAATTCTCTAGACAGTATGAGTACCCTCGAAATAACCCGTGAAACGGAAGCGTTAGCCGCATTTCAAGAAGCAATTACAACAGGCATCCCCTCGACTTTGCCTACGATGCCGGCTTTTGATGATTCCATCAATCATGCGCCCAAGCGCAAGGAAATACTGTCCGACGAAGAACAGAAACTCGCCCTGCGCAATGCCTTAAGGTACTTCCCTGCTCAACTGCATGCCACATTGCTTCCGGAATTCAAACAAGAACTAGAGAACTACGGTCGTATTTACATGCATCGCTTCCGGCCCGCCTACGCCATGCATGCTCGTCCTATCGAGCAATATCCGGCGAAATGCCAACAGGCCGCCGCGATCATGCTCATGATTCAGAATAATCTGGATCCACGTGTAGCGCAACATCCGCATGAACTGATTACCTACGGTGGAAACGGAGGTGTATTTCAGAACTGGGCGCAATACCTGCTTACGATGCACTATCTCAGTGAAATGACCGAAGAGCAAACACTCGTTATGTATAGCGGTCATCCACTCGGCTTGTTTCCCTCACACAAAGACGCACCGCGCGTAGTGGTTACCAACGGTATGATGATTCCCAACTATTCCAAGCCGGATGATTGGGAACGCTTTAATGCGCTTGGTGTAACACAATACGGACAGATGACTGCAGGTTCATACATGTACATCGGTCCGCAAGGCATTGTGCACGGAACTACCATCACCGTAATGAACGCCGCACGCCGCATGCGTGAGCAACGCGGCATGTCGGCCAATGATCCCATTCTCTTTATCACTGCAGGACTCGGCGGAATGAGCGGCGCACAGCCCAAAGCCGGAAACATCGCCGGTGTGATCTCGATCACCGCAGAGGTCAATCCCAAAGCAGCATACAAGCGCCACGAACAAGGTTGGGTTGACGTGATTACCGACAACCTCGATACTCTCTGCAACGAGGTACGCAAGGCCATGGCCGAGAACAACATCATTTCGTTTGCTTACATCGGCAACATCGTCGATGTATGGGAAAAATTCGATGCAGAAAATATTACCGTCCATCTGGGCAGCGATCAAACATCGCTGCACAATCCATGGGCAGGAGGTTATTACCCGACAGGCATATCTTACGAAGAAAGTAATCGTATGATGGCCGAGCAACCGGAGACATTTAAAACACGCGTTCAGGAAACATTGCGTCGCCATGCCGCTGCCGTCAACAAACACGCAGCGAAAGGAATGTACTTCTTCGACTATGGCAATGCGTTTTTGTTGGAAGCCTCGCGCGCAGGCGCAGATGTAATTGCAAGCGAAGAACAAAAAAAAGGAAGAACACCGCGCGAATTCAAATACCCCAGTTACGTGCAAGATATTCTCGGACCCATGTGTTTCGACTACGGCTTCGGGCCTTTCCGTTGGGTGTGTTGCAGTGGTAAAGCGGAAGACCTCGAACGCACCGATCGCATTGCAGAGGAAGTGCTCAGCGAACTGATGCAATCAGCTCCTGAAGAAATCCGTCAGCAAATGGCCGATAACATTCAGTGGATTAAGGAAGCCGGCAAAAACAAACTCGTTGTTGGATCACAAGCCCGCATCCTTTACGCCGACGCCGAAGGGCGCATGCGCATTGCGAAAGCATTCAATGATGCTATTGCCGCAGGAACCATCGGAACCGTCGTGCTGGGTCGTGATCACCATGATGTATCCGGCACCGACTCACCTTATCGCGAGACCTCCAACATCTATGACGGATCGCGCTTCACCGCCGACATGGCTGTTCAAAATTTCGTTGGCGACGCCTTCCGCGGCGCTACCTGGGTCAGCCTGCATAACGGCGGCGGTGTAGGTTGGGGTGAAGTCATCAATGGCGGATTCGGTATGCTGATCGATGGCAGCAAGGACAGCGAACGCCGACTCAAAAGCATGCTGCATTGGGATGTCAACAACGGCATCGCACGACGAGCTTGGGCGCGCAACGATGAAGCGAAATTTGCTATTGCACGAGCCATGGAAGGTGAGCCTCTGTTGAAAGTGACGATGCCCAATGAGGTTGACCCTGAACTGGGCATTTAAGCGAAATACTCTAGTTGTTTCTAGCTTACGTGAATGACCTTTTCGGAGCGTGCTGTGATCCTTCCAATAGGGTGCGCGAATGCGCCTAAACCGAAATCATTCATACACGCTTCGACTTCTGCCTTTGCTCCCTCAGCTACACTGATCAGAATGCCCCCGCTCGTTTGAGGGTCACACAATAACATGAGTTGCGGTAAACTCAGTGTTGAGATGCGTGAAGCATAGTAGCTGTAGTTCTTCATGGTCATATCCGGATAGATATGACGGGCGATGTAAGCATTCAAAAACGGATAGACCGGAACTGTTTCAATACTGAGTTCTGCGCTCAGCCCACTGCCCTCGCATACCTCCAACAGATGCCCTGCCAGACCGAAGCCGGTCACATCCGTCATGGCGTGCACTCCATTCATCTTTCCAAAAGCCTCTCCAATTTTATTCAGCGAGCTCATATAAGCAATCGCCACGTCGAGGTGTGAAGGATCATCCAGTTGTCCGCGCTTGACTGCCGCGCTAATAATACCGGCGCCGAGCGGCTTGGTGAGGTAAAGAAAATCTCCCTCCTTCGCGGTGTTGTTGCGTTTCAGATGCGTTTGATGAACGCGGCCACTCACCGCCAATCCGAAAATAGGCTCGGCGCTTTCGATGCTGTGTCCTCCGGCCAGAGGCACTCCGGCTAATCTGCAAACTAAACGAGCGCCTTCCATTACCTGACGAGCGTGTGCCGTCGGTAATCGATCGATAGGCCAACCCAAAATGGCAAGGGCCATCATAGGACTTCCCCCCATGGCGTAAACATCGCTAAGTGCGTTGGCTGCTGCGATTTTGCCAAAGGCATAAGGATCATCCACCATTGGCATAAAAAAATCTGTGGTAGAAATCAAACCCTCATCACCGTCCCAATGCATGACCGCTGCATCATCGTGTGATTCATTGCCCACCCAGAGCCGCGGATCAACAGGTAAATCTTCGCAGGATGTCTCAAGGATTTCTTTCAAAGTTGCCGGTGAAATTTTACACCCGCATCCTGAACCCTTGCTGTATTGTGTCAGTTTAATATCCTCCATGTTCGATTGCTTAGTTTGGTTTCAACCGGATTAATTCATGCGCAATAGACCTGGCATCATCATCCTGAACGCTAATTACTCGCTCGTACTTACCCTTTCGCTCCCGAATGGCATGCTCGTAATTGCGATCATAATAATCCAACAGCGGCATCACCCAGCCCATCAGGTCGCCTTCGTTGAGAGCATCCAAGCTGATCTTGACACGATCGCCACCCATCCGTTTGGTTATGCCACGGGTTTTTTCGGCAAGCAACTCTTTATCGAATTGTCCATATTCACTGAGGATGCGCACAGCACGAGCATCTACAGGACGATCAACAGAAATCAAATTAGCATAAGAAGATTGATCAAAGAAGAAATCGGGTATCCGGACTTTCCCAATGAATCGGCTTTCATTTTCAATCCATAGTCGGTTGCAATCGAGATAATCACGCAATACCCAAGCAAGTTTGTTTTCAAAAATCTCCTGTGTTGGCTGGTCGGGCATTCCAAGGCCACCGAATGCTGATCCGCGATGATTGGCGAGTGTTTCCAAATCAACAACCGCCTCGTTGAGTAACTGAAGTTCCTGTAAAATTTCCGTCTTACCCGTGCCTGTTTTTCCGGATAACACGAGCAAAGGCCACTTGCGCGCAAACAGCGCAAGACAATCCTGACGGAACTCCTTATATCCGCCCTCCAGCACATGCACCTCTAGGCCTGCTGAAGAAAGCAACCAGGCCATCGTATTACTGCGAATACCACCTCTCCAACAGTAAATCAAAACCTTTCCCTGCTGAGCCACATTCTTGGCCGTATCGATGTAGGATGCAAACTTGTGACCTACCAATTGATAGCCCAGATGCACTGCTGCGTCTCGTCCGCTCTGCTTATAGGTTGTGCCCACTTGATGGCGTTCGTCATCATTGAGCAGTGGAAGATTGTACGCGCCCGGTATATGGCCTTGCGCAAATTCCTTAGGGCTTCTCGCATCCAACAAGGGTATGCCACTCTTTACCTGCTCTAAAAACGCGGTAATGTCGATAGTTTTAAGCATGGACTACCTGCCGTCGCCGTCAAGTAAGTTACCCAATCCACCGAGTATGCCTCCCTCTTCCTTACGTCCACCGACGCCGGCATATGACGAGATACGCGAAGCAAGGCGTGAAATAGGAAGCGTTTGCAGCCATACCGTGCCGGGTCCGCGCAACGTTGCGAAGAAGAATCCTTCTCCACCGAAGAGTGTGTTTTTTACTCCCCCTACAAATTGTATATCATAGTCGATGGTTTGGGTGTAGGCCACAACGCAACCGGTATCAATTTTCAGCACTTCACCGGGCTGCAAGTCGCGCTTCATAATGTGGCCTCCTGCATGACAGAACGCCATACCATCGCCTTCAATCTTTTGCATGATGAAACCTTCGCCACCAAAAAGCCCTGTTCCCAGTTTGCGCTGAAACTCTATTCCAATGCTTACGCCTTTGGCTGCGCAGAGAAAGGCATCCTTCTGACAAACAATTTTTCCGTTCATCTGCTGCAGATCCAACGCAATAATTTTTCCCGGATAGGGCGATGCAAACGCCACTTTCGCTTTGCCTAAACCACGATGCGTGAAGGTGGTCATGAACAAGCTTTCGCCCGTAAGCAAGCGTTTTCCGGCACCCACGATTTTACTGAAAAAACCGCCACTCTGCTGACTTCCGTCGCCAAACACGGTTTCCATTTGTACACCATCATCCATGTACATAAACGCTCCGGATTCGGCAACGACCGTTTCCTGAGGATCGAGTTCAATTTCTACACATTGCATCTCTTCGCCGAAGATGCGATAATCAATTTCGTGATTTGTTCTCATGTTGAAAGATTATGAATTGGGAGTAAAGGTAGGAAGACAGCTTAACAAAGGACCTTCGGATTAAGTTCGAAATGCCTAATCCGAAAAAGCCAATCCATCGGACTGATAAAGATTGCCTGTGCTGTTGATGCCATGACATAACTTCGGAACTGTATGAAAAAACAGGTTCTATTGCAATCAACCCAAACTGCGCTGCGCATCAAAGAGGCGGCTCGAGAGGTTTTCCTGAAGCATGGCCTTGAAAACGCGCGCACTGCAGACATTGCCGCGCTATCGGAATCAAATCCATCTCTAATCTTCTATCACTTTCGGAGCAAGGAAAAGCTCTATCAATTGGTCATGCTGGAAGAGTTGGACGTTTTTCTAAAAGCATTGGTGCCTATTGTCAAGGATCCCGCTACGGAGTTCGAAAAGAAAGTAGAACTCTTCGTTGAACACTTTAATTGCCTTGTGAGTCAAGGGCCACATATGGCCATGTATGTTCTGACAGAAATGCAGAAGCGTCACTCGGTCGTAAAGATTGCTATCAAAAAAATGAGCAACACTTTGCGGAACTCTAATATGGCGGAACAGCTGCGTGGGGCGGTTAGCAGGGGAAAATACAAGTCGGTTTCTTTCGCGCATGTCATCATGAATGTTACGGGGCTTTCGGTTTTTCCCGTGATTGCCGGTCCCATTATCTCTGTTATGGGCGGAATGAAACAAGCTGAGTACGATCAGTTGGTGCGTGACCGTCAGCGCGAAATCACGGCGTGGGTGCTGCACATGCTGCGGTGAGGTGTGCTACTCGGGTGGACCCAAATCGCACCGCAGAGTTGAGCGATAGATGCTGCAATGTTTGGTGCTCTGTGTTTGAGCCACGAATGCATGGATTATCTCTCTGCGGATTTGCGGTTAGCCCACCATTTAATTGTGGGCTATGAGTGGAGGGCCAAGGTGAAACCCTTACACCAACTCAATCTCGAACTCCGTCAATTGTACGAACTGTTCAATGCGCTCGTGAATCTCCTCTTTAGTGATCTCAAGTAATCGATCCGGACCGAATTTTTCGCAGGTGAAGGAAGCCATGGCGGAGCCCACGATGATGGCGCGCTTCATGTTTTCGAAGGAGATGTTTTCGGTTTGAGCCAAGTACCCAATGAAGCCGCCTGCGAACGTGTCGCCCGCGCCTGTTGGATCAACAACCTCTTCCAAAGGAAGTGCAGGTGCGAAAAAGACATTTGTTTTATCGAACAACAACGCTCCGTGTTCACCTTTTTTGATGATGAGGTATTTAGGTCCGAGCTCAAGAATTTTCTTTGCTGCTTTTACGAGTGAGTGCTCCTTGGCCAGTTGGCGTGCTTCCTCATCGTTGATGGTGAGCACGTCGACTTTTGCAATCACCTGCATGAGGTCGTCCCAAGCGATGTCCATCCAGAAGTTCATGGTATCCATGACCACGAGCTTCGGGCGTTCATTGAGTTGCTCAATGACGCGCATTTGGACGGCAGGGGCCAAGTTGCCGAGCATCAAAAAGTCGCAGTTTTTATAGGCTTCCGGGATAACAGGGTCGAATGTGGCCAACACATTTAGGTCTGTAACCAGCGTATCGCGTGAGTTCATGTCGTAGTGGTACTTACCGGACCAATAGAACGACTTTTCGCCTTGTTTGATTTGCAGGCCGCCCTGATCGATACCGCGCTTGGTCATTTCGTCAAGCATTGACTTGGGGAAATCATCGCCCACGACAGAGACAAGTCCCGATTCTTTGACGAAATGGGAAGCGCACAACGTTATATACGTAGCGGCGCCGCCGATAACGTGATCCATTTTAGCGAAAGGAGTTTCAATAGAATCGAAGGCAACGGTGCCAACAGCAACAAGACTGGCCATAGAAAAAAATTTTGCGCGAAGATATTGTGGTTTGCGGGATAAGTTGTAATATTGCAACCCTTTTCAGAACAACCCCCTGAAATCGGTGCTTTAGTCTCGGCTCAGTCGGGATTGCTGAAGTGAACGAGTGGTCATCGCTTGATTTTCGAATAGAGACTCAACCGAAGATTCCTCAGTAGCTCAGCTGGTTAGAGCACATGACTGTTAATCATGGGGTCCCTGGTTCGAGCCCAGGCTGAGGAGCGAAGGCTGTCACTGAGGTGATGGCCTTTTTTATTTAACATTGTGTAGTCCCTGGATGAGTCTGGGTTCAGGCGAGATAGCAAAGGCTGTCACAAAGTAATGGCCCTCTTTCGAAATTCAGAGTCCACAAACAATTCGTGCATTCGCGGCCTAAACTCCCCTCACCACCGTGAACGACAAACGCACTCCTTGCTCCGTTACAACACTGTAAATACCAGCAGACCAAAATTGAACATCCACGGTCGTCTGCATCTGCGTGATTACGCCCGAATAAACAACGCTGCCCGATGCATCATAGATCCGGTAAGTCGAGCCCTGCCCTTGACTAAACATCACCCGCAATTGATCTGTGCACGGATTCGGATAAAGTGCAATTCCTGCTGACGATGGTGAGGTAACGACCCCCAACACCACCTCAAACCCGGCTGATACCTCCGACTCACACACATCCTCAATCGAGATGACGGAATACACACCGTCCTCGGTTGCCAAATATTCCGCGCCCGTGGCATCCGGAATCGTCTCCCCATTCAAAAACCACTGATGACCGGGCGCATCATCCGACAACAACAACTGTCCATCCGACGTCAATGTTCCGGCAGTAATGACAGGAGTCGCAACATCCAGCACTCCCAAGTTCAAGGCTTCACTCATAGCAGAGCAGCCATTTTCATCCACTACCATCGCCGTCCAAACTCCCGCCTGGGAAACCTCCTGTGCATTCACAAAATCGGTAATGAACTCTACCCCATCCAACAACCACGTGTATGACAAAGCCGCAGAAGCCTGAACATCGAGAAACTGCGTCTGTCCCGCACAAATATTGACATTGCCCGTTGGCTCCATCAGCACGACCGGCGCTTCAAACATAACCACTTCTGCCGCTTGTGATAAGGCCAGGCAGCCCACAGAGTTGGTCAATTCAACACTGTAACTACCGGGAACCGTAACCAACAATTCCGCAGATTCTTCGCCAACCAATACACTATCGTCCAACATCCATACGTAAGCATGCCCGGGAGCGGCTGAGATTGTTAGCGTATCCGCTCCGCACAACAACGGCCAGTCATTCTCCACCGACAACGAACCGTCCGGCAATAACTCTACGATGACCTCCACACTGTTGGACAACTCGCGGCATCCATTACTGTCTGTTATTCTTGCGGAATAGATTCCTGAATCAAATACAGTCCATAATACCTCAGAAGCGCCGACAATGGGCGCGTTATTATTCAACCACTCAATGCTGCCGCTGCCCGACGCAATCGAAAGTTGTAGCTGATCTCCCGCGCAAAAAACTGTTGGACCATTGGCTACAATCATCACCTCTTGCTGTGGCAAATACTCCAGGAATACAGAACTCGTAATCGCCTCACAACCCGAAGTTGTCTCCGTCACCAATGCATGATACTCGCCGGCATATGAAACCCAAATCGAGCTTCCCGCTTCGTTCGGAAGCAACGCCTCTTCGTGATACCACTGGAGTTGCTGATTGGGTGAAGCACTCGCAACCAACTCAAGACTGTCGCCTTCACAAATGGCCGGCGAACCGGCCCAAGCCACCGCAACCTCCGGTAGCGGATGAATCACCACACTCACAGGTGCTGACGTGCTCGCACAAATCGACCCTTCGTTACCAACTACCGTATAATCGCCGGATTGCAAAGCCTGATACTCCTGCTGTTCCGCACCCACGATAATTGTCCCATTGCGATACCATTGCCAGATCACTTCGCTGCCTGCACCTGCACCGGAAGCCGAAAGAAGAACACCCTGTTCCTCGCACGCCGACGTGCCTGACGGTGCTTCTATAAGAGCGTTTAGCGGCGATAGAATAATCACCTCAACAGGTGCAGATTCCAATTGACACAAAAGAGAAACCACAATGACCGTGTAGATGCCCGACTGATTGGCCACATAAGACCCCGTTGTCGCACCATCGATGTACTCGCCATCACGCAGCCAGGCAATACCGTTGGCACCGGTGATGGTGGCCGTTAACGTCACCGCCTGCCCACAACCTACAACCGGACTTGGTTGATCAATAACCACACTCAACCCGGCCTCACCTGTTGCGGCACGAACATAATCGTTGCCGACTGCTGACCGCTGCGCTTCCAACATACCAATTGACGCGCACCACAGGCAAACCATCAAAACATATTGCAATTTCATACTTGCAAAGTAAGCGGATTTCGCACTCCAACTGACCGCCCCAACCCTTCCAATCCGTAATCCGTAATCTGTAATCTGTAATCAAAAAGGGCCGCCTTGCGGCAGCCCCTTTGAATATGCATGTTTGCAGGTTTCGATTAGAACAACCAACCTAAACGGATAGTTGACTGGAAGTTTGGACCCCAACCTGAAGTTTTGGTAGGGCTGGTGAATTCCAATGGGTTTCCTGGGCCAATGATAGTCTGGTACTCGATAGCAGTACCTTCATTGTTCCAAGTAGCTTGATAGAAGTCGATGTCATTCTGAGCATCTGGACGACCACCGGTGCTCTCTGGACCAGTGCTGTATTTCCAAGCATCTTCGTTGCTAGCTGCAGTTTCACGATCCTTGTAAGATGTGTTTTGGAAACCAAGGCTAACTTCAGCACCCAAGTAGAAATTGTCAACGAAATAGAAGTCAACACCGGCCAACGCATTCAAACCGAATGAGCTAGAACCGTTCTTTACAGTCATGTCCCAAGTCTGCCAGTTTTCAGGCTTCGACTGGTCGTCAGCGTTGTTTGAGTTGTGGAACTCACGCGTCATCTCAGAGCTAGACATTGAAAACGCCAACTCAGCACCTACGTAAGGAGACAGACGATCTGTACCCTGGAAGTGCATCTCATAACCCGGACGGATAGAGAAGTTGAACGACTTCATGGTCTGGTTCAATTCAGGAAGTACCACCTTGGCACCATCTGAACCATCAACTTGTGTCTGCTGCTCATACACCTCAGACATGTTGGTACCACCGATGTTGAAACCAACACGGATAGCACTGCTTTCACTGTTAAACATACGGAAACGGAAACCGTTTGGCATGCCGATCGGAGAACCTCCGAATGGATTAAACTCAACTTCAAGGTTCTTTTCGCCACCTTGAAACTTCTGAGCTTGTGCACCTACCGCAGTGGTTGCAACCAGCGCGATAAACAAAACTGCTTTTTTCATATAAATTGAATTTTGGATTTGTACCGACAAACATCTGATGAATTCACGCACCGAACATGATAAAAAGTGGACTTTTTCAACAATGGGGTTGTGAATTTGTTAATAACCTCAAAATCACTCAACAGTAACGCTCTTGGCGAGGTTTCTTGGTTGATCTACGTTGCATCCGCGCATTACAGCGACGTGATACGAAAGCAGTTGAAGGGGGATAACCGATACAATCGGCACCAAACTGTCATCTGTTTTCGGGATTTCAATGGAATGATCAGCCAACTCACTCACGGTTTTATCACCGGCAGTCACGATGGCAATCACCTTTCCTTTACGCGCCTTTACCTCCTGTATGTTGCTCACGACCTTCTCATAGGAATGGCCGTGGGTAGCAATCACAAAGATTGGCATTTCCTCATCGATCAGCGCGATAGGTCCGTGCTTCATTTCTGCCGCCGGATAGCCCTCCGCGTGGATGTAGGAAATTTCTTTCAGCTTCAACGCACCTTCCAAAGCTACCGGGAAGCTATATCCGCGGCCGAGATACAGCGCGTTGCGGTGATCTTTATAAATCTCAGCAATTGTTTCAACAATCGCATTCGTTTTGAGCACCTCTTCCACTTTATCCGGAATAGAACTCAGCTCCGCCATCAAGCGGTGCAAGCGATCCTTTGTTATCGTTCCACGCTTATCGGCTACGGAAAGCGCAATCAAATAAAGAACTGCAACCTGAGCTGTAAATGCTTTCGTAGAAGCAACGCCAATCTCAGGCCCTGCGTGCGTGTAGGCTCCTGAGTGCGTCGCACGTGAAATCGTTGATCCCACGACATTACACACACCGAAGATGAACGCGCCTTTATCCTTTGCCAACTCAATGGCCGCCAGCGTATCCGCTGTCTCACCCGATTGCGAAATAGCAATCACAATATCTCCTGGCTGAATAATCGGATCACGGTAACGGAACTCAGATGCGTATTCCACCTCGGTAGGGATGCGCGCAAACTCTTCAAAAAGATACTCGGCCACCAAACCGGCGTGCCAAGATGTACCACAAGCCACAATGATGATGCGGTTGGCATTCATCCATATTTCCTCGTGACGGTCTATACCGCTCATCTTGACCATACCGTGATTGAGGTTCAGACGACCGCGAATCGAATCATGAATCGAGCGAGGCTGCTCATGGATTTCCTTGAGCATGAAGGAATCGTAACCACCCTTCTCAATCGCTTCCAGCTTCATCTCCAGTTCATGGATGTATGGCGCCTTCTGCTGGTTTTGAATCGTGACGATTTTCAAACCGGTTGTGCGGTCGATTAATGCCACTTCCTCATCTTCCAGATAAACCACATTCTTCGTATACTCAAGGAAGGGGGTAGCATCCGACGCGATGAAGTAATCACCCTCGGAGCCGATACCGATTACGAGCGGGCTCGATTTCTTGGCGCAAACAAGGCGATCCGGGAAGCGACGGTCCATGACCACAATGGCGTAGGCTCCGACAACTTCACATAGCGCCACACGCACAGCCTCAAACAGGTCTACGCCGGTCTTGGCCATAATATCTTCAATGAAGTGCACCAACACCTCTGTATCGGTATCACTTTTAAATACGTGTCCCTGGCCAATCAACGCTTCCTTCAGCGTAGCGTAGTTCTCGATAATTCCATTGTGAATCAGCGCAAGATTCTCGTCACCCGACATGTGCGGGTGAGCGTTGACATCATTTGGAACGCCGTGGGTAGCCCATCGGGTATGGCCAATGCCGATTGTCCCAGCCACATCTTGATCCTTCACCAAGGCCTCAAGGTCTGCAACTTTGCCTTTGCACTTGTATTTGTTGAAGTTGCCATTTTCAATCATGGCCACGCCGGCACTGTCGTATCCGCGATATTCCAATCGCTTCAAGCCTTTGACCAAGATTGGATAAGCTTGGAGACTGCCGATAAATCCTACGATTCCACACATGGGTTATAATGAGTTAAGATCAAACAAAAGTAGTTGAAAACAAGTTAGTAGCTATAGGTGATTACCAGGCGCATGTTACGGCTCCTGTCATCACTCCAAAGGGGGCCACGCAAAATGCTACGGCGCGTTCCCAGTGTGTTATACAATCCACCCACTCGAGGATTCGCCACGAGCTTCACGCGGGTGTTAGTCAATTCTCCAACCAATAAACTTTGAACATGGTTGGTAATGTTAAAGCGATAGTAGCCCGGCGCCTTCCGATAATTTCCTCCGCTGTTGCGCGCGTAATCCGCGGTAAGCACAAATACATCAGGTTCCTTTTCATAAACCAGCGTCAGGCTGTCCAGCGGTTTGAACTTGGTATCTGCGTCATAAGGCACGACCAACTCAGCCTTGTTGATGGTGACATTTGGCACTTCGCGCAACCACATCACGTCTGCCAGATCAACATCAACGCGGGTTCCACCGCCGCCTTGCAAGTAGGCTGTTTGTGAGCCCTGCAAAGGATTAGCCGGGGTTAAAGCCGCCAACGATCCTCCAAAATACTGTTGCTCAATCACCGAGAAGGCCTCGCATGAAGACGTGTACTTGAAGGTGTAAGCTCCCAGCTGCAAACGATTGTCGCCGGGGTAGCGATAATAAACCGTCATTTTCGAGTTGATGGTGGAAAAACTCACGACACGACCGTCAGCAGTGGAAGAACTCACCACGAGTCCGTTGAAATAATCAGCAAATGCGTCAAAGCCCGTTAGTGCGCTGTCATTCGCCAATAGGAATTGGCCAAAGGCAGGATTCAATTTTAGTTTTAAGTACTCCGGTGCTCCTGTCGATAGCGTGGGTGCATACTCTGAACGCGTGATGTGTGTTTCCTGTCCCGGAAGTATAAGATTCTGGTAATCCCTTGCCGGCAGTTGATTGGAGTAATAAGCAGAGTCCAAGTCAATTCGCTCCAGTAAGCGCTGCACCTGAAAAAACATGGGAGTATTATTGCCATAGGCCTCAGGCTGATAGGCCAACTCCAACTCGACCGCATAAACTTGACGATTGGCTGGAACCGAATCAATCGATGCGTCAGGGGCAAACTGCATCACACCGCGGGATTTCACACTTCCCAACACATCATCGATGTAATTACCGACCAGGATATTGGCGAATAAATCCGAGCGTAATGAATCAACCCGCTCTGTTACCACACTGAGGGCAACCGAGTCGGTTACCACGGCGCGCAAACGATCATCCCCGGGTTGTATGCCTTCACCCAACGATTCATCCGGGCGTTTGCAACCGCTAAATAGAAAGGCGGCTATAACGACAAAAAGCCCCAATTGCTTGAGGCTTTGTCTATTCTTGATATACTGGTAATTCTGATTAATCAACGAGCTCGTGCTTTCCCAATACTACTGAATCATAAAACTCATCCACCGCTGCCAACTGATCCATTTCAGCGTAGGACTTCAATACCGGAACATCCATTTCATTGCAATAAGCCTCTAAATCTGGATTTACTCCTGACTCGGCGAAAATGGCTCCATCGGAATGCTGAAGTGCGAGTTTAGCAAGGTTGAGGTAATCCGGCTTCTTGAGCTGGGTCATCTCATCCATGCTGATTCCGTCAAACGAAATCTTCTGCGCCACCTTGTTGTCGAGAGTTCCATCAAATACGTCCTCGTAAAGAGAGGTCACAATCTTGGTGTCTGCAAAGTGCGGGTCGCGCTTGTACAGCTGCTTGACATACAACGGCATCAGCGATGTAAACCAACCATGACAGTGAATGATGTCAGGGGTCCATCCCAATTTTTTTACCGTTTCCAACACGCCTTTGGTAAAGAAAATCATGCGCATGTCGTTGTCCGGGAACAGGGTATTGCCCTCGTCGTGGAACATCGCCTTGCGGTGGAAAAACTCTTGGTTATCAATAAAATAAACCTGAAGTCTGATTTGAGGAATGCTGGCCACCTTGATAATCAGGGGGTGGTCGGTATCATCAATAATCAAATTCATTCCGCTCAAACGGATCACTTCGTGTAATTGATGACGGCGCTCGTTGATTTTACCATACCGGGGCATAAAGATCCGGGTTTCTTTTCCACCTTCGTGGACGGCTTGAGGAAGTGAGCGACTATTTTGAGCGGTTGGGGTTTCAGGCGTAAAAGGAAGAATCTCCTGGGAGACGTATAAGATTTTCGTTTTATTGCTCATGCTGTAATTAAAAGGTTCTGCTGAAAGCGTGTGCAAAGATAGTAATAAAATTTCCTTTAATATTTCAAAGGATTACATTTGGCCCCTCACATTTTTTCTAAAAAGCTTGTCAATCACTGTATTCGAACATATTAGCGACATCAGCACATGGGTCGAAGAACAGCATAAACAGGGTCGAAGCGTCGGTTTTGTGCCCACCATGGGCGCTTTACACGCCGGTCATCAGTCGCTAATTACGCTGGCAAAGGCTCATTGCGACGTGGCGGTAGCTTCCATTTTCGTCAACCCCACCCAATTCAACAATGCCTCGGATTTAGAGAAATACCCACGCACGCTGCGGGAGGATTTGGAGAAACTCTCGGCCTCCGGTTGCGACGCCGCGTTCTGCCCGTCGGTAGAGGAAATGTACCCTACCGGTGATAAGGGACATTGGGATTACGGTGCACTATCCAACAGTTTGGAGGGCTTTTACCGCCCCGGACATTTCGATGGGGTTTTGACCATCGTCAAAAAACTGTTCGAAGCAGTCAAAGCCGATCAGGCGTTTTTTGGTGAAAAAGACTTTCAACAACTGTCGCTCATCCGACGCATGGTGCAAGACGAACAACTCCCGGTGCACATTGTAGCGGCACCCACTCTGCGCGAAAATAGTGGATTGGCCATGAGCAGTCGTAATCAGCGCCTGAATGAGCAAGAGTTGACCATTGCGAGCCACATCAGCCGCATTCTTCTGCGTGCCGTCCAACAGGTGAGCCAATCGACTCCAACTGTAATCCTTGAAGAAGCACGGTCGGCCTTTGCCGGCATTCCTGAGCTGAAACTCGAGTACTTTGAACTTGTAATGGCCGACACCTTTCAACCCCTCACCACAAAAATTGAAAAACCCTGCGTCTTTTTAGTGGCCTGCTACCTTGGTGAGGTGCGTCTCATCGACAACATGATTGTAAGATAAATGCTAAAAACGGCTGAAGTGGATGTTCGCTCATTATCTTTGACGCCCCGCTAGGGACAAACACACATCATCATGGGAAAATTTGGACCAACCGAAATCATTCTTATCCTGGCCGTAGTATTACTCTTTTTCGGAGGAAAGAAAATCCCCGAACTCATGAAAGGCTTGGGGCGTGGCGTGAAGGAATTCAAGGATGCCAGCAAAGGAGAAAATCAAGACGCTCCTGAAAAGAGCGAAACCAAATAAGAGGCGCTTTCGTAAACCTTTCGTTGCGCTGCGCGCCTCAATACGCAGTGCAGTGTTGAAAAACTCCAAGGACGCGTGTTTTTCATCCGCGGGATTTCCACAATTTGTGGGCTTTATCGGAGTTGTAGAACAACGGGTTGAAATTTTGTGATTCCCCGTTCCAACACTAAACTTAGGAGATCATGAAAAAGTACATCTTTGCTTGTATGGCTTTATTCAGCGCACTGACCGGTGTGGCTGAATCGGTCAAAGACTCGTTGCCGGTGAATCCACCGCTCAGCCTTCGCCCGGATGATCCCGAACTCGCCGAAATCGATAATATTCTCGTAGCCGGGTATCTCAATCACTACTGCTTCAGTGCAGATGCGTGTTTGCTCAACGCCTTCGGCTATTCCCCTGAAACCGTTCCGGCCTTCACTCCGGAAGTCGTCTCCAGCCGCCTAGCCGTGCTGGATCGCAACACTCCATTCAACCTCGTCTATAATTCCACCGTTCAGGGCTTCATTGATCTCTATGCCGCCCGTCGCCGCGATATTTCTACCAAAGTACTCGGCATGTCGGAACTCTACTTCCCAATGATTGAAGAATACCTGGCGAAGTATGAAATTCCATTGGAAATGAAATACCTCTCCATTGTGGAGTCGGCCCTTAACCCTGTTGCGATCTCACGCGCAGGTGCCGGCGGTTTGTGGCAGTTTATGGTCGGAACAGGCAAAATGTATGGATTGGATGTTTCCAGCTATCAGGATGAGCGCTTCGACCCATACAAATCAACCGACGCCGCCTGTCGCTATTTGAAGTCGCTGTACAAAACGTTCGGTAATTGGGAACTGGCACTCGCGGCCTACAACAGCGGCCCGGGCAACGTTAACAAAGCCATTCGCCGTTCAGGAGGTAAAAAAGACTTCTGGGCCATCAAGGCTTTTCTACCCAAGGAAACCCAAGGTTATGTGCCCGCGTTCATCGCCGTTAATTATGTTATGAACTACGCTTCGGAATACAATATTTATCCGAAAAAACCACTGATTACTTTCTTCGAAACCGACACTGTTGGCGTATCCAAACGCGTCGATTTCAAAGCACTCTCTCAGGTGATTGACATGCCGGTTGAAGACATAGCGTTCCTCAATGGCACCTACAAACTGAAGGAAATTCCCGAGAACGGCCAGAAACATTACCTCATTCTGCCTATTTCAAAGGTGGGTCTATACATGGCCAATGAAGACGTGGTCTATGCACAAAGTGAAATCAAGCGCTACGAACCTGAACTTGTAGCCAGCACGGCCAACACCGTTCCCGAAGGAAGTGAAGGCAAAGTGGTGTGGGAAACCACTTGGAAAACACACAAAGTGCGCAAAGGCGAGTCCCTGGGATCGATTGCAGACAAATACAATGTCTCGCTGGCCGATTTACGAAAGTGGAATAAAATCAAATCCTCACGCATCGTGCCCGGTCAATCCCTGAAGGTTCAGGCAAAGACGAAGAAGGTTATCTACGAAGAAAAGAAACCCGCAACTTCAACTCCGGAGGAAACAGCCGTTGCAAAGGAGAACAAGGAGTCCGGTGAAGAGGAGAATTATCGCGAGTCAGCTGAAACCAAAGCAACAGCAGAGGCCAAGACAGAGAAAGCAACCGCTCCGGCTAAATCCGCTGAACCAAAGTACAAGTACTACACCGTACAAAAAGGCGATACCCTTACCAAGATTGCCTCAGCGAAAGGCGTCACCGTAAATGACATTAAACACCTCAACAAAGGCTTGAAAGAAAACAAGCTCGCTGTTGGACAAAAAATAAAAATCAAGCAAATTTGATTTTCGGAAAGGCCGCTTTTGAAGCGGCTTTTTTGTTGAACCTTTTACAGGGCAGCTCCGTAAAAAGCCATGTCATGAAATCCATCCTTTTCCTTTTTACACTGACAATGCTTGTCTCTTTTCGCGCAGAAGCTCAATCGCCGCTCGAAATTGCACAGGCACATTACGCTGCGGGTCGTTACGATGATGCCCTAGCCGCTGTGGGTGTTGCCGTTACAACAGATCGTTCCGCGGATGCTCTCTTTTGCAGAGCCAACATCCACCACAAGCTCGGCCATTTCACCGAAGCCCTCGATGATTACGATCGCGCTAAACTTGCAGGCTATAGCAATGACGAACTCTATCTGCATCGCGGAATTTGTAAGGCTTCGCTGATGATGTATGAATCAGCGCGTATCGACCTCATGCATTACCTGGAGTATAACCCCGATGATGCACACCCCTATTACTGGTTGGCTTCAATCGAATACATGAACATGGAGAACAAATCGAGCCTGCGCTACCTGGATGAAGCGCTGGCCATCGACTCCACATACGCCGACGCCTATTACCTGCGCGCAGCAAACATGGCGGAACTCAATAAGATGAATCTGTCACTGGAGGATTTTCAAAGCGCGCTGTATTACAACCCCAAACTGCAACGGGCCAAACTCAACATGGCGGTAATTCTGATTGGAATGGGGCAATACGATAATGCGCTGGAGCTTCTGTCAGAGCTACGCCTGGAAAATGTTGAATTCCTTTCCGAAGTGCTCTATTACCGAGGCGAAACGCTCTATTACCTGCATGACCTGGATGGGGCCTGCAATGACTGGAACGATAGCGCCAACATGGGCGACCGCGATGCCCTGCAAAATCACAAACGCGTTTGCGCCGATAAAGGCAAACTCAAAAACAAAAAGCGGACGTACTTCCAGTTCTAACGAGCGCTTTCCCAACTTGGCCAGTCCAACGTGACATCCCAATTGGCGCGCACCGAAATTTTACCGGGATATACATGATTGACCTCGGTAGGTTGAAATGGGCGTATCAAAACAGGGTCAAATCTGCCGTTGGCATTGGCATCCTCCGCAATGACAGCGCTGTATTCCCCGGGTACCAAGCCTTGAATAAATAATTCGCCTGTACTGAAATCCGTTCCGCTCCAGACCACGCGATTGCTGCGGTCCTTTAACTCAAAAACGCCCCCTCCCTTGATGGGCGGCAACTTAACGCGCACGGCACCAAGGTCTTTGGATTCATAGATCGAAAACTTTATGCGCAACGTATCGTTTGTTTTACCATAGATGTCGGTCAGCGCTCCGGGTAATGCAATGCACTCATATCCTGCTCCGGGCTTCCTTTCATGCCGTATCTCAAGTCTATCCGGATTCGTTAGCGATGCGCTAAAGGGCATGCTTGCACTGTCGGTATATAACTGTATGCGCGTTGAATCGAAGCGAGCAACAAAACAATCAGTATCCCACACCAAAGCATCCGTCAGCCTTTGCTTAGCGGAGCCTGTAGACTTCAAGCGCACAAATGTCCGCTCCGCTCCATAGGCGTTCACCTCAACGGTGTCGCGTTTAGATGGCCCCAGATCAACTTCATACCGAAGCTTGCCGGATGCCGCAATAGCAGGAGAAACAAAGAGCGTATCGTTGCGCATCCATTGATAAATCTCTTCTCCCTCCAAAGACCGAGCATTCACAGGAAGCAGATGAGGGGCCACAAAACACCTGAAGCCACCGAGAGAATCGGTAACATAATCTTTGATGATGGGGATTGTATCGTGCGGAACACTCAACAATAGCGCGTGCTCCACAGAGTCCGTATCAGCACCTACTTGAATGGTGTCCTTCCAAACAATAGCTTCTCCCGAATCCCAGTGATAGTTGCCGTTTTCATCACTCATGCAACACAACAGATATCGTCCGGGCCTGAGGTATCGCAGCTCAAACTTGCCGCGGTCATCCGTGCGCGAGAAATAAGCCGGACGCGCATCCTTATCCCAAAAAGCAGGAAGAGAGTCGTAGAGCAATACTTTCATTTTGTCAGCCGGGGCATCAAGCAGCGCATCCTTCACGCTTCCCTTGCAGCGCAGCGAATCAACCATTGATCCGGTGCTGAACACGTAGGCGAAATCAGCTAGCGGATTGCCTTCATTCAAGTCGCTAATCGAACTGCCAAACTGAAACGTGTATGTCGTATTCGCCCGCAACGTATCATCCCAACTTACAACGAGCGTGCGTTGCTTCAATTGAACCCGTGGGGCCTTGCTTAGCGGCGGTGAAACCAAAAGCTCCTGCTGCACATTGCGCAACTGAATGTATTCATCAAACGTCACTTGAAAGGATGAGCCGTCAAACCAAACAGAAAGGGAGTCCGGACTGACATCCAGTATACGCGGTGGCAGCGAGTCCTTGGTCCCCCCTGATACAGAGCGCACTTGAGCACAGCCGACCATCAGCAGGCACAACACAAGAAATTCAATTACGCCTGACCTACCCATGAGATGCCTCCTCCAGCATGCGAACCCATTCACTCAAATGAGCAACATCCTCCTCATTGAAATCATCCAATTGAGCACTATCGACATCCAACACTGCCACCACGCCATGCAATGGATGCCTGACCGGAATGACCAATTCGGATTTTGACAAAGCACTGCAGGCAATGTGACCCGGAAACTCCTCCACATTGGGCACGAGCACAGTCTCTGCGCGAGCCCACGCAGTTCCACAAACGCCCCTGCCCTTGGCAATTCGCGTGCAGGCGATTGGTCCTTGAAAAGGGCCTAGTACAAGCGCTTCTCCCTTGACTATGTAGAATCCAACCCAATGAAACCCGAAAGCTTCATGAATCAAGGCTGTGAGATTCGCGGCATTGGCAATGAAATCGGTTTCTCCCGCAAACAGCGACCGCACTTGCGACGTTAGCGCCCTATAGCGCTCATCGCGCGAGGATTCCCGATTGAAAATCAATGATTCTGCCATGCCGCGAATTTAATGGCACAACTATCATCGGCGAAGGTTGTTTGTTCAAAGGAGAGACATCTATATTTGAACCGTTCCTGCAAGAACACCTTTCAGGCAAATTAGAAAACCGAAATTCAACAATAATTTCAACCGTCGAGAGCGATTATCGGCGAAAAACCTAAGACAATGTCAAGTACTACTTTTGCTCAGCGCCACATCGGACCCCGTCAACACGAAGTGAAAAACATGTTGGACGCTATTGGCGTATCCTCCGTCGATCAACTCATTGATGAGACTGTACCGGCCATTATTCGCAATCAAAACCCGCTGGCTATTGGTCATGGATTAGCAGAGCACGAGTTTCTCGCATTGATGCGCGAAAAGGCATCCAAGAACAAAGTGTTCAAGAGCTATATGGGACTAGGATATCACCCCACCATCGTACCGTCAGTTATTCTCCGTAACGTGCTTGAAAATCCGGGATGGTATACGGCTTATACACCTTATCAAGCTGAAATCGCACAAGGCCGATTGGAAGCGCTTCTCAACTTCCAAACCATGGCTACCGAGCTTACCGGACTGCCTATTGCCAACGCATCCCTGCTTGATGAAGGAACAGCCGCTGCAGAAGCCATGATACTGTTCTTGCATAGTTTATCAAAGGAAAAAGAACAGGCAGGTGCAAATAAGTTTTTCGTTGACAATGAAGTTTTCCCACAAACCATCGATGTATTGCGCGGTCGCGCAAAGCATTTGAAAATCGAATTAGTGTTTGGTGACTATGCCACAGCTTCGTTCGATCAGAGCTACATCGGCGGTATGGTTCAATATCCGAACAACAGCGGTCAAATCAACGACTACAAACAATTCGCAGAGCGTATGCATGCTTGTGGTGGATTTGTTTCGTGTGCCGCAGATATCATGTCGCTCACACTCATTACGCCCCCCGGTGAATGGGGTGCCGACATCTGTTTCGGCAACTCCCAGCGCTTCGGTGTACCGATGGGATTTGGTGGTCCACACGCTGCTTTCTTCTGTGCGAAGGATGAGTCCAAGCGCAACATGCCCGGCCGTATCATCGGTGTTTCGAAAGACCGTCACGGTAATGTGGCCCTGCGCATGTCGTTGCAAACCCGCGAGCAACACATTCGTCGTGAGAAAGCGACGAGCAACATCTGCACAGCGCAAGCGCTGCTCGCAGTAATGGCTTCCTCCTACGGCGTATATCACGGTCCTGATGGCCTCAAGAAAATTGCTACGACCGTTCATGAGCGCGCCAACCGCATTGCCGCGGCCATGGGCAACGCTCAAATCAACACAGCCTATTTCGACACCCTCAAGATAAAAGTGAATGACAGCGATGCAATCCGCAAGGCCGCTGAAAGCAAGAGCATCAACCTGCGCTATTTCAGCGATGGTCATGTTGGTGTCTCGGTAAACGAACTGACCGGTGACTCCGATGTTGCCGAATTGATTGCATTACTCGGAGGACAGGCAACTGATAACTCGGTTCATGCGATAAAAGGTTTTGAGCGTACTTCAACTTACATGACGCATCCTGTGTTCAATACGCACCGCAGTGAAACGGAAATGTTGCGTTATCTGAAGAAATTGGAGAATAAAGATCTGTCGCTGGCGCATGCCATGATTGCCCTTGGCTCATGCACCATGAAGCTCAATGCAACATCGGAAATGATGCCTTTGACATGGACTGAATTCGCCGATATCCATCCGTTCGCTCCTTCCAATCAAGCGCAAGGATATGCGGAGATCATCAGTGAGTTGCACGATGATTTGTGTAAGTGCACCGGCTTCCAAGGGATGTCGCTGCAACCTAACTCCGGCGCACAAGGCGAGCTAGCCGGTCTGCTCGTCATCATGGCTTACCATGAACATCGCGGCGATCACCACCGTAACATTTGCCTGATTCCAAGTTCGGCGCACGGCACCAACCCTGCGTCAGCCGTGATGGCAGGACTTCAGGTAGTCGTTGTCAAATGTGATGAAAACGGAAACGTTGATGTGGTTGATTTGGCGGCGAAGGCGATCCAACACAAAGACAATCTCGCTGCGCTGATGGTAACCTATCCAAGTACTCACGGTGTATTTGAAGAGGCCATCAAAGACATCACGCGTATCGTGCATGAAAACGGCGGCCTTGTCTACATGGACGGCGCCAACATGAATGCTCAAGTAGGCCTCACTTCACCGGGTAACATTGGTGCGGATGTTTGCCACTTGAACCTGCATAAAACATTCGCTATTCCGCACGGCGGAGGTGGGCCTGGCATGGGCCCGATCGGCGTGAATGAAAAGCTTGTTCCGTTTTTGCCGGGCAACGTGCACATTAAAACCGGCGGTCCGCAAGCGATCAACGGCGTATCGAGTGCACCATTCGGTAGCGCGCTGATTTTGTTGATTTCTTACGGTTATATCAAAATGTTGGGCGGAGAAGGTGTGACGGATTCAACACGTTACGCGATTCTCAATGCCAATTACATGAAAGCTCGATTGGAGGGACACTACCCTGTGCTGTATACCGGCAACAATGGACGTGTTGCACACGAAATGATTCTCGACTGCCGTGATTTCAAAAAGGCCGGCGTTGAAGTAGAAGATATTGCGAAGCGCTTGATGGATTATGGATTCCACGCGCCAACCGTATCATTCCCGGTTGCGGGCACAGTGATGGTTGAGCCAACAGAAAGTGAGCCGCTCGCCGAGCTCGATCGCTTCTGCGATGCGATGATCAGCATCCGCAAAGAGATAGCGCAGGTGGAAGCCGGACTAGCTGACAAGGCTGACAATGTGCTGAAGATGGCGCCTCATACGGCCGCCGAGCTGACTGCCGACCAATGGAACCACGCTTATTCCCGTTCACAGGCGGCCTACCCGATGGCCGGATTGCGCGAGAATAAGTTCTGGACTTCGGTTGGCCGTGTTGACAATGCCTACGGAGACCGCAATCTCGTATGCACCTGTCCGCCAATGGAGCTCTACGAGCAGGCTACCGCGTAATTTTGGCCCCTGTTTACTGCACATTGCTGTGTTGATGAATTTCATGCGGCGATGAAGGAAAATGTTGGAAATTGCAAGCCAAACCATTTTCCTTCTTTCGCATGAAACACTTGCTATCCTTCCTGTTGATGTGCCTGAGCACATGGGCAGCTGCACAGATTACTGAGGTGCGTATCAACGAGGTGGATCCGGATCAACCCGGTATAGATACTACAGAATTCGTAGAACTCTATGGCCCCGCAAACCAACCATTGGATGGTCTGATCCTTATCTTCATCACCGGTGCATCAGACGTCTCTTATGACGTTTACGATCTCGCAGGCTTTTCCACGGATGAGTCCGGTTTTTTTGTATTGGGTGCTCCGAGTGTGCTTAACGTCGACATGTTGCTCATTCCCAATCCTCAAGGTTCCATCGAAAACGGCGCAGATGCTATAGTGCTTTACGAAGGCTCTGCTGCTGATTGGCCCGAAGGAACAGCGGCTAACGCGGATTTTGCTATAGACGCTATTGTATATGGCACAGAGAATGCCGAAGATGCAGGATTGATCATGCTTTTTGCTCCAGGACAAACTCAACTGGATGATGTGAACAACTCAACTACTTCGTTTTCCCGTGTTCCTGATGGCGGTAACCCGTCTGATTTGGCATCCTACATCATTCAAGCGCCAACCCCCGGCTTCACCAATCAACCGAATTGTTCCGGAGGACAAGTCATTCTCAACAGTGGAATACTGGAACAGTGTGTGGACTCAACCTACCAACCTATAGGCGTTACGACCAACAGCGTGTTCGGTAGCGCCTATGTTTACGTGCTGACCGATACGGCAGGCCTCGTACTCGAGTCGAATGATGTTGGTCTCTTTGATCTCAACACCTATGACCAAGGCACATTCCTGATTTGGGGAGCTTCTTTCAACGGAACACTCGATGCCGGAGCTTTAGATGCCGGCGCATTGCTCGAAAACGCTTCCGCTTCAGCATGTTTCTCCCTTTCTACGAATGTCATCAGTATCCTGCGTCAGGATTGTTTGGCTACCGGATGCGATGCAGGCGTGGTTACCTTGGATGACGGCCTTGCTTACATCAGCTATTGTCAGGCAGATGCCCCCGGAACGCTCACTTTCGAGCACACCATTGCAGGTACCGCGAATCAATACCGCTATTTCTTGACCAACGCGAATGATCAGATTTACCAGGAAATCGCCGGGGCGAGTTTCAACGTCAATAACCTGCCCATTGGCGAGTATCACTTGTATGGCGTTTCCTATTTCGGCAATCTGCTTCCACTCACCATTCAGCCCGGAGATCTCATCTTCGATGTGCAGGCCGACGGCGGATGTGCTGCTGTATCTGAAAACTACATTGACATTCGTAATCTGGATTGCGTTCCCGAAAGTGGCTGCACCCGTGTGATTATTTCGGAATATGTTGAAGGTCTGGGAACCAATAAGGCGCTTGAATTATACAACGCCACCCCTTTCCCGGTTGACCTTGCCGATTACGATATTTTCTCCTACAACAACGGCGATACCTCATTCATCGTGCTAGATACACCGGCCGGTATTTTACCTCCGGGTGAAACCTATGTGGTATGCAGTTCACAAGCTGACGCTGCATTATTGGCCCTCGCCGACAACACCACGGCATCCATGACCAACTTCAATGGTAATGACGCTATTGTTCTCACCTATAACCTTGAAGCGATTGACATTATTGGTATCATTGGCGATACCGTCAACCAGTGGAACTTCGGTCTTGCTTCTACAAAAGACCATACCCTGCGCCGCAAGTTTGAAACCACTTCACCTACCACCAATTGGGAACTATCTGCCGGTCAGTGGGAAGTTTTCGAAGTGAATGACTTCAGTGGCCTTGGCTCACATAGCGCTCAGGTCTGCTCACAACAACCCTATCTGACATTCTCGCAAACCGCTATTCAAGTCAATGAGGGCGTAAGTGTTTTCTCCATTCTGGTGGACGCTTACAATATCATTGGTACGACCAACGTGCTGGTCGATATGATCCAAGGTTCGGCGACTGAAGGCGTTGATTTCACCAATACTTTCCCTGTACAATTCGAGTTTACACCGGATTTCACTCAAGGAACCATTCTGATTGAAATCGTTGATGACGAAGAGGAAGAAGACATTGAAACCTTCACGCTGACTATGATTGAGGCAACCGGCCAGGCCGTGTTTGTGAATCCGTTCATTACGGTTAGTATTCTCGACAACGATCAGAGCTATCCATTCTACCCTATAGCCACGATTACTTCACAAAACGCATTAGGCGTATTGGATAGCATTAACACGTATTGTGCTATTGGTGGAGTTGTTCATGGTCCTAACTTCAACCCAAGCGGTTTGGAGTTTACCCTGATCGACCCTACTGATGGTATTAAAGTGTTCTCACCCAGTGATAACCTAGACTACACACCGGTGGAAGGTGACAGCTTGGTAGTGTATGGTCGCGTGGATCAATTCCAAGGTATGGCCGAGTTCTTCCCGGATTCGCTTTTCGTCATCAGCAGCGGAAATACTCTGGAAACCCCATTAGCAGTAGGCCAATTAGGGGAAGAAAATGAAAGTCATATGGTGATTCTCGAATGTGTGAGCCTCGTCGATCCAACACAATGGAACGCACTGGGCAGCGGCTTCGACGTGCAAGTGACTGATGGAGTTAACACGAATACCATGCGCGTTGACTTCAACACCGACATCTTCAATTCACCTGCTCCTGAGGGACATTTCACCGTCGTGGGAATTGGCGGACAGTCGGATGAAACTTCTCCCTACAATCTTGGCTACAAGTTATATCCCCGCTACCTGCAAGATTTCTCCAATAGTGTTGTGTCTTCATTCACTATGCCAAGCACCATCGACTACACAGACGCCGGCGCAACAGTTTCCTTTGCAAGCACAGGATCAACGGGCACGTATGAATGGAATTTCGGTGATGGCGCAACAGCAACGGAAGCTTCTGCAGATCACGGCTACACCTATAATTTTCTCTCGGCTAATCCAATCGTTACCGTATCGCTCAGCACAACAATCGGAAGCTGCACGGATGTGGCTACTACCGCGGTACCTGCCATCTACCAAACTTCCGTGGCGGAAACTGCCGGGCAGTTCAACCTGTATCCGAATCCTGCAACTGACCACATCACGCTGAGCACAACCGCAGCAGCCAGCGGCTGGTCGATTGTAGATGTAACAGGACGCACGGTATTGAGCGGTACAACCGGTTGGTCCGGTTCATTGAATATTGCTATCGATACCCTATCACCAGGCCTCTATCACTGCCGAGTTTTCATGGGCAATGACTCCCGCACCATCGCCTTGATTAAAAATTAATTCAATCATAATATCCTCACTAAGCCGTCCTTCGGGGCGGCTTTTTTCATAAAAAAACAAGGGCTCATGCAATCTTTTGGCTCGGAACTCAGTCTACCAAATGTGGCCCTTAACATGTATTCTGTCGTTCAGCGCTTGTGCGCACGACAATACTGACTATTTTCACGGCTCGTTGAACAGATTCCATCAACCGAAGTGTTCAATGCACCGTGTTAATTACTGCCACGATTGATTGCGCTAACGCCACTTAAGTAGAGTTATCATTGACATCCATTGACTGGGAAGAATATCCGATGATGAGTTTAAAACACCACGCAGCCCGCTTGCTTATCGCTTTTGCGACAATTGTCGGCTTGCTCCAATCCAACGAATCGCAAGCAACGGTGTTGGGGGGGAATATCACTTGGCAATGCTTGGGTGGAGATCAATACGAAATTTCTTTGCGTGTATACCTTGATTGCTATGGATCACAATCACCAACTGTAGGAGAGCTTGCATATCCTTCAACGCTGGACCTTATTTTCAACGCAGGCTGCGCGGGTGTCACTTCCTTTTCTTCTCCGGCGGGCAGCCCAGTCGAAGAAGAAATTTCCGAACTCTGTCCTTCAGAGTTATCGAACAGCTCTTGTACCAATACGGACAGCCCTACACCGGGCGTTCGTCAAGTCACCTATACTACCACCGTTACACTTGCCGCAGGGTGCGTTTGGACCATTCTCTGGAATGAGTTCAACTGGAGTTTGCAGTACATGAATATGACGCCTGTATTCAATCAACGAGCCGTCATTCGCAGCACTATCGATACCAATTTCCCGTGTGCTGATTCACCGCAAATCACTTCCTCGGTAGCTAACCCCGCTGTACAGTACTTCTGTTTGGGCCAAAACGATAGCTTCACTATCACACCATCACCGGCAAACGCAAACAATACATTAGCGTTAGCTGCCTCACCACTCACGTACAACTCAACTACCGGCGCGGTGAATGCAGTACCGGGCTATACGGTTCCAGCAGGATTAACCCTCACGAGCAATGGCAATGGAACTTACGATGTAGACTGGACAGCACCCGCCACCACCACGGGGTACTATATTCTTCCTATCGAAATTGAAGTTGTCTCCGGTGGTAATGTGATTGGGACAATTCTGGAAACAACGACGATCACCGTGCGCAACTGCAATCCCGTTCCAACACTTTTCGAGCCGATACTTCCTGCGGACGTTGGACCCCAAACCACCTTTACAGACAACGCCGTAGGCAATGATCAGATGAGTGTGTGTGCCGGAGACTCCTTGATTTTCTCCGTTGAAGCAACAAACTTCGATGTGACATTGAATGACTTTACAACGCGAGTCATTGACGTTACCTACGCGTTCACCCCGCCCGCACCGGGTCTTGCGGCCATGACCCTGACCCAGGTAGGAACTAACCCGGCAGTCGCCACATTCAAACTGCTCACTACAGCAGCAATGGCTTCCACCACACCGTATATCCTTGAGATCCGTGCTGAAGATGATTTTTGTCCAACCCCCGGGTTCTCAGAAATCACGCTAGAAATCATGATAGAACCAAGTGTTCGCCTCTTCAACAACGACACTACCATTTGCTCCAATATTCCAATGACTTTACAAGCCACCGGTTTGCCTGGTCCTCAATACCAGTGGAGCGTCATTTCCGGAGATCCGGGAGCTGCGTTTACTGGAGTTGCATTACAAAACATTTCACCGGACAGCACAACGACCTATCAGGTGACTGCCGCTGGTATAGATGCCGCTTGTCCTTCATTGGAAACAGTGACGGTTTCTGTTCCTTTGCATCGCTTGCAAATAGCCGTTATAGATGAGTCGTGTACCTCTCTTGGTGAGGCCAATGTGACTCCGCTCGGAACAAACTCTGCCAGCCTTAGCTATGCGTGGGCTACTACTTTGGGAAGCGGCATCGTAGCAGGCGCCCAAAACCAAAACACTCTTCAAGGTGGTGACCCGGCGATTGACTACACGGTGACCGTCACTGACAACACCTTCAACTGCTCCATCGATGAAACCATCAGTATTGAGGAAACCGTGGGTCCGGAGTTTACACTATCCTTCCCTACTTCTGCATGCGAAGGTTCGACGGTTAACGTGTCCATGACGTTCACTGCTGGTCAAGGACCATTTGATGTATGGACGACTAATGCTCCTAATGGCACCTTTACCAATCCCAATTTCAACGATGTAGCGAGCCCTTACGTGTTTCCTATCACCATAACGAACTCAGCGACCAATACGACCGACTTCGAAATCCTGCTTATTCGTGACGCAAACGGTTGTAATTCTGAG
>Ga0114979_10000352_pt1 | contig 30232 bp, 46 predicted proteins | sample S_140625_EF_Meta_FD_87315 | JGI IMG/M metagenome (GOLD analysis project Ga0114979, IMG submission 87315) | Freshwater microbial communities from Lake Simoncouche, Canada to study carbon cycling - S_140625_EF_MetaG | ecosystem: Environmental > Aquatic > Freshwater > Lake | place: Lake...
AAAAATAGCGGAGTTGATCCAAAACAATTGTCAGATTTACAAAAGAAAATTGCTGAATAGGGTAAATTATCCAAACAGGAATTGTCAAATGAATTGGTTAAAACTGCAATGTTTGCGGTTGCAGGAATGAAAACAGATGCCCGGCATGACACCGGTAATTTAAGAAATCAAACCGGATTTGAAAGGCAAAATGAAAATACGGTTGTAATATTTTCACGTGCGCCTTATGCGCCATACGTTGAATTTGGAACAGGCAGAAAGGTTGATTTAAGCCATTTAACAAAGTTGGGATTTCCTGCAAGTTATGCGGCACAATTTAAAGGCAAAGGAATTAAGGAGGTGAATTTGCCGGCACGGCCGTTTTTCTTTACAAATTTGCGTAAGGAATTAGGTAATTTGACAGACAGATTAGAAACAAAAATTAAACAATTAACAAAATAATGTTAGAACCGATACAATTTATCCGAAAGGCAATCATTACACGTTTGACAAATAATGTGGTGATTGGCGGTGTGACATTTGGTGTTTATAACCGTGTTCCATCTGCGGCATCGTTTCCGTATATTTTGGTTTATTCTATTTCATCTGATGAAACAGATTTTAATCAGTCATCATTTATCACCGAAACAATCACACGAATTGAAGTAGTGACACGTTTCCAATCAGATTCAGGCGGTGAAATTACAGCCAATAGTGCAATCAATAGAATTTTAGAATTAATTAGAACACGATCAAATGGATATTTTGACCTTTCTGCGGATGGATTCAATGTATTTACCTGCGTGAAAGAATCATCAACATACATGGTGGATGATGAACGTGATCACACATATTTTCGTGGCATAGTAGAAATCAGTAATAAAATCCAACAGACAATTTAAAAATGGAATTAAGGGATGCCATTATTGGCCTAGCATCATCATCAGTCACGGCATTTATATCGTGGATATTAGGGAAACGCAAAGAAAATGCGGACATCAGTACAATACAATTAGAAAATTCCCAACGTGTGATTGATATGGTAACGCAAATGAATGAGAAGTTGGAGGCCAAAGTTGATCAATTAAGCAAAAAGGTTGATGAATTAACCGTTGAAATTGAAAATCTACGTGAGGAAAACCATAAATTAAAGCATGGCAAACCGGTAAAAAAGAAGCCGGAACAGGAATAATGAAAGATCAAACAACATTGGATCGGATTGAGTTGATGCACCCAAAATTGCGTGCAGAGGTTGTCACAATTTATGATGAAATTGTGACTGCATTAAGAGGCAAAGCATTTTGCAGATTTAGTCACACATTGCGCACATTTAAAGAGCAGGAGGCAATTTATGCACAGGGCAGAACAAAGCCGGGTATTATTGTTTCAAAGGCAAAACCGGGTTTAAGTTTACACAATTACGGATTGGCAATTGACATTGTTTTAATTGATGGCAAAGCGGTTTCATGGGATGTTAAAAAGGATTTTGATTCTGATGGCAAAGCGGATTGGATGGAGGTTGTGGCGGTGTTTAAAAAGTACGGTTGGGAATGGGGTGGCGATTGGAAAAAATTTCCTGATATGCCACATTTTCAAAAAGCATTTGGAAAAACACCATCGGATTTATTTGCAATGTACAATGCAAAGAAAATTGATGCACAGGGATACGTGATTTTGTAGGATATATCCATCATAATTGACAAAAAGTGGGGTTAATGTAAAATATAACCAACATTAAATAATATAAAAATGAAAAAATACCTAATCATCGCCATCATTTTGTTTGCAAGTTGCAAACCATCAAAAACAATTATCAAAGAATCAACCATTGTAAAATATGATACCATCCACACATCGGATGTGATCTACAAAACAAAGGCCATTCGGGATTCAATTATCATTGAAAATCCGTGTGATTCTTTGGGCATTTTAACGGACTTTTATTCAAAATTTATAATACCACAGGGATCAATCACATTGCGTTCAACACGTGGCAGAATTGAGGCCAAAATTGACATTGATTCAATAGAATCTGTGTATAAATCCAAATATCAATTGTCAAAATCAGACAATACAAAGGTTGAATACAAAAAGATTGTCACAAACGTTATTCCATTGTGGGCCATTATCACAATCATGTTTGAATCAATCATCATTATCGGTTATGTGTTCATAAAAACAAGGCTAATAATTTTTTAACTTGCATAAAATAAAGCAGGCAGAAAATGGCATCATTAACCGGTAATTTAGTAGCCGAAACATACAAAGCATTGTTGAAAACAATCGACAATGACATCCTAACAGCAAGCGAAAAGCAAATTACAGATGGATTCGGTGGGGGATCAAATGTTTTTATTGATTCTAATGGCTTTTTAAGAGCCAACAAATACAAGGTCACTAATGGTTTAGCAACGCAATTTTTAAAGGCGGATGGATCATTGGATGCAAATACCTATTTGACATCCATAACAAGTTCACAAATCATTGCCGCATTAGGGTTCACACCGGTCACAAATGCCCGGACATTGACAATTAATGGAACAACCTATGATTTATCAGCAAACAGATCATGGACTATTGCAGGAACATCAGCCGTTTGGGGCAATATTACCGGCACATTATCCAATCAGACAGATTTACAAAATGCCTTAAATGCCAAATTTAATAATCCAACCGGTACGATTTCACAATACATTCGTGGTGATGGATCAATCGCAACGTTTCCAACAATTACCGGTGGTTTGCCAATAGGCGGAACAACAGGCCAAATTTTGGCTAAAATTAACGCAACGGACTATAATACTGAATGGATTGATAATTTTGCCACACAGACAAAAAATGAGGTCAAATTAGGGCAAACATTAACCAAAGGTGCAGCGGTTTACGTTTCATCAGCCAATGGAACAAATATCATTGTTTCGGCTGCATCAAATACAACAGAGGCATTGAGTTCAAAAACGTTTGGTTTACTCGAAACAGGAGGTGCAACAAATGCGTTTGTTAAATGCGTGACATTTGGATTATTAGCAGGATTGGACACATCCACAGCAACGGCCGGTGATCCGGTTTGGTTGGGTGTAAATGGTGCATTGATTTTTGGTTTAGCAAATAAACCATTTGCACCTGCGCATTTAGTTTATATTGGAGTTGTTACACGTGTGCAATCAAATAATGGTGAAATCTTTGTAAACGTTCAAAATGGGTTTGAATTAAAAGAAATTCATGATGTTGCTGCGCAAACACCAACAAATAATGATGGATTATTTTACGAATCAGCCACATCATTATGGAAAAATAAGAGCATCGCAACGGTGTTAGGATATACACCACAGGCGCAATTGAATGGAACCGGATTTGTGAAAGCAACAGGAACAACAATATCGTATGACAATTCAACGTATTTGACAACCGGTGATGCAGCAAGTACATACCAATTATTGACAAATTTATCAACAGATTTGACTGCATCGGCAACCAAATATCCATCGGTAAATGCAGTTGTGACCGGGTTGGGTACAAAACAACCATTAGATGCAGATTTGACAGCCATTGCGGCATTGGTTGGAACAACCGGATTTTTAATTAAAACGGCAGCCGACACATGGTCATTGGATACAAATACTTATTTGACAACAACAAGTGCAGCAAGTACATATTTAACACAAACAACGGCCGCAAGTACATACCAACGTTTGGATAAAATGGTGTCAAATTTATTGGCATCATCAACAGAATATCCAAATAGCAATGCCGTATTGGCAAAGTTGGCATTGAAAGCGGATGCGGCAAATCCTGTATTTACAGGTGATTTATCAATCAGCGGTGCAACACCACGATTGTATTTTGTTGATACAGATCAAAATCCTGATTATACCATTTTTGTTGATTCAGGATATTTCTACATTTACGATCAAACAGCCGGTGCAACAAAATTCCAAATAACACCATCAGGCAATGCAATCAATACAGGCACATTGACATCTGCATCATTTATCAAATCAGGTGGCACTGCAAGTCAGTATTTAATGGCTGATGGATCAGTCACAACATTATCAGGATTAGTGACAGGATCAGGAACAACAAATTATTTGCCAAAATGGACATCAGCAAGTGCGTTGGGTAATAGTATATTATTTGAAACAACAGGATTTGCAAATATTGCCGGAGATTTAAAAATTGAATCAACAGAGCCACAAATATATTTAACTAAAACAGGAACAGATGCAGGAATATGGCGAATATTAGGATCAACAGGTCAAACATTACGCAGATTTAGAATTTATGATGAAATAGCCGGATTAGATAGATTTGATATTTTTTCATCAGGTAATGTTTCAATTGGAACAACAACAGATTCAGGATACAAATTAGATGTAAATGGATCATTAAGAATACAAGGTGTTAATCCATCAATTACAACAGATAGCGCAACAGATTACACAATTATAAATGCACGTAAAAACGGAACAAGAACGTGGCAAATTGATAGTGTTAGTGGCAATTTTTGGCTTTATATGCAAGGTGCAGCAAATTATGCGTTACAAATTGCAGGTTCAACAGGTGCAGCCGTGTTTTCGAGTAGTGTTACGGCAGATGGCTTTGGCAGCGGAATTTCATCATTAAGTGCGTGGGGTGCTTCTCCTGTTAGACCAATTATTGAAGGAAGAGAGGGTAATGCAATTTCAAATTATGTTGGATTGCCTGAAATGTATTATACATCTAATGCATATTATAATGGTACTGCTTGGATTAGAAAGTCTGCAAATGCATCAATGAATATGGTGTTAAGCGGGTATAATAATAACTTTTTAATTCAATCAGGACCAACAGGTGCAGCAAATGGAATAATAACTTTTTCTACATTATTTTTAATTAATGGTTCAAATGGCAACGTAGGTATTGGAAATTCAGGTGCAAGTAATTTATTAACAATTGGTCAAGATGCTACAATTCACTATACACAAACAGGAATTGCAGCAATGACATTAAAGGGATTATCAAGTGGTGCAAGAGCATTATTTGAAATTCATTCCGCAGACGCAGCCGTAAAATTGGTTTTGCAATCTGTTTCAGGTTATGGAGTAAATTTGGGGGCATTAACTGCATCAGATATACATATAAATAATTCATCGGGTAATATTACCATAAAAGCAGGTGGAAACGTATTAATTGGATCAACAACAGATTCGGGATATAAATTAGATGTAAATGGTACACTAAAAACAAGCGGTGACATTTTTACAACATCTACTTTAAAAATGTCAGGAAGTAGTTCATACAATTGGATGATTCAAAATTACAATGATGGCAATTGGGGGTTTGGAATGTTTAATAGTGGATCACAATATTATCCAACCGTTTATTTTTCAGGTGACGGCACAAATGATCGTGGTTTTAGGGTGCGAAATGTTAATGGTGGCACAAATTCATTTTTGGTTAATTCATTAGGAAATGGAACATTTTTAGGATCAGTCACAGCCACATCATTTTTTGAATCATCAGATAATCGATTAAAAAAATTGATTGATGGATCAGCACAAATTGCAGGAATTGAAAATTTAGAAGCCAAATTATACGAAAAAAATGGCAAAATTGAATTTGGATATTTTGCACAGGATGCACAGGAATTTATGCCATATTCAGTTGAAAAAAACATGGATGGATTTTTAACATTATCATATCGTGAAGTACATACAGCAAAAATTGCACGATTAGAACAAAGGGTTGCCGAATTAGAAAAACAATTAAACGCAGCATAAAATATGTCATGGGCAGGAATAGCAAATAATCAGGCGGTTTCGTGGAATAATTTACAGGATGCCGTAAATAATAACGTATTTATTAAAATTGGATTGATACCACCGTCAGGTGTTTCAGGTACAAGGGAGGTCACAAAATTAGGAGCATTGACAACAATTGATTGTCAGGCATCATATTTGTCAGGGAAAACAGATAACCAATTAGTCGTAAAAAGCAATTTAGTTGCTACGGCTTACACATATTATCAATTGACTGCGTGTGGCGGTGGTGCAGCGGTTTACACTAAAATTTTACCAACATTAGGAGTTGGCCAAAGATATGTTTTGCCCGGAATTACACCATTATTTTACTATTATAATGGAGCAAATCAAACAACATTACCGGCCGGATATAATGGATCAATTCAAATTGTGGTAGGTTCAACGTATTGTCCATAATCTGTATATTTGCATATTAAACAACCAAATCAACATAAAATGAAAAGAAAGTACGCAGAAATCATTGTTTTGTCACGCATTTTAAGCCATTTTGCCGGTGATCAAAAGACAAAGGCACAAAAGAAATTGGCCAAAATCAATGAGAAATTAAAGCCATATTTGGATAAATATGAGGAACAGGCAGAGGAATACAGATTGGACAATGCATCAGTTGATAAAGATGGCAACCTAATTTTAAAAGAAAATGGCGGTTATTCATACACAAAAGATGGATTAAAAAAATTGACTGAAAAATCAAAGGCATTAAATTTAACAGAGGTTGATTTTATTGCCATTCAAATTGTCAATCCTGATGGATTAGAAGAATTTGGATTTTTAAATGGATGGGTTGAGGGTGTTGAGTTCACAAACATAGAAGAAGAAATAGAAATATAAAATATGAAAACAATCGAACCGGTTTCCATTTGGGATAATGGCAAAACATTAAATGCAACCATTTTAAATGCGTATGCGGTCAATGTAACGTTGGGAACATCCGCAACATTTTATTATTCATTGAGTGCGGAAAATGAGGATCAAACAATTGGATCACAGGTTGCACAGGGCAATTTATCAATGACAGGTGATGATTATGCAAAATGGGCCGCAGATGCTTATGCATGGGATTGGGTTGCAGAGCAATTAAATTTAACAATTACAGGCGAATACGTGCCACCTGTGCCACCGGAACCAACACCGACACCGGAAGCATCGATTGAGCCATCAATTGAATCACCTGCGGTTTAAATGGCATTAGTAAACGGCACCAATGTTGTTTTATATGAAGGCGATGTGGCATTAGGGCATTCCAAATCAGCCACGATGTCTTTACAAATGGACATGGCCGAATTTACCAATAAAAATTCGCAGGGTTGGAAGGAAGTATTGGCCGGTAAAAGATCGGCATCATTTTCAGCGGATGGATTGATTGATTATTCTGATCAGGTTAATTACAACCAATTTGTGGACAGAATTATTACACGATCACAGGTGCAATGGGTATTCCAAACGGCCGGGATGTTTTATTACGGTTTAGGGTATATCAACAACGTGGAACAGGTTTCACAGATGGAAAACGTTTCAACATATTCTGTTGATTTTATCATTTCAGGCCGGATTTATACGGATACACGATTGATATGGAATCAGGTGTTTACGAATTGGGAAAACTTAAATATTCAATGGCAAAATCTATAATGCATTTTGAATATATTTGCATTAAATAACAGAGCATAAAAATTAAACAAAAATATGGCAACATCGGGAGTATTTAACGGCACGAACCTATTGATCAAAGTTGAGGGAACGGCTATTGCACACACAACATCATGTTCATTGTCTATTTCACAGGACATTGCAGATGCAACAACAAAAGATTCATCAGGTTGGTCTGAGGGAATCAGCGGTTTACGTTCAGGCGAAATTTCGTTTGATGGTTTAGTGAACTACGCATCTGCGGCAAATGCAGAGGAATTGGTTGATTTTGTTTTGAATCGTACAATCATCACGTGTGTATTTGGAACAATCGCATCAGGTGACACGATCTACACAGCGGAGGGATACATTGCATCCATCGAGCAATCGGCAGAAATGGAAGCAGCGGTGACATTCAGCGGATCAATCACATTGACAGGCGCAATCGTAAAATCAGTAAACGCATAATTTGCTGATTCAGTAATACATTCCCCTGCATCGGTAAAATGGTGCAGGGGTTCAGAGTTTATCACCTAATCAAACACAAAATGGAAGTCAATCAAAAAAGGGGCTATTGTCAATTGAATATTGGCGGTAAAAATCGCACCCTGCATTTTTCAATGAATTTTTGGGCAGCCTTTGAACAGGCATCAGGATTCAGCATTTCAGAGATCGATAAGGTTTTTGGAGGCGGTTTGTCATTATCATCAATGCGTGCGTTGGTTTATTCCGGCCTATTAGCATACGATCAGGAAAAAGGCAATCAGGTAGATTACACGATTTATTCTGTTGGGGATTGGATGGAAGATGTAAATCAGGATCAATTGACATTGATTGTTGAAACATTAATGCAATCGCGTATTTTAGGCAATGACCTAAATGCAGGTGTGCGCAGGAACGTTGAGAAATCCACAAAAAACCCAAAGCAGATCAAGCCCTAACATGGGATCGAATGCTTGATTTTTATATCGGTCAGGCAGGTATTCCACCGGATCAGTTTTGGCGCAACACATGGAAAGAAAATGCGTTGTTGGGGGAATCATGGAGTGTTTCAATAAACCTGCATTGGGAAATGCACAGGTTTACAAGCACAATGATCATTAATTCACAAGCTAAAAAACGTTCTCAATTGATAACACCTGATAAATTATTCCCATTGCCACAGGATGTGTATTTAGAGAAAGGAAAACCGAAATCAACACCGGAACAATTCAAGGCATTTTTAGATCAAATTGAAAAAAGTCAATCCAAATAATGGGTTGGCTTTTTTTTTAACTTTACATCATGGCAAATGAATTGAAAGTAAATATAACAGGTGATGCATCAGGATTAAATGATGCATTATCGAGCGCAGACAAGAATTTAAAAGATTTTGGCAAATCTGCATCAGATATTGGAAAATCAATGTCTTTATATATCACAGCACCTTTGGTTTTAGCCGGTGGCGCAGCGATTAAATTGGCATCTGATTTCAATGAATCGATGAACAAAGTGGATGTTTCATTCAAAAGTTCAGCGGCAGAGGTTCAGGCATTCGCAAAAACAGCATTAACATCATTCGGTATTGCAGAAGGTACGGCATTAGATATGGCCGCATTATTTGGGGATATGGCAACCGGAATGGGAGTTGCAACAGGTGATGCCGCAAAACTTTCAACATCATTGGTTGGATTAGCCGGTGATTTAGCATCATTCAAAAACATTGGGATTGATCAGGTACAAACAGCATTAGCCGGAATCTTTACAGGTGAAACCGAATCATTAAAACGATTAGGAATCGTAATGACAGAGGCCAATGTAAAGGCATACGCATTTTCAACAGGAATCAAAAAATCCTATGATGAAATGACACAGGCCGAAAAGGTCATGTTGCGTTATAATTACGTTTTATCAGTCACAAAGAATGCGCATGGTGATTTTGAACGCACAGGAGGCGGAGCAGCCAATCAGATGCGTATGTTTAGTGAATCATTGAAACAAGTTGGTGCGCAATTTGGGCAAACCGTATTGCCTTATGTTACGGCTGCATTTAAAGCAATGAACAGCCTGATGGTTTCAATTTCACAAACATCAACAGCAACAAAAACAATAATTTTTGCATTAGGCGGATTTGCTGCGGCAATTGGCCCTGTTTTAATTGCGGTTGGATTCCTTTCAACAAATATGGTGACAGGATTTAATGCAGCAACAAAGGCGGTCAAATTATTATGGACAACAATGCTTGCAAATCCAATGGTTGCAATTATATCAATCGTTACAGCATTGACCGGTGCATATTTATTGCAAATGGGTGTATTTAAGGAATTGACAAATGTTCAAAAAGAAGTCAATAACCTAAAAGAAGAATCCGTAAATGCAACAAAAAGAGAGGAAAACGAATTGCAACGATTGGTTAAATTGGCGCAAAATCAAAACGTTTCATTATCTGAAAGAGAAAAGGCAATCAAAGCCATTAATGCAATATCACCTGAATATTTAAAAGGGATCACATTAGAAACAATTGGCACAGATGGTGCCAAAAAATCAATGGATCAATACATTGGATCATTACGACAAAAGGCAATGACAATGGCGGCAAATACTAAAATTCAGGAATTAACAACCAAAAAATTGGCATTGCAAACAGGCGAAGCAGATGCAGGATCATCCGTAATGGGTGCATTAGCAATTGCGTATGGTGTTGCAACAAATAATGGTAATTTATTGGCCAAAGGAACGGTTGATCGTGCCAAAAGAACAGAAACAGAAATAAAAAGCATTGATAAACTTATTGAAACGTATGCCAAAATGGGCAATATTGATTTGAATAAAGTTGAATCAGCAACAAGCACAGGAACACAAACGGCAACAGGTGCGCCAAAAGCAGCAAAAAAAGCCGGAAAAGATCCGGAAATAGAGGCAAAAAAGAAAGCATTTGAAGAAAGCAACAAATATTTTGCAGGTGAATTTGATAAACTTTCAGCCTTAAAAAATAAAGTTGATAAAGAAGATCAGGCAGCAGCAGATGCAGCAGCAACAAAGTATTTGACAGATCGCCAAAAAGAGGTTGGGGATTTGGCATCAGTTTATGATCAACAAATAAACGAACGTAATAGACTGCATCAAAGCACAACAGCAATTGACGAAAAAAATCAATCTGATAAAACTGCAATGCAAGCTAAATTTGATGCAGAGGATTTGGCAGCAATGTCAGCCAATTTTGAAGAGCAGGTACAAGTGATGAATAAATTTGCCGAACAAGACACAAAAGCGGCAACAGAAACATTGGCTGCAAATATGGAAAAAACAAAAGCCATAATAAATGCAATAGGTGAGGCGGTAGGTTCTGTATTTTCAGGTTTAGGAAATGCAATTGTAGATTCAATGGGATTGGCATCATCAGGTTTAGAAGGTTTTGCAGGTTCAATGATGAAAACATTGGTTCAATTAGGGGCAATGATTGTTCAGCAATTAGCCATGAACCTTGCATCATCTTTGGGTTGGGTTACACAATCGGCAGCGCAATCAGGAGCAGCCACCGGGCCATTGGCGGTATTTACAACACCGGCATTTATTGCAACGGCAGTTGGTGGGGTATTATCAGCATTTGCAGCCATTCCAAAATTTGCCGCAGGTGGTATTGTTTCGGGGCCAACAATGGGTTTGATGGGTGAATATCCGGGCGCAAAATCGAATCCGGAAGTAATTGCGCCATTGAGTAAATTGCAAAATATGTTAGACACAGGCAATGGCGGAGGCGGTGCAATGTCAGGTGAATTTGTGTTAAGAGGTCAGGATTTAGTGGTGGCATTACAACGTGCAGAAAAACAACGCAACAGAATAGGATAAAAATATGGCATACGGTGTAAAATATCGTTTGGAATTTGCCGACATTAAAGGCAACAAACGAAAGGTGGAAATATTTAAAAATGGATATTCAGGTGCCGTTTTGCCAATGGTTGGCACATCAGAGCCGGTTGAAATTGAGTGGAAGGCAGAGGAAGATTTATACGAGCCATTGATTGGATCATTATGCAAGTTGAATTTGATGGTTACAGATGATGTCACCTATGATGATTTTTATTTGTACGATGAAAGGGAATACAAAGTGGTGATTTATTGGGAATCATCAGCCGGTAATTATTCTACATTTTGGTCAGGATGGGTTGTAAATGATTTATATTCACAGGCATTGGTTTCAACACCATATTCATTATCAATTACAGCCACAGACAATTTAGGTCAATTAGATGGGTACGATACATGGATGCCGGCCGTTGGTGTGGATAATCAAACCCTATGGAAATTCATGTACAATGGTTTAGCCAATTTGCAATTGGATTATGACATTTATATTAGCAATGATTTAAGGATTTCAACCGATACAGCATGGAAAAACATCTTTGATCAGATCACCATTAGAAAAGTTGGATTTTACAATAATAAATACATTATAAATGATGCAAAAATGACATTGCGTTCAATATTACTTGGATTCAATTGTCGTATTTTCCAATCGTTTGGCCGTTGGTATATTATCAATAATTCATCTTATGGTGATCAACGAATTATCGCAGGCATACAGGCCGGAACATATACCGGTGCCGGCATTTTAACAGCCAAACAAGGCTTTTTGAATGCAGGATCAGAGGACATCAAATATTGGATTTATAATGCCGCAGGTGTGGCGCAATCAGCCGTGACAACAAATATGTTGAAGGTTGTGCCAACAAATATGCAGCCAATTGGGCAAAATCTGTTTAGAACACCACGTAGGCCGGTCAAAAAATATCAGGAAATTGTTGATATTTCACAGCAACAAGAGGATTTGAATTTAAACGCATCGTTTGAATTTGGGTATGAAAATTGGGATACATTATTCGGAGCAGTTGGAACATTTGAGGCAAACCCATTTGCAGGCCGTAAGTCAATCAAATTTACAGGCACAAGTGCATTGGGTGTATATCAAACAAAATTGTTCACGGTTGGGGCAGCATCGGCCATTAAAGCCAATCAATATCAGGTTTTAATATCGGTTAATATTGACATCGGTGGATCGGATAACAGATTGCCGTGGTATTTACGCATCGAATATGCACCATCAACATATTGGTATTGGTCAAATACAAACAAAACATGGGGAACATCCGGATCAATTGTTTGGAATGAAACGGCCGTTGTTGGAGCAGGTAGATTTGAAACATTCAAATTTACAACAGCAAATGCACCGGATTCAGGCCAAATGGAATTGGGTTTTGCATTGCCTTATATAAATACAACCGGATCATACACAGGAATTTATTTAGATAACTGCGCAATTCGGAATATTGATAAGGATCAAAACGTGTATAAAGAAGCATGGTTCATTCGTGAGCAATCGGGTACATTTGTGACATCTGATGTTTTAGAACACAAAGATGTGGTGCAGGCTGATTTGGATTCCGTTGTATTTTCGGGGGCATTTACAGATAATAATGCATTTAAACGTGCGCAGGATGCCAACGGATTATTTTTAGAACAAATAGTCACACAGCAAAGATTAAACGATTTTAGGCAATATTCAATGCAATATGAAGGCGATTTATACAATATGGATCAGTATTCAATCATGACAATGGCGCATAAATTGTGGATTAAATTCAACACATTAACCGAAACAGATTCGGCCATTGTCGATTCAATCCGGGTTCAGTTGAAATCAAATGTGTACACGTGTCAATTTCACATTCCGAATAATTACACGGATGTGGCAAATACATACAGGGTATCGTATCAAGAATAATTTTGTTTTTCATAGATGGGTTTGATAGTGCGCATCCGTGCATTTTATAAGTGCATCGGATGTTGATTAGGGTGAATGCAAAATGGTCGTGGAATAATCTGCGGCCATTTTTGTTTTATTTAGTGGAATAACTAATTAGCAATTTGACTAATTTTATAAAAAAAACTACAAATGGGCAAAAAACACGATCAAATCAGAGATCATTTTTATTCATCACCATTAAATGTCAAAACCTTTTCAGAGAAATATTATGAAACATACGGATATGTAAGTGCCGAAAGATTCCGAAAGGTAATGAGGGTACACAACATTTTGATCCGTGAGCGCAACGTTTGGCAATTAGCCAATTTACCAAATTCAAAAATTGAATCAACAAATTTTGATGAATTAGACAATTTTGGGTTTGAAAATTCAATTGGTGAGGAATATTTGCCTACATCATTGCCTGATCATTTTAAGGTGATTGGCATCCTTTCAGATATACACGTTCCGTTCCATTCAATGGATGCATTGATATGTGCAATAAAGGAATTGAAGCGCAGAAACATCGATTGCCTGTATCTGAATGGAGACACATTCGATAATTATTCGATTTCCCGGCATCAGCGCGATCCCAATTTAAGGGATATGCCAAGAGAAATTGAAATGTGCAGAAATTTCATGCAAACCCTGCGAAGCAATTTTCCATTAATCCCTATTTATTTCAAGGCAGGGAATCATGAAAACAGGTATCAAAGATATTTAAACGAGCAGGCAGAGGAATTTGCGCAGTTGCACGAAATGCAATTTGAGCAATTTTTTAGATTGGATCATTTGGATATTAAATTTATACCTGATTGGCAGGGTGTATATATGGGTGATTTATTAGTAATTCACGGCCATGAGGGTTTCGGTGTGGGTGGAATTAATCCATCGCAGTCGCTATTTAATAAAATGTTCTGCAATACCCTGATGGGCCATGTGCATCGCCAAACCACCACAACAAGAAAAACAGGGTTTGGGCAATACATTCACACGTATTCCACCGGGTGTTTAACCACCACAGCACCAAAATATATGCCATTTAATCAGCACACACAGGGATTTGCAATTGTTGAAATCACAGATGGCAAATCAAAGGTTGATCTAATTGCAATAAAAGATGGCAAAATTGTGTAGATTTGCATGAATAAATAGGTTTAGTGATTCATAAGTTGTTGTAAAAAAAGGGCAAATCCATTGGGTTTTCCCTTTTTTGTTACACTATTTTTCCAATAGGTTTTTAATAGGTAACCTATTTTTTACCTATTTTTTACATATTTTTTGACCGTTAGATAAATAATTGGTATTTTTTTGCATTATTTTGTTTGAAATTGTTTGGATATATAAAATAAGGTGTTACATTTGAAGAACAAACAACAACAAAACATTAAAACGATGGAAATCACAATCAGCAAATCAACCAAAGAAAGCCGCATTGGCGAATTGATGGCCGTAAACAAACACAATGGCATCAAGCAAACAAAGGCCGAATTGAGAAAATTATCCTATGATCAGATCAATAATTTATTGATTAATGGATATGAAAAATTTGGAACAGGATTTAAAATGAAATTTAATTAATCTATAAACAACAACAATTATGTGGAATTTCTTAAAAACAATCGACAAAAACGACATCGCAGGTTTAGTAATCTGTTTGACCGTTATGGCAGTATGCGTGAAAATCATGTATATAATCGGGAACATCTAAACACTACGGCCATGATTTACAAAATCACATTCAAAGATTATGCAGGCTATTACACGGTGACAAAGAATTTTAATGACATCGATGAATTAGGCAAATACATCCAAAATGAGATGCAAAACTGCGGAGGCAAAGAAATAGGCACAGAGGAATTTGAATCAATTGAGGAAATGTTAAATAAAAGATATGCGGATAAAAATTAATCAATCAGAGTTGCAAAAATTAGTGGCTGATGACCTAAACAATCAAGGGATTCAGCCACCACGAAAAGACAAATGGGAACCACACAATGTGCAGATGGCCATTTCAAGAAAACTAAATTATCCCCTAATGTGGGAATCAATTAATCGAATTTCAAAACAATTATACGATGAATCAAAAATCAAATAATCCATTGGCCGATATACAGGCAAAATTGAAAGCACCCAAAGGGCAATTTAATTCATTTGGTAAATACCATTACAGATCGGCAGAGGATATTTTGGAGGCCGTTAAAAAGGTTGTGAATCCAATGGGGTTTTCAATAGTATTGACTGATCAAGTCAAAGAAGTTGGAGGCCGCATTTATGTGGAGGCAATCGCATCATTATTCAATGGTGAATTGGAATATAATTCAACCGGGTTTGCACGTGAAGAAGAAATCAAAAAGGGAATGGATGGATCACAGATCACAGGGGCTGCATCGAGTTATGCAAGAAAGTACGCATTAAACGGTTTATTTGCCATCGATGATACAAAGGATTCAGATGCAACAAATGATCACGGCAAATCGCAGGAATCGAAGCCACAGGCCAAAGCATCACCACCGGAACCATTAGAATTTGACATTGAATTTGGATATTTAATGGAACAGGTAAAAAAGGCAACAAATAACAATCAATTGATGGCCATTTGGAATACATTATCAACAGATGCAAAAGCCAATAAAGAAATTGTGCAGTTATTTAAACACAGAAAATCAGAGTTTTAACCCAAATAAATTTATATCTTATGAAAAATGAATTAATGGCCGTTGATGGTCAAATCCTAGAATTAAACAAAAAAGAAATTGCGCAGATGGCCGAAAACTTTATGGCCAACGCAGATTCAATTAATACCGTGAAATTAGCCGCACAATTGGCAAAATTCACGTTATTGTCATCCGAAATGGACAAACACCTTAAAGAGCATTTATTTGTTGATTTGCGCCAAAATAAAGATGGTAAATTAACGGCATACGGTGTGGATTTTTCAGAAATGGAAGGCGGTGTGAAATACGATTATTCCGAAACCGAATCATGGTGTAAATTGCAATTTGAAATTGACCGGTTAAAAGACAAACAAAAAGAGGTTGAGGCATTTTGCAAGGCATTAAAATCAAAGACAACAACATTGGATGAGGAATCCGGTGAATTGGCTGATTATTATCCACCATCGAAATCATCAACCACCACAATTAAAAAAATTATTAAATAAACAATCTAAATAAAAAATCAAATGGCACGTTTAATCAGCATTAAAATTGACCTTTCAAAAATCGACAAAGCACGCATTTATGAAAGTCAAAAGACAGGGGCAAAGTATTTGGACATTACAGGGGTATTGACCGACACACCTGATCAGTATGAAAACAATGGTTTTGTAAAGCAGAACACATCAAAAGAGGAACGTGAATCAGGGTTAAAAATGCCAATTATCGGCAATTTTAAGTTGCTAAAAATCTTGGATCAACCGGGCCAATCAGCACCGGCACAGCCGATCCAACGTGAAATCAATCCAATCACACCTGATGATTTACCATTTTAATGCGCAAAATCGTAGATAGTTACACGACACGGCACGGAGAATTGAAAGCAATTTATTCCGTTGCAACGGCCAATTTAAAGCACAGGGATGTTGAAATTGGGAGTGTGTATGAACTTGAATACCGATTGGGGAATCAGGTTATGTTTTTGAAAGGTGAATTGGATCACGCAACAGATGGCAACCGGACATTGTTTTTTAAACATCCTGATCCGGAACGCAAATTAATAGGGATTCCGATTATGTCAATCATTAGATACGTACGAAAATGAGTATAGAGGACAAAATAAATTTGATATTTTATTGGACAATTGCACAAATGTTTTTCACGATATTAGGTGCGATTTTAAATATGATTAAAGATGGAAAAACGAAATGAATTAGGATACACGTTCAATCAGGTTTGGGCGCACATATCCAAAGAATTAGAACGCAGTAGAAGAAAATTGCATATTATTCACCCAAAACAACATAATTATGGTAACTTTTCAGCAGTACGATCAAAGCAACAAGCACATTTATGAGTTGTACAAGTCCATCGCAGTAAAGATGGCACAGGAAGGCCGCAGGCAGATAGGATCAAAATACATCTTTGAGGCAATGCGTTACGATTATTCGTTTAATTCTAACAATGATTCATATAAGGTGAACAACAATTTTGCACCCATGTATGCCCGGAAATTTGTATTGGAGCATCCACAATATGGAAACCTGTTTAAATTTAAGCCATTGAAAGGTTCGATGTTAATGTAATTTTTGTATTTTTGTGATGTAGGTGTGATCTCACATAATAACACCAATGGACTTAAAATGCCATCATCTAATGAAACCGAAGTGAGATCCGGTGGATTTATTTGGTGGCTTTTTATATTAATATGGGAAAATTAGTAATCAAAAACAGATTTGCAACGGTGCCAAATGATTTGGTAAACAGCAAAGAAATTTCATTGAAGGCAAAAGGGTTGTTTGCCTACATTCAATCAAAACCTGATGGTTGGGATTTTAGTGCTGAAAGGATAGCATATCAATCAAAGGAAGGTTTGCCGGCTATTATGGCAGCATTAAAGGAATTAGAGAATTTTGGGTATTTAACACGTGAACGATATATGTCCGAAATTGGCCATCGATTGGTTCAATATACATTATTTGATGTACCTACATTGCAAAATGCTAATGAGGAAAATGTACATAGAGGTTTTCCTCATGAGGAAAATGCTTATATAGCAAAACCATCAGTATATATAAAGAAAGAAAATACAAATAAAGAATCTATAAAAACTATTATAGAAAATAAGGTAAATGAATTTCGAAATTTGATTGAATCATCTGCATTTTTATTGGGTGATCAATACGAATCATTTATTGATTATTGGGCAGAACCTAATCAAAAAAATGGGAAATTGCGATGGGAGGATCAGAAATTTTTTGATATTGAAAGGCGAATTACAACGTGGATGAATAACAATAAAAAATACAACAACAATGGATCAGAAACAAAACTTGGAACGAGTGCAGCAAGAATGGCAGCCCTTGCAAAATTTTAATGGTATAGTCAATACAATAATTAAGGCACAAAGCACACTAAACATTAGGACACGATCAGAAAATGATTTAAAACAGGTTTTGCGGTTATCAATGCTAATGGTTGGCCTGCGTGGTGCAAATATGCCGACAGATGAGGAAAAATATGTTTTGTTAGCATTTATCAAATCAAATTACGGCAATCAAACACCCGAAGAAATAGCCATTGCATTTGAAATGGCAGTTGCAGGTAAATTAAATACTGATTGCAAATGCTATGAGAATTTTTCGTGTGAATATTTTGGCAGGATCATGAACGCATACATTGAATATGCAAGGCAGGAAACAAAGAATGTCAAAAAGCCGGAAGCCGAAACAACATTACCTGTGCCAACCGATAAGGAATTAAAGCAACAGGCCATTTACAACGTTAATGCGTTTATTAACAAAATAAAGGTGGCAAAAGATACAAAAGGCAAATTTGATTGGCCTGTGGGTGGTTTATCTGTATTGTACGATTATTTAGTCAAATTCCAAATATGTAAATGCCCTGAACCGGAACGAATTGAGATTGCTGCAAAATTAAAGCCATTTCACAATGATCATAAATTATGGGTGGCCGCCTGTAAAGGTGAGGCATACAAATCATTTTGCCATTCATTAGTTGATATGGATATGACATTGGATGAAAAAGGTCAGATTATATGAGCATTCCTGAAAAATATCACGTGAAATCGATCATTTCAGAACAAACATATGATTGGTTGTTGCACAAACATTATGCAAAACGAATCCCATCAATTTCGTATGCATTTGGATTGTATCAATCTGAAATTTTAAAAGGTGTTTTGACAATTGGAAAACCTGCATCGCCATCATTATGCGATGGTGTATGTGGCAAAGAGTTTAGCCAATATGTTTATGAATTAAACCGATTATGCGTTGATGACAATCTTGAAAAAAATGTTTTATCATATTTTGTTTCACAGGCATTGAAATTGATCAAAGATGATTTAATTATTGTAAGTTATGCCGACACGATGATGTCACATAATGGATATATTTATCAGGCAACAAATTGGATTTACACAGGGGCCACAAAAGAAAGGACAGATATTGGATTTGAAGATGGCACCCATTCAAGGCATTATAATAAAAATATTGATTATTCAATTCGGAAATTTAGAAGTTCAAAACACAGATATGTGTATTTTCTTGGAAAACTTAAAAGGACATTTATAAAAAATTTAAAATATCCGATTGAAGATTATCCAAAAGGAGAAAACAAAAAATACGATTCAAGTTATAAACCAAAAGTGCAATTGGATTTGTTTTAAATTAAAAATGGGCATTAATTCCGCCTTTATATAAACACAGAATTTAAACCAATAACGGACATATGAAAAAGAAATTAATTTTAAGCGCAGTTTTTATCACGATTGGATCAATTGTATGTATTGCATATAATCAGGTCAGAAAATCAAAGTATGGTGGCAAAAAACAAGTAATTGCCAAACGTTTAGAAATCAGTCAGGCATTTATGATGGATACATTTAAACCCATTGAGGATTTTGAAATTATTTATTTTGATGAACACAGGGGATTGGTAGAAATTAAAACGACAGCAAAATGAGAAACGAACACGAACACAGATTGCAAACGGTTTTAGCAATGTATTTGGATTTGCACAATTACACGTTTTTTGCAATACCAAATGGTGGATGGCGCAACAAAGCAGTTGCCGGCAAATTAAAGGCAGAGGGAGTGAAAGCAGGTGTGGCAGATATGTTGATCCTTTTGCCAAACCAATCATTTCATGGCCTGTTTATAGAGGTCAAAATTGTTGGGAATTATCAGCAACCTAATCAAAAGGAATTTGAAGCAAAAGCAAGGGAATGCGGATATGAATACCTAATTGTGCGATCATTGGATGAATTGATTGAAAAGCTAAAATACTATGAGGCAAACAAATTTATTGAACAGGACAAAGTTATGGCCGCATACAGATCAGGATATATTGATGGAAAACTTGAAAATCAAATGACAATACGATGACAAATAGAGAAAAAGCCATTGTATGGGCAAAGGAAAGAATTGCCGATCCAAATTTTAGTCAGGAGCCGGTACAAATCACGGCATGGGAACGCATTGATAATCCAAAATTATTCCTAGAAACCTGCATTTCCCGGTTGGAACATGGATCAGAACGAGAAAAACGGCCGGTTTATAATCGTGTCAGAAACCTAAAAATTGCATTATCATGACAATGCACGATGATCAAATATGGGTAAATGGCGATGTGAAATGTTCGGATCAATTATCGACTGATGAAGCAATGGAAATAATTGAGGAAATACAGGACATGATGATATTTTATAAATTAATCAAAATTGATTTGTGTATTGATCCATATAAATTCCCAAAGGAAATTTTAGATATTAAAAACCTATGAAAGCGACAACAGACAAAATCAGATTATTGACATTCTTTGCATTATCGCAAAATATGTTGGATTTCATCGATGGATCATGGCAAGGCCATCCGGCAAACAAACAGGGGGTGAAAATGATCACAAAGCAAATGATCAGGGAGTTGGAAAAAACAATGAATGTTCTATTTCCGAACAATAAAAATGATGATCCGGATTTACCTGATGCATTGGATACGTTTCAAAATGCCTGTACAGCAATGGAGGCATTTTTTATGTTAGGAATGGAAATGGATCAGATGAATCAAACAAAGAAAGATTCGTTGAATACACAGATTAATATTTTGTTAAAATCTTATGGAATTGATTGTTGGGATAAACCAATGTCAAACCTATGGAAAAACTAATTAAATTTGTTGCGCAGTTGGGTGATGAATAACTGCCTGAAACAAAAGCACACATTTACCTAATCAATATAAAATGAAAAATGAGAGCCGTGAAATGGTGGATCATCCGCAACATTATCAATCTGATGGAGGCATCGAGGCAATTGATGTAATTGAATCATTCCATTTGGATTTTAATTTAGGAAACGCAATCAAATATATTTTAAGAGCAGACAGCAAAGGCAACAAGAAACAGGATTTGGAAAAATCATTGTGGTATATTAACCGGGAGTTATTAAAATTTAAAGGATAATGGATCATAATCATTTAGTCACAATTATTTGGTGGATTGATGGCTTAAAATGCATTATAATACTATTATTGATTTATTTAATTAACCAACAAAATAATGGCAGACAAGAATAAAATTTCATTTGATTTTGATGATACATTATCAACAGATAAAGGACAGGCAATGGCCAAAAGGTTTATTGATGAAGGGATGACCGTGTACATTATAACAGCAAGACAACGCAGAATGTCAGCCGGTGTTTATGAGGTGGCTGATGAATTAGGCATACCACATACACGAATCTATTTTACAAATGGAGCAGACAAATGGGAAACAATCAAACGTTTGGACATTGGCATCCATTATGATAATAATCAGGAGCAGATTGATAAAATCAACCAAAATACAGATTGCGAAGGCCGTTTGTTTACAGCATAATGATTGAGGATATAAACATAAAATTAGTCATTCCGCATCCGAACAATCCACGTTTGATTAAAGATGATAAGTTTAAAAAATTGGTGAAGTCCATTAAGGAGTTCCCGGAAATGTTGCAATTGAGGCCAATTATTGTTGATGACAATATGATTGTATTGGGTGGCAATATGCGTTTGCGTGCCTGTATTGAAGCAGGATTGAAACGTGTGCCAATTATAAAGGCATCAGCATTGACACCGGAACAACAGAAACGGTTTATAATTGTGGACAATGCCGGGTTTGGTGAGTGGGATTGGGATGTATTGGCCAATCAATGGGAAATAGATGATTTGACTGAATGGGGGGTTGATTTGCCTGTTTATAAGGAATTAGGGTTTGAATTGCCTGTTGATCAAACGGCTGATCCAAAGGATCAATTTCTAATTGAAGTGGTTTTTGAATCAGAGGAACAAAGGCAAATGGCATACAATCATTTCATTGAAAATGGGTTAAATTGCAGATTAAAAAAATAGAATATGGCGGTAAATGCACGTGTGACAAAGTTGAACAAGAAACGGATGTTGGATGCCCTTGAAAAATCATTGGGCATTGTGACAACAGCATCGAAGGCAACAGAGATTCCACGATCTGTGCATTATGAATGGATGCAAAAGGATTTAGCATACCGGGAGGCAGTTGATGCATTAGCTGATATGACATTGGATTTTGCGGAATCGCAGTTGCACAGGCAAATCAAAGATGGCAATACAACGGCCACAATATTTTATTTAAAGACCAAAGGCAAAAAACGTGGATACGTGGAACGCACAGAGGTTGTACATGAAACCGGCATTGAATCTGCCATAATAGAATGGACACCGGCAACAATCGAAAACGAATAGGGCAGAAATGCAACATTCAGTTTTATCAGACATTAAACAGCAATAAACGAATCAAAGTTCATCAGGGCGGCACACGTTCGGGGAAAACTTATGCCCTGTGCCAATATCTGATTTATAAAATGACATCATCCAAAATACCATTGGTGATTTCAATTGTGCGGAAAACATTACCTGCATTAAAGGGATCAGTTCAACGTGATTTCCTAGAAATATTAGATAATTTGGGCATTCTTTATGTGGGGCAACACAACAAATCAGAAAACACATACACGTTTGGCGGTCACGTTGTAGAATTTTTATCAGTTGATGAGCCGCAAAAAATAAGAGGCCGGAAACGTAATATTTGCTATTGCAATGAGGTCAATGAGTTAGATTATGAGGATTTCAGGCAGTTATTAATGCGGACAACAGATGAAATGATCTGTGATTTTAATCCATCCGATCCGGTGCATTGGATTTATGATGAGGTAATCACACGTGATGATTGCGATATGTGGATCACAACGTATTTGGACAATAAGTTTTTGCCACCTGAATTGATCAATGAAATTGAAAGATTAAAGGCAAAAGATCCGGATTATTGGAGGGTTTACGGTGAGGGAAAACGTGCCGTGTTTAGTGATCGGCAAATATTTCCTAATTGGCAATTCATTCCAAAGGCGGAATTTCCTGAATTTGATGATGTGTTTTATGGATTGGATTTTGGATTCAGTCATGATCCAACAGCCATTGTGCAATTGGCAAAGGTTGGTGATAAATTATTCATCCATGAAATTGTGTACAAAAAGGGAATGACAAACCGTGACATTGCCGATTTCCTAAAAGAAAAGAAAATCAATGAACACATAATTTATTGTGAATCCGCAGAACCCAAATCAATTGAGGAATTAAGGCAGATGGATATTTTGGCAATGCCTGCAATCAAAGGTGAGGGATCAATAAAGGCCGGAATTAGTTTATTAAAGGAACATGAGGTGATCTGTTCAATAGAATCGCAGAATTTGCACAATGAATTTCAGTTTTATTTTTGGGAACAATTAAAGGATGGAACGATTATAAATAAGCCGATTGACAAACACAATCACCTGATGGATGCAATTCGGTATGGGGTATATACCAAATACAAAAACCGTTCTGATTTTTTTGTGGTTTAATTATGTATTTTTGAGAAAAAAAAGCGATACAGATGGCATCATTGATTGATACATTCCGGCAGACAATTGCCAAAGCATTGGGATCAGGTACGAATCCGGCATACAACAAATTGATTTATACGTGGCTAGGCACAAACATCATTGTCAATGAGGATGCAGATTCCACATATATCCGTGATGGATACCAACGCAATGCAACCATTTATTCAATCATTAATTTGATTGTTAAGGCAGCAACCACCATTCCGATGACCGTTTACAGGGTTACAAATGAGGGATCAGCAAAGCAATACAAGGCAATGACATCCGGTGTAATGGATGGGAATGCAATGTACAAAGCTAATATTTTGCGCAAAAGAGCATTTGAGGAAGTGACAGATAGTGATTTAGAGGCATTATTGAAACGGCCAAACCCTTCACAATCATTTTCAGCATGGTTGGGCGAATTAGTTGCATTCGGTAAATTAACCGGCAACAGATACGTTTACGGAATTGGGCCGGATACAGGGCCAAACGTGGGTAAATTCACAGAATTATATGCATTACCTTCGCAATTAGTGGAAATCGTTTCAGGTGGTGTAATGCAACCGGTGGCAGGATACAAAATACAATACAATTCAATGATTGAGGTTCCACCCGAAAGTGTGTGCCACATAAAAGATTTTAATCCGGATTATGACAGCACAGGATCAAACCTATATGGACAATCGCCATTGCGTGCCGGTCTGAGGGTATTATCCGCCAACAATGAGGCAGTCACCACCGGATTAAAATATTTACAGAATCAAACATCACGTGGTATGTTGATTTCAAAAGATGGTAATTTAACAGAGGTGCAGGCGCAAGCATTAAAAGACAAATTCCGCAAAAATTATCAGGGATCATCAAACGCAGGGGATGTGATTATCACACCAAAGGATTTGAGTTGGGTGAATTTTGGTTTATCTGCATCGGATTTATCATTGATTGAACAATACAATGGCACGGTAAAGGATTTGTGTAATATTTACAATATCCCTGTGCAGTTGCTAAACAATACAGATTCATCGACATACAACAACATGAAGGAAGCCAAAAAGGCTTTATATCAAAATGCGGTAATTCCTGAATTGATCAAAATACGTGATGAATTAAACAGATGGTTAGCACCAAAATTTGGCAAAAATGATGAGTATTTCATTGATTTTGATTTTACTGCCATCAGCGAAATGCAGGAGGAAGTTGATAAGTTGGTGACACAATTATCATCTGCGTGGTGGGTTACACCAAACGAAAAACGTGATGCAATGAATTATGCGATGGACACAGAAAACCAATTCATGAATGATTATTTTATTCCGGCTAATTTAATGGCACAGAATCAAACAATTGATGCATTAGAAAATCCAAAGTCACTAAAAATTGACTAAATATGCCATTGCCTAAACCGGAAACAGGTGAAAGCCAAAATGATTTCATGGGCCGTTGTGTTGTTGATCCTAATATTGTCAATGATTTTGGCACCATTGATCAACGTGTGGCGGTGTGTAGCAATTTATTCAATCCGCAGAAAGAAACAAAGGCACAGGATAATTGGGCGGATGATTTCGAAAACCAATTGACAAAAGCGGAACGCACATCAGTTCGTGATTTTACAGATTTTTACCGGGCAGAATATAATGATGCCATTGATCTATTTTTAAAGGTAGGGGCAATGACACCTGCATCAGCACAGGGATTTTTTCAGGATGCACAATACATTGAAATGTATGAAACCATGTATTCTAAAATCGGTTTACAATTTGCCAATTGGTATTCAAAAAACATTGAAAAATATTTACCAAAAGCAGATGTGGGCAATATGCAATCCATTTGGCGCAATGCATTTGCGTTTATGGGCAATCAGGTTGGCACACAGAGTGCAATTATGGTTTCATCAACAGCACAGGCCACATTGACAAACACAATCAGGCAATTTATGGCCGATCCTGTATTTCAATCAGGGGGTGAAGTTGTACAGGCTAAAATGTTGCGCCAAAAATTCAATCATTTAGCAGATTATCAGGCACGCAGGATTGTCCGTACAGAGGCAACAAATGCAGCCAATTACGCAACAGAGCAGGCAGCATTGAATTTGTTTCCCGGTCAGGATATGACCAAAACATGGCGATCGGGTTATGATGCAAGGGTAAGGCCGGCACATCAGGCAGCCAATGGGCAGATTGTGCCATTTAATAGCAAATTTTCAGTTGGTGGCGAATCATTACAAAGACCGGGTGATCCAAGTGCATCGGCCGGAAACAGAATCAATTGCCGTTGTTCAATGATTGTATTGCCAAAAGCAGGCGCACAGACAATTGGGCCATTGATCACCAATATTGGATTTGGAATGGCACAGGCAGAGGTTGTGGATGCAATATCATCTGCATTAATAGCACCGGAAATAATTGCAACGGTTGTGGCAGAAACGGCAGTTGTTGAGGCACAGGCGCAGAAAGAAGCAATGAGGCCGGACAATTGGGACAAAATTGTTCCAAAAGGTACGCAAATCAATGATGATTATTTGGCATTATTAAATACAAAACCACAAATGATTGATAATTATGGTAATGGATCAAGTTATAACATAAGTAAAAATATTATAAAAATTGATACTAAAAGACATTCGGCAAGTACAATTGGGAATGTTTTATCACACGAATTTGGCCATGCAATACACCATCAAAATGAATGGGTAACACGTTCAAAAGTAAATACATTAATAAGAGAATTTTTTAATAAACATCAAAAAATGGTAGGTGTTGGTGTTAGGGGCGAAGAAAGAATCAAATTATTAAATGATGCATATCAAAAATTAAAATATTCTCAAAGTGCCGAATTTTTAAAACAATTTAATGATATAGATCCAAAATTATTAAATGAACATATAATTAATATGTTTGATTTTTTCGGAGCATTAACAAAAAACAAAATTGGTGGAGGACATAAAAATATATATTATAAAGTAATAAATAACGATAAGGTGGAATACATGGCCCACGTATTTGAAAATTTTTACAATGGTAATCCTGTATTTAAAAAATTATTTCCATCAATTTATGATGATACTATTGAATTGCTGAATCAATTAATTAAACTAAAAAAATGACATTATTTGAATTTAATATATTTGTAGATCAATATATGATTTTACATCCAAATGCAGAAAATCCTAAAAATTGGCTTTTTGTTTTAGGCATTAATGATATTGTTAGTTTTATTAAAAATGCAAATGGCAGAGAATTAATTTTCATATCAGAAAATGAAGATGTGTTGGATGGTGGCCATATTGCATACAAAGAAAATTAATTTTTGCATTTAGTTTTCTAATTAGCAATTTGACTAATTTTGGGCAAAGGATAGAATATGATTTACAAACAAACATCGATTGGTATTGAGGACATAGATGAAACAAACGGTATTGTTTCAGGTTATGGATCAATTTTTGGCAATATAGATTCAGATAATGACATCATATTGGCAGGAGCATACACCAAAACATTGCAGGAAAACGGTTCACGTGTTAGATATTGCAATCAGCACAGAATCGATCAACCATTAGGTAAATTCACAGAATTACGTGAGGATGGCACCGGATTGTATTTTGTGGCGCAAGTTCCAAAAACGAGAATGGGTGAGGATATTTTATTACTAATGAAAAACGGTGTAATCACGGAAAATTCAGTTGGTATTATGCCAATCATTAAGGAAAACCGGGCAGATGGTGTGCGTTTATTAAAGGAATGTAAATTGTACGAAATATCATGCGTTACATTGGCAGCAAATCCAATGGCATTGATCACAGATGCAAAGGGTGAAATTAATCAGGATTTATTGGCAAAACGTTTCGACATTTTAGCCAAAATGATTAAAAAAGAAAACGTATCCGATGAATTAGGATACGCAATTGAAGGTGAGTTGATGAAATTAAAATCATTGTTTGTGGATGTAACCACACGGCCGGCAGAAATTGTCACCGTGCCGGAAATCAAACAGGTTGAAATTTCCGAAATATTTTTATATTTAAACAAAAAAATTAAGTCAAAATAACATGACAGAAGAAATCAAAAATCAATTAGATGAATTAAATTCAGCTATTGACAGCCGTATCGCAAAAGCGGAAGGCCAAGCAGTTGCATCAGCAACAGGAAAAGCGGATGAATTATTAAAATCCGAAATCAAGAATTTAGAAACTAAATTCACAGAAATCCACAGCCGTATTGATGCCGCAGAGGTTGCAGCAAAGAAAACAGCATCAGGAGCAAACGCACAATCTTTCAAGCAATCATTAATTGATGGCATTACAAAGGGTGGTTTAGATGGTTTAGTAAATGGCAACAGCCGTTCAGCTAAATTTGAGATCAAAGCAGGTGATATGACCGTTGCAAACAATTTCACAGGTGAAGTAATCCCTGCGCAATATGTTCCGGGTATCAAGTATGATCCAACACGTCCGGTACACGTTCGCCAATTATTGGCACAAGGTTCAACATCATCTGAGGTTGTTCGTTACGTACGTGAATCAGCATACGACAATGGTGCAGCAGCGACAGCACAGGGATCAACGTTTACTGAATCAGATTTCGATTTGACAGCATACGATGCAAACGTTCAGAAAATCGGTACTTATTTCCGTATTTCTGAGGAAATGTTAGCAGATACCCCACAGCTAACATCTTATTTAGCAGCACGTGCGCCTGAGAAATTATTAACTGTTGAGGATGCTCAATTACTTTATGGTAACGGAACAGCACCAAACATTTCAGGTATTTCAACATCAGGATCAACAGCATTCGCAGCAGGTGCATTTGCAGGTTCAGTTGTAGCAGCAAATCAATTTGATGTTTTAACGGTAGCAATTAACCAATTAGCATTGGTAAACTATCGTCCTGATTATATCATGTTGAATCCAACAGATTTCAACAAAATCCTTTTATTGAAGGCAACAACCAATGAGTATTTGCAAGAGCAAGCATACATGGGTTTACAACCACAATTTTTAGGAATACCGGTTGTAATCAACACAGCGGTAACGGCAGGAACGTATTTGGTAGGTAATTTCGCAATGGGTACTCAATTATGGGTTCGTGAAAACCTTTCATTAGAGTTTTTCCGTGAGGATGGAACAAACGTACGTGATGGTTTCGTGACCGTTCGTTTGGTTGAGCGTATTGCATTAACTAACTACGCACCATTAGCAATTGTTAAGGGTGTATTTGCAACGGACATCGCTGCAATCTTAGATTAGTTTTAATACAGATTCAAATTAAGAGAGGCCACCTAAATTTTGGGTGGCTTTTCTTTTTATATTTGTTCAAAAAATAGCACAATTATGGGCAAAGTTTTAATGCGAAAAACGGTATTTGATAATAAAACAGGATACCACAAAGCCGGTGAAATCGTTACGGTTTCGGCTGATGTTGAAAGACATTATTTGGCACACAATTATGCAGTCAAAGCAGAGGCAGAGATTGTTGAAATAAAGGTGGAGGCCATTGAAATTGAAACCAAAGTGGAGGCCGTAGAGGTTGAAACAAAGGAACAAAAAATGATCTACGGACACATAGGACACAAACCAAAAAAGAATGCGGCAAATAAAAATTAATGATGTGATTGGGGTTCCAATCATTTCACGTACAGATGCAAAGAATTACATCCGTATTGATACAAATGCTGATGATACATTGATTGATTTGATGATTGAAGCGGCACACACAGCGGCTGAAAACTACATGAGCCGTGATATAATTGCAAAGGATCGCACCTATTATTTAGATTTTTCAAATGATGGGTTTATTGATGTGCCATTTGGCCCTGTGGCATCTGTTGATGCAGTTACGGTCAAAAATATTTCGGTGCCATTTACCGTGTATGGTTTAGGTGATCCGATTGTTGAAATTGGGCCATTAGGATCAAATATTAAAATCGATTTTATTACATCCGGAATGAATGATGGCATTTTAAAGCAGGCATTATTGATGATGGTTTCGACATATTACGATAATAGAACGGATTTCGTTACCGGTATGACCGTGAATGATGTTCCAAGTGCATCGGCAAAATTATTGGATGGATTAAAATCAGTATTTATATAATGGCATCAGGGAACACGGCATCTTTATTGAAACAACGTATTTTGATCAAACGTTTGGCACGCACATCAGATGGATTTGGTGGCACAACACCGGGCGGTTACGTTACAATTGACACCGTATGGTGCCGTGTTCAGGAAACAAAGGGTGCCATTGATGAAAAGATGAGCATCCGTTTATTGTCCACAGAAATAGAAATCACGATCAGAAAGGAAACGGCTGATTTGATTGCCAATGAGGATGTATTGAGTGTAGAAGGATTTGCGGCATTGTATCGGATTAATTCCAATTTTCAAACGTTTGAGAATTTTTGGGTTAAAATGACAGCCACCAAAATTGCA
>Ga0114979_10000357_pt1 | contig 30176 bp, 40 predicted proteins | sample S_140625_EF_Meta_FD_87315 | JGI IMG/M metagenome (GOLD analysis project Ga0114979, IMG submission 87315) | Freshwater microbial communities from Lake Simoncouche, Canada to study carbon cycling - S_140625_EF_MetaG | ecosystem: Environmental > Aquatic > Freshwater > Lake | place: Lake...
GTAGCCCGGTGCAAAGTTCAGCACCAGGCTGCCGGCCGTGGTGACCGGGGAGTTGGCGATGCTGAATCCAAGGGGGGCGCTCAGGCCAACGCTGGTGACCGATCCGTTGCCAGAGTCTCTGATCTGGGCGGCCAGGGCGTCGGTGACGGCGGGCTGCACCGCAGTGCTAGCCAGGGAGTAGGCCGTGTCCCACAGGCCCTGCTTGGCGATTGTCGGGAGGCTGTAGCCCGGTGCAAAGTTCAGCACCAGGCTGCCGGCCGTGATGACCGGGGAGTTGATGACGGCAAACCCAAGGGGGGCGCTCAGGCCAACGCTGGTGACCGATCCGTTGCCCATGGCGTCAGGTGTTGATGGTGGGTAATTGATTGCAGGGGATCTCCCCCGGTGGGCCGCGGCGCCCCAGATCGTGTAGCCGCCGCCAGCGCGTCGGCCTAGGCCCATGAACGGCCGGAACGTGGCCCAGGTCTCCTCGCCTGTGACGGCATTGGGCTGGCCCTGCTCGGTGTCCACCCGCAGCAGATCAGCCCAAGCCTGGTTCTCGTCTTCCTGGGTCAGCTGGTAGGTCGTCGTGTTGCCGACCGCACGGTTGCTGAACACCCGCGCCGCACGGATGTTCGCCCAACGGTTAAACACCTCGGGGCAGTCGTCCCACGGCAGCAACGAAACGATGTCCGCCGCGATCGAGGCAACGTCCTCAGGGATCGCGTAGGTCCGCGCTTCGCTGTCGTAGACCCTGCTCCCCCTGGCCTGAAAGCGGTTGTTCCACTCCAGCCGGCTGGGGGCCCACTTCACCACGCTGGGCGGGATCAGCACCTCCCCCGAATTGGCATCCCGGTAGAAGGCCACGCCCCACTCACGGTTCCAGCTCCAGCCGCGGGTCTGGCCTTCCTTGTGGTACTCCAGCAGCGTGCGTTCAGCCTGCGCCGCCTCGCCAACCTGCTGGGTTTCCAGCGTGTTGACGGGTGCCTCGCCAATCACGGCCAGGCAAATGTTCACGGCCTCCAGCAGGCTGGTCCGTCCAGGGGTCAGCGCTTGGTTGGCCAGGCCCATGGAAGGCTGCAGGCGTGCAGATCAATCCTACCGACACGCGCAAAAAAAAGACCCCTGGGGCAGCTTCCCAAGGGTCCAGTTCCCCTCGGACAGGTTAGGGGGTAACGATCGCTCCAGCGCACTCAGGGCTGAGCTTGCCCATGCCAATGGCCATGGAGGCTACCAGCAGCTGGCTCTGGTACACCACGTTGTAGTCGCCGCCGGAAGCGGTCATCTGCAACTTGGGCTGCCGCAGGTTCAGGATCCCCATGGCGTCCCGGTGGTAGATCAGTGCCTGGCACTTGCTCAGATCCTGGGCGTACTCCGAGTTGGCGTTGTCGCCAGTCTGGAGAGTGTATGCAGCCTGGTTCACGAAATTGGACCAGTACACGGGCACGCCATAGATCATGCCGGCAAACACCTCACGGACAGTGCCGTTGGCGCCAGTGCCACCGTTGAAGTCGGCGTTGATGATGCGCTTGCTGTCCTGAAGCCAGCCGCAGACATCAGGGGTGACCACGCACGACATCCCGCTGGTGGGGATGTGCTTCTTCTGCTTGGCAACCACCATCGCCTTGATGGCGGCGTAAAGCTCGTCACCTTTGGCCTCGTTGGTTGCAGCCGCAAAGCCAGCGGACAAGGTGATCTTGTCGCCCGTACGGCCAGTGTTGATGGACTTGGCCAGTGGCTCGGTGGTGGTGTTGGCTGCGGCGAACAGGATGCGTGCAACCCGCGCTTCCCGCTCATCGGAAAGGGCCTCACCAAGCTGGTGCATGATTTCCGCCCGTTGAGCCGGGTACTCCTTGAGTTCGTCAAGGTCGTAGATCGACTCGTCAGCGACCATCAGGCCGTCGAGGTAGAGGATCCGGGAGTTGTTGTCGGACGGGTTGTTGGTGGTGCCGTCAATCGGAGTCCCAGGGACGTGATAGCCGGCCTTGCGGCGGCCGGTTAGCAAGAAGCGCATGGAGCGCCCGCCCTTGATGGTCTGGGATTTGACCGTAGAGCTGAGAATCTTTTTCTTGTCGTAGGCGGTGAGCAGTTCGTCACTGCCCAGATCGAGAAACAGGGCATCGACGGAGCCGGTGCCTTTGACCTGCCCTAATCTGGACAGCGCGAGAGCGTCTGCGGACATGATTGATAAAGCGGTGGAGAGTTCTGTGTTTGGAACCCAACGCCTCCCGCCTACCAAGGGTTATCGCCCGCAGGCGGCCCTGATGACTACAAGGGTGGAACGATCCACCTAAAAGCTACCACTTCCCTGCGCGTTTTGACCGCTGGTGTTTGGCATCTACCCGACGCTGGTACGACTCATCCTTCGCATAAAGCTCGTTGCCGTTGTCGTCTGTGGCGTAGCGCTCCTTCTGCCAGTCGCTGCGGGATTCGTAGGCATCGACCGGCTCGCTGGTCTGAGCACCGCCACCCAGGAAGTCGGGCTCGGCCTTGATCCCGGTGGCCCGTGCCTGCATGGCCCGCAGCGCCCACTGCGCGGCCAGCACGTTGCCACTGTCCACGGCAGCCTGATAGTCGGTCTTCTCGGCATCGCTGAGATTCGTGGCAGCCCAGCGGGATAGCTGCTCGAACGCGGCATCACCGCCAACCGATTGGCGGAGCGCAGCCACGGCCTCGGGGTTGTCGTTCAGGCTCACAGCCTCAGCCTCAGCAGCAGCAGTCGGGGCCTGCGGCTTTACCCCAGCCAGGTACGTCTCCACCAGGGCCCTGGGCAGTCCGCCCTTCTCCACCAACGCATCGACATAGGTGGCCACGTCCTCGCCGGCCTCCAGCTTCGCTGCCATCTCGAACGGGTTGATCTCGGCTGCCTCGATTGCGGTCGCCACGGTTTCGCCATAGACCTCCACGCCCCGCTCCGGGGTGTAGGCCTCGGGCAGAGCGGCCGGCTCCTCGGGTGGTGCAACCTGCTCGGCCTTCTGGCCCAGCTTGCGCTCCAGCTCCTGGTACGCCTTGGCCAGCTGCTCAGGTGACTCGAACTTGCCCAGCAGCTTCTCGCCCTTGGCGGCCTCCTCCTCCGGTGCTGGTGCCGGGGGGGCATCGGGGATCCCCAGATCGTTGAGGAACTGATCGAGGATCGCGGCCTGCCGTGGGCTGGCCGGATCCACCATCTGCTTCAGCTCGGCGGGCGCCTCGATCTGATCGACGGTTTTGGCTTCTGGTGCCGGGGCTTCGGTGGTCATTGGGGTTGGGGTTCAGTGTCGGGTTGTGGGTTGGACATCTGTTGCACCGCCATGGCGGCGTTGCCCAGCTTCTGGGGATCGCCCATGCCGGCCTGGATCAGCTGCTGCTGCTGCTGCGCTTGGGCCGCGGCAGCCTGCTCCTCCTGGATCCGCTTGTCGGACTTCACCAGCAATGGGTTCACACCCATGGCGGTGCAGAACTCACGCAGCCAGGCAGCTGGATCGACCAGCTGGCCGAACTGCTGCGGCAGCGCCTGCCCGCCTTGCATGGCGAAGGCTGACAGCTTTTCGGCATCGGACTGGCGTCCCAGGGCGGCGAGGCCCACGGAGATCACCGGCTCGATGTCCTTCAGCTCCGGCAGTCGGTTGGCCTTGGTCATTACCGACAGCACCCTCTTGATGTACGGATACTGGAACTCAACGGTGAGGATCGAATAGATGGAGCCCAGCATCTGCTCGATCTGCCGGATCTGCAGTTTCACTTCCTCGGCCGTGGTGCGCTCGGAGTCGCGGATGTCTGGCAGCAGGAAGATCCGGCCCAGTCGTTGCTCCAGCCGGGTCATGGCCTGGTACGCCACCCCCAGATCGCGCACATCAGCCGTACTGATCGGGAAGAAATCATCGGGCTGCGCGTCAATCACCGCCCCGTTGGGAGCTTTGGCAAACACCTCCTTGCTGGTGATGGCACTGCCCTTCCGGCCGGTCAGCTGTCGGGCGGCCTGCATGGACCCCTCGGTGACGGCCTTGTTCAGCGAATCGTTGCTCAGCAAATCGGCCATGGCCGTCCACTCGACATAGCCGGGTCCGTAGCTGTCGCCATCCATGCGGAAAAGGCGCAGCGGGATCCAGGGGCTGGCATCGGCGGTGGTGCTGCCGTCCGATTCAGGCACCTTGGCGCCGCCAATCTCCTGATACCAAGTGACCCGATCGCTACTCCATTTGATGTGAGTGAAGACCTTGATCTGCCGGGAGTCGCGCCTGGCGTTGTCCTCCTGCCACCGACCAGCCTCCGCGTCTACCTCGTCCAGTACCGCCTTCAGCTTCTTGTCCAGGGAGGCGTACAGGTACCTCTCGCACGTCACTCCCTCGACAGGGGAGCCCATCGGGTCACGCAACAGGACATGCTTGTTCAGGTGGAAGACCTTCATCCCCTTGGGCCGGCGGTAGAGCAGCACCGCACCGCCGACGATCAGGTGAATCAAGGCTTCGAACAGGGCCACCCGGTCGTTGCACGTCTCGATCTCCCTGCTGACCGCCCGCTCCAGGGTGGCCAAGCCGCGCTCGATCTCCTGCTTCAGGGATGCGATGTCAGCCTCGGTGGCACCGCGCTGCACCAGATCGGCCTCCGCCATGGCCGACGCCAGCTCGTCGCCGGTCAGCCGGAAGAAGCCCCCGGTGGGGGGCAGCAGGGCCAGCAGCAGCCTGGCCGCCAGGTTGTTGACGCCCTGGGCGCCGATGCCGCTCCACGGATGCGGCTGCTCCTCGGTCGTCTCCGGCAGGATGTCGTCGCTGGGAGGGATCAGGTACGGCAGCGTGAGCTTCGCGGAACGGCGAGCCCGGTCCAGCCACACATCCCGGTAGCCCCGCAGCTGGTTGTACCGCTGCTGGGCCTTGCCCCGCTGCAGCCCCTGGCCCTCGGGGGAAACAACGATGTCACCTGCGCCGCGTTCCATCAGCCGACTCCAATGTTGATGCCGACGCCAGGCAGGCTGATGTCGGCGCTGTTGATCTGCAGGCTTGGCTTGCCCTTCTTGCGGGGGGCAGCCGGTGCCGTGGTCTGCTCCTGAGCGGCGCCGGCCGTGCCCTGGGCGGTGGTGACGGCGTAGGGGTTGGTGTTGGCGACGGTCTGCTGCGGCGCCGAAGGGGCAGCCAGCTCAGCAGTGCGCTTGGCAGTCTCCGCGGCCATGGCATTGGCCTGCTCCTGCAGCTGCTGTACCAGGGCGGCGTTCTGCTCCTGGATCTGGGTCTGTGCCTGCTGCTGCTGCTGCATCTGGGCGCTGTAGTCGGGCTGGGCTGGCGCCTGCTGCACCACCTTCGGTGCCTTGGGTCGTCCTCCGCACATGGTTCAGGCTCCGATGTTGAGGCCGCCAGTGGCGGCAGGTTGTAGATCGACTCGCAGGCCTTTCCGGCCTGTTGGCCTGGTCATGCCCGCCCTGTTGGCGGCCAGCACCGGAGCCCTGGCCGTCTTGTCAGGCGGCGGTGTGCCGATCAGCGCAGCCAGCCGGCTGGCGGTGGCCGACGTGTCCTGAGCTTCTGCGGTGCGGCGTGCTGCCAGATCGGTCAGAACACCTTGCTGCCGCAGCGTCTCAGCCTGGAGGCCCTGCTGGGCGGCCAGGACAGCGGGCGACTGCGCCATCTGCATGGTCTGCAGCTGGGCATCGGCCAGCCGGTTGTGGGCGCTGTAGTCGGGCTGGATGATCGTGGACCGTGGAGCACCGCCACCGCACATCACTGCACCTCCCGAAACGGATCCTGGTCGGCGTGCCAGTTCTGCAGCACTTGAATCACCCGCTGCTCCCCGATGGCCTGGTGGATTCGCTCCGACGGATAGGAAGCCATCCCAACAATGTCCGCGGGAAATGTTTCCTGCAGACGCTTGAGCAAGGCTTCGGAGACGAGAGGGGTAAGCACTGCAGGGCTGCAGTTATCGCTCTCAGATTACCGGAGGCTGCCAGAGGATTGGTTGCTGACGGCTGTGGTCGTACTCACCGGGCCGCAGGATGCGGGCGCAGCGGGCCTGCACCAGGGCGGCTTGGGGGGTGAGGCCCGCCTTCTGGTAGGCGCCAACAACAGTCGCCCACATTGCCGCCTCGGTCTTGAGGCCGGCCAGCAGCTTCTCGGCACCCTTCTCCCCTACCCCAGGACAGCCGGGGTAGTGGTCGGAGCGGTCACCAATCAGTGCCTGGGAGAAAAAAGCCAGGTTGGCGTCGTGCAGGGACTGGCTCACCAATGCTCCACCCCTGTAGTGCTGGCCAGGCACGGTCAACAGATCCTTGTCGATGGAAACGATCACGTCGTTGGGGCCAGCCAGGATGCCCAGCACGTCGTCGGCTTCCACGTTGGGCAGGCGGGCGATCGCCCAGCCGCTGCTGAGAGCCAGCTGCTCGACGCTGGCCACCAGGGCTGGCCAGCCTGCCACCTTCGACTCCTTCTTGCGGTTGGCCTTGTAGGCGGGAAAGATCCCAGCCCGGTAGGTGGTGCGATCACCCATGGCCAGCACGGGCTGGTGGCCGGGGTGCTGGGCCAGCACATCCACCACCGACTCCTGGAAATAGGCCAGGGCATCGCCATGACGGCACACCTTCTGCCAGTCACCCGGCTGCCACTCGATGTCGTACTCGGCGGACTTGGCGGCCGGGACGAGGAAGCCCTCGGTATCAATCAGCAGTTTCATTGATCCTCTGGATTTTTTGTAGGGTTTCAATGGCGCCAGCGGCATGGAGCGACGTGGACTCCCACGGCTGCGCGGCCTCCGCCTGCCGGTCCATCGGTCCTGTTCCTCAAGTTGCCAAATCTTGCGGTTAATCGCTTGCCTGATCTTTGGTCAGGCATCTGCGTCCACAAACCACGCGGAATAAATGAACGTAGCCGCCGCAAACATCCCCAGGAGCCCAGGATGAAAGACGTTTGCCGCGTAAACATGATCACTCCGCACAGTAAAGAGAACTGTTTGCTGTTCATCCCTCCACCTCCCCCGCCTCCGGCGCTGGCGGCGTGACGGGGCGGCCCCAGCGGGCGAGGGCGGCGGTGATCATGTCGTGCAAAATCTCAATTGATTCGCCGTCGTCACAGTTGAAACTGTGTTCCTCGCACAGATCGCCAATATCGGCAGGGCTCGGCCCCTCCCCCTCCACCGGCAGACGCTCACTCAGCGCCACCGGCCCCTCCCTCACCGGCTCAGCTAGGGCGGCGCGGGCGGCGGCAATGGCGTCGGACCATGCCTGCATCCAGCCGGGCGACGTTTCATTCAGATGCCCGTCTAGCTCAACCAGCCGCTCCAAGGCGGCGCGGATTGCGGGGGTGGTCATCGGTCGGACTCCTCACGTAGCAGCAGCGAGCAACCGTGCTGGCCCTGCTGATCAAACCACGCCGCCACCTCGCGGATCGCGGCGCGGGCTTCAGGTGTCCAGTCTTCGATGTTGCCGTTGCCTTCTGCCGTAAAAATCGCGTCCGCCACCCTCTCCACCAACCCCCCGGCAGGCGCGACCGGTGGGGCGGGCTGGGCGGCGGAGCGGCCCCAATGCTCCAGCGCCTCGCCGATCAGCGCAGTTAATTGGCACTGGGTCACGGCAAGCCAACCGTTGGGCCAATCAGGGCGGCTATCAATCCACCGGTCGATTGCACCATCGCCGTCGTCTGTTTCCGGCACTGGCGGGGCGGCCTCGGGGGTGGGGGCAATTCGGTCAGCGATCTTTGAAGCCCACCACAGCTGGGCGGCTTCGTACTGGCGGCCCAGGTTGTAGACGGCGCGGATGGCGGGGCCAAAGTCACGTCCTGGAGCGTCGTTGTAGACCTTGCACAGCTCCTCATCCGTGGCCACCGGGGCGGCCTCGGGGGTGGGGGCAATTCGGTCATCAACGGCGGCGGACTGGCGCAGCCAGGCCAGGTTCTGGGGAGTGATGCTCATGGCTTCACCTGGCAGCGCTGCAGCGCAGGGGCCACATCGCGTTGATGCAGTCGCTTCTGCGCCTCGTCTAGCATCGCAATGGCATAGGCCAGCAGTACCACCCCAAGAAGGCACAGGACGAACTGGACGGTGGCTGCAGGTCGGTCAGGTCGGTAAGTCATGGGAGTCTTCGAGTAGCGGTGTTTCGTCGCCTGGTTCAAAGCGCATCTGGCTGCCATTGGCGGCAGTCCAGCGCTTCAGTTCCTCAGGCGTTTGCCAGTAGGAATGGGACGGATCGGTGCTGCTCAGCAGGGACTGGGCCTGCATGGGCAGCAGCTGCAGTTGCTGCGGTGTCGGCTGCAGAAACGGCGGCAGATCGGGCTTGAACCCCCAGGAGCGGTTGGCCAGGCCCGCCTCGGCCCGGTACAGCGGGGCCACCAGCTCGCGCCAGGGCGGCACGGTGCGGAACCCATTGCCGGTGGCGGCCTGCACCCACTGCTCACAGCACCAAAGGAACTGCCGATCGGACACCTCGGGGAAGGCGTCGGTGAAGCTGGCCAACTTGACCAGGGCGACACCTTCACTCCAGCGATCCGACTCCTTCAGGCGCAGGTGAGAGAACAGGATCTCGCACCCCATGAAGAAGGCCTCGGGACGGAGCATGGCGACTGGCTTCTGCGGCTCCGGTGCGCGACCGATGCCGGCAAGGTCAAGCCGATCCACAGTTCCCTCCTCCTTGGAGAATCGCCAGGGCCCCGGCCAGCCCCTGGCTCTGCGGCTGGAATCCGCCTTGTCGTGGTGGCTTGGCCAGCAAGTCCTTGCAGTAATTGGGGTTGAGGGCCTGCCAGCCGTGCTCGATGCCGGCATTGGTCAGCACCACTTGCTGCCAGTGCGGCAGCTTCTTCACCCGTTCTGCCGAATTGGTGAAGGCCCGCTCGGTCCAGGCTGCAGCGGTGCCGTGCTTGGAGCGCCGGCTGTTGTTCCACCATTCGAGCAGCAGCTGGCATACGTCCGGGGGGATCCCCAGGAGCTGGTCGGCCACCTGCTCCAGGGTTATGGGGTGAAACCTTGAAGCTGCCGGCCTGGCCCGCTGCGGACGTTGTTCCGTCGTGCGAACAACGGCCGGGCCGGGAACATTGGGCAGCTCGGGCCCAGCGTGTCCCGTCCATTCCCGCAGTTCGTTGTCAAACCTGTCGATTCGCTCCGTGGTTGTCCATCTGGTGGCGCAGTTCTTGCAAACACGCCGCCGTTTGAGCGAGTCCTCGTTGGTCGTTACCGTGCAGCGCTTTGTTTCGATGATGAAATTGCTGGTCAAATTGCACTTGGGGCAGCGCATCAGATCCTCCAGATCAACTTCAGGTATCGGGCCCATTGGCCCAGGGTGAGCACCACCACCCACTTGCCACCGCGGAAACGGACGAGGGTGGCGCTGTGGTTGACGCCAAGGTTCTGAGCCTGCTGCTCGGCCTCGGCCGGCTTGGTGCGGGCAGCTGCAGCGGCGTCGTTCCAGGAGGCGATCTGGATCGCGTGATCCGGCACCCCCTCGATGTCGCCCGTGTCGCCCCCGGCTGCCGTGGTGCGGCCGGCCCCCAGCTTCCGGCGAGCCGGCGGGTTGAGGCCCAGCAGATCCGTTAGCAGCTGAGCAGCGCTGCGCTCAGCGGCGTCACCTTTGATTTTCTGCGGGTTGGTCACGTCTCCTCCTTCTCCAAGAGGGAGAACAGGAAGGCGTGAACCACCTCGGCCGATGGGCCAGCCAGCTGCCGTGCCGCCTCCCGTGCTTCAGCCAGGGTTGGCGGTGGCGGTGGCGGGCTGTGGAGGTTGTCGGCGATGGCGGCGAGAGCCTGCCAAGTGGATAGGCCGCGATCATGAGGCCGGTATGACGCCTGCTTCATCGCTTCCCGCAAGAAGGCGGCCATTTGCTTGCGATCGTGCAGGTAGCAGGTGTCCTTAGGAAAACCAACCGCCCACAGGCCAACTTCAACGGCTGATTTGGCTTCTGCTGAAAGCTCGGGATATTCAACGTGCTGCACAGGGCGCCTCCAGCTGGTACGCCTTCTCCATCAGGTCTTCGTAACGGTCCCTTGCGGCCGTCAGTTGACCCTGCAGCTCCTCCATCAGCTCGCTTTTCGCTTCGTGGAAACTGTGAAACGTGCAAAGCGCACGTTTTTGCCTCTGGACTGGCTGATAGGGGCGGCCAGCTCGGTTGAACTCTTGGGCCGGCTTCAGCCATAGGCAGTGCTCGCTCTCGGCCACCACCGTTACAGGGAAGACCGATGGGGTGGCTGCCTCAAAGGCCCAGTAGGTGCGGGGCTCCTCGTACTTGGTGACGCTGGATTTCCGTGGCATCAGAAGGGGATCTCCTCGCTACCACCAAACAAGTCGGCCTGGGGCTCGCTGGCCTGGAGGGTGCTGGCATCCACGCCAGCCTCGGGGGCGCCAAACACGTCGCTGCTGACGCTGCCGACGTTGTAGGGAACGTGGGCCAACACCCGCACCCCCAGCAGGTTCAGGCTGATGCCCTTGCCACCATCAACGTTGTCCCAGAGGTAGTGGCTGTAGGCGATGCGGCACACGCTGCCGTTGCCGATCGCCATGTTGATGGGCCAGGGGTTGCCTCGGCTGTCCTGCACGATCGGGGTCGGCAGCTCCATGCCGCTGCGGGTCACGGTGTCCCTGGTGAAGCTGATGCGGGTGAGGCCGGTGGCCTCCTCAGTGCCATCCAGGAGGGTGATGACCTCCTTCTTCCAGGGCCGGCCGTTGGCCCCGTATTTGGCGTTGCCGCCGAACCGCTCCATGAACGCCTTGTGCAGGCTGCCAATAAAGGCCCTGGCATCGGGGTCTGTTTCGGGGTCGGCCTGCAGCAGCACGATCCCGTACTGCATCTTCTCGTTGTTCTTGCCCTGGTTGACGGTCTTGGGCTTGAGGACGTTGGCGAAGATCACCTCGCCAGGCGGGGTGATGAGTGACTCGGTGGCCATGTGGTCGGGTGAAGGTTGGATGTGCCCCATGGATGCAGTGATCTGGGGCATGCCTAGGAACCTACCTACGCAGCGTCGAAGCGTCAACCTGCATCAGCTGAACGCATAGGGGTTGGTCCCGATCTCCCCCACCGCCAGCTTCCCGACTATCGGAGGCTTTGGCACCTCAACCCCTGACGTGGACTGGATTTCTCGCTGCAACTTGCCCAGCCAGTTGGGCTGATACATCGCCGCCAGTTCCTCGTGCAGCAGCTTGTGCAACTGGCCGGCCCTGCAGGGGATAGCGGCAAAGCAGTCGTGATTTGTCAGCACCTGAAACCTCTGCTCACCAGCTCTGCAGATGATCCGCTGGCAGTAGCTCGCGTCAAAACTGTGGATCAGGTTGGCCGTGATTCCCCTGCTGGTCACCCGTGCCGACAGCTCCCCCGGCGTGGCCCTGGTCGCTGCCCATCGCCGGTTCCCGCTGACCGCCGTTCGCACCGCTGCCCGTTGCTGTTGCTCGGCCCCCAGCTGCACCGGGAACCCGGTCGGCGTCGTCCACTGCACCGGCTGCTGGGTCTGCACCACCAGGCGGCCAACCTCCCGCAGCCAGGCCTGCACTTTTAGGCAGCTGGCCAGCTCCAGCTTCAGCACGGCGTTGATGTGACGGGCCAGGTACTGCGAGGGCTGCACCAGCTCCCGCTCGTACCGGGCCGGGGAGACATCCTTGGCCGCCTCCAGCTGCAGCGCCAAACCATCGGCCACGCTCCAGAAGCCAGCCCCGTAGATGGTGGTCATGGTGGGCCCCTTCAGTGTCGAGCGGGTGACCCCCTGCTCCAGCCATTGGGCCGCCTGCCGCTGGTGATGGGGCGGCCCAGCCTCCAGGTCCAGCCGGAGGCGATCCACCACCTTCTCCGCCATCAACCCGTACAGATCGGCTGGGGTGTCCCCCGTCAGCCGGGTCATGGCGCCCAGTTTCCCGTCCCTGGTCAGGGCGGCCAGGATCGCCATGCCGGAGGCATGCTGATCGAGGCGAATCGGGCAACCGATCGGCACCCGTGGATCCACCAGCCACTGGCGCACCGCACGGCATAGCTGCAGGAACTGCCAGGGATCCTTGGCATCCCTCCACAGATCAACCCGATCCAGGGGATGATCGGCCGCAGCGGTGAGCAGATCGAGGTTCTGTTTCCCCCAGGCCAGGCGATCGGCCCAGGTTCCTCGCTCCCCCCAGTGGCCGGCGGCGGCCTTCAGCATCCACTCAAACCCCTCCTCCCCTGCCGGTTCCCCCTGCAGTTCGATGGCTGCCTTCTCCCAGTCGGGCCCCTGGTGGGTGGCCTCACGGTTGGCCGTGTACACCCTGCCCCGCCAGTCCAGTTCGTAGGCGAACCAGCAGGGCTGCCCCTGCAATTCCTTCAGGGCCGCGATGCTGCGCTGCACCCGCAGCCGCAGCGGTGCGTTCTGCTGCCGGTCGATGCGGGCTTCCATGGCCGCCGCATACCACTCCCGCATCCCTTCCTTGCCGACCTTCTCAGTGGGCCGCGGCGGGGCCTCCAGCGGCTCACGCTTCACGGGGAACACGTTGACGCCGGAATCCCAGGCCTCCTCCTGGATGGCCACCATCGAGGGGTTCACCACCATCTGCTGGGCCTGCAGCTGGTTCACCACGGCCAGCTGCATCGGGATCGCGTCGGCCTCCAGGTGCGGGGCACGCACCACCAGCGGCTTGGTGTTGCCCAGGTGCCCACCACCATGCAGATCGGTCCATGGCCGTGGCTGCTCCAGCATCGGCAACCGCTTGGTCGGCAGCTGGCGCAGTGGCGTGGCCTTGATGATCGCCAGGGCCTCGACGGAGGGCCGCACATCCACCACGGGGCGGCCCTTTCGCTGCCGGCCGACCAGCTGCACCAGCCCGGTGCTGCCGGCCACCAGATCGAGCAGCAGGGCCCCCACCTCGAACCGATCCTGGGCTGACCATTTCCCAGGCTCGATCCCCATGGTCTGCAGCAACCGGGGATCGGTGATCTCGGCAGTCGTGTACCTGCGCTTCATCAGTCGCAGGGTTCCCGATCGCTTCTCCTTGAGGGTGGCCCCCCGCACCTCGCGCTCCAGGGCGGTGCCGATGGCCTGGGCCAGCCGTCGATGCGAGCGGGTCTGGCTGATGCCGTCAATCACCAGGGGCAGGGCCACGCTGACGATGGCCGCCGGCCCGCCACGACCCGCCAGGTGCAGCAGCAGGGGCAAAGCGCAGTAGTGCGGGCCCGCCATCGACGGCTTGGCAAGCCACTTGGCCAGCAGCAGTTCCAGGGCATCACGCACCGGCTCACCGTGCTGCCGAACCATTGCACCCCCGTATGGGGTTCGGGATTCGCGGGCCCCAGATCGCAGCCGCTGGTGCTGGGCCCGACTCGACTCTTTGGCCCTGGTTTCCTGTGCTCTCTCCCGCATCAGCTGGGCGGCGGACGCGTCCCCCATGCAGACCTCGATGCAGACTCGGTGCAGACCTTGGATGTCTACTGCACCTCTGCAGAGAGCGGCATGCAGACCAGAAACTCAGTTGCCGCAGATGCTCTGCAGGGATGCAAGGTCAAAAAAAAGATTTTAAGTCCGCTGCGTATGCCATTCCGCCATGCCCCCTTCAGTCACCGCAACGCTTTTCAAGGATTTAGGTCTGCATGGTCTGCATGTTTTCGTGCAGACCATGCAGACCTAGAGGCCTTTTCAGCGGGCAGGTAGACGCATCCGCATCTTATGGGTCTTCAAGCGCCACCACGCAGCTGGCCAAGGCGTCGGTGCCCAGGTGCATGTATCTCTGCACCGCTGCGAGGCTCCGCCATCCCCCCCAGGCCATCAGCACCCCCTGGCTCACCCCCTTGCTGGCCAGCCTTGAGGCGCAGGTGTGCCTGCAGGTGTGGACCGTGAAAGCGGGATCGTCGGCCAGTCCCATGGCGCTCTTGGCCCTGCCGAACAGCTGTTGAAACTGGGTGTAGCTGTAGGGCCAAACGCGATGGGACCGCACCGCCGGGAGGTGGGGGCGCACCGCATCTTGGGCCCGCCTGGTCAGGGGCACCGATCGGGGCCGGTTCGTTTTGGTTTGCGAGAACGTCACCCGGCTGTTGGTCAGGTCCACGTCTCCCCCGGCCAGCCCCTCGGCCTCCCCCCAGCGGCAGCCGGTTTCGAGGAGCCACACCAGCAGATCAGCGGCCACCGGCTGGCCCCACTGCAGGAACAGCCCGATCATCTGGTCCCGTTCGTGGTCCTCGATCACGCGGTCTTTGAGGTTCCGCAACCGCATCTGCTTGGGCAGCTGGGGCGCCTCGGCCAGAAAGCCGTGGAGGATCGCATCGGACTGCATGGCCCGCAGCGCAGAGCACTTCTTGTTGATGGTGGCCGGCTGGTTCCCCTTGCGAATCAACTCCTGCCGCCAGGCTTCCACCAGCGGCGCGTTCACTGCGGACAACTGGGTGGCGGGACCGAACCAATCCACGACTGCCTGGCTGAAAATCTTCGCGGTGCGCTCGTAGGCGGTGCCTGCCCACCGAATGCGAAGCGAAAGTGTGCGGGCTTCGTTGAGGGTGAAGCCGGGGGAGCTTTTGGGCGCCGCCTTGATGGCAGCCTTGGCCCTGGCTGGCACGGTGGCGCGTGCCTCCATCTTCTGGCGCAGCCCATCCAGCGCGGCGGCTGCCTCAGCCTTGGTCTTGCGCAGTGCGGTGAGGCGCCGGCCGCCCTGGGCAATGTCTGCGACCCACCCCTTAGGGGTCTGCCGGATCCTGCCGGTCGTGGTGGTGGTCATGGTGTCGGGTGATGGTTTAGAGGTTCTGCAGCTGGCGCAGCAGGGTGCTGCCCTTGGGCGAGAGGGCGACGAGGTTCCGCCGCCCCTCGTCCGGGTCTGGGTAGGTGGTCAGGAGTCCGAGGCCTGGCCTGCCATTTCGGTGCTCGGCTCCGAGGGCGTTGACGGTCCTGCTGACTGAGCTGTTGTTGAGGCTGAGGGCGTCCTGCAACTGCCTGTAGGTGCAGCGTCCTCCGAGGCGTCCGACCTCAATAAACAGTCGGAGGTGATGGAGGGGGACGGCGGTGGGGTCGTCGTGCTGAGCGGCGAAAGCGTCAGCTGCAGCTGCCACTTGATCCAGGTCCATGGGATGATGATGAGATGTAGCAGCCTAGGGAGGTGCCTAGGTTGCATGTACCCCTGCAGAGCTAGTCGATCCACAAGCTGAAGTTCAAGTGTTCGCAGCGCATCTGCTGCAAGCTCCACGGACAGCTCGGCATCGGTCAGCCGCGCTTCTGCGGAGCGCATCTGCAGCAGGATCACCCGATGCTGTTGCAGTTCCGGGAATTGCTTGAGGCATGGCCCTATCCCCTTGAAATACAGGGTTTCCAGGGCATCGGGCAGGAGCTGTAGCAAATTCATGTCCAGTCGGTTGGGTTGTTGATGTGCAGGCATGGAGCAAGAAGGGCCTCGCCCTCTTGCGTGAGGCGCCACTGAAACCCGCGGCGGTGCGGGTGCCGGCGGTGCTCGATCAGCTGAAACGGTGACGAGCGCACGGCGCTGCCCCCTGCTGACGGGCTGTAGCTGGAATCCCTGCCGCTGAGAAAGGCAAGGGCTCGGTGCGTGTGGGTTCTGCTGCCTCCCGTTGCAACGATCAGATCAGCAACGTGGTCAGTCCCTGCTGCGATGTGCAGCAGCACTTCCACCTCCTGAACCCGGATCGCATGGCCGGCTGCGAGGGCAGCACGGCGACAGGCTCCGATCGCCTGGGCGAGTCGGGTTGTGTCCTGGCTCATGTCGTCTCGATCCGCCGCAGTTTCCTGATGGCGTCCTCCATGCGGTCGATCGCCAGGCGGGCCTCCACCCATGGCCGTTCCCTCCCCAGCGAGGCGGCCGGGGTCGCTGGGCTCTGGGTTTTCAGGTATTCCCGGAGGACGGGAAGGTGGGCCTCGGCCAGGCGCCGCAGGGCGCGGGCCTGTAGGCGGCTGAAGCTCTGGTGCATGGTGTCGGGTGAGTGTTAAGCAGGCGCAGCGGTGAGCGCTGCAGGGTGGCCGAGGGTTCCCCCAGGGCCACGGTGCAGCGATCAGGCGTCGGGGTCTTCCTCGTCCTCTGCGTCTCCCCATCCCCCGCCGGGCCACTCCTTCTGGCATGGGTCCGCCATGCAGTCAGAAGCCAGCCATGGGAAGAGGGTGTCCTCTTGTGCCATCTGTTCAAGGTCCACGGCTCAGTCCTCCCCCGCGTAGGGCGGCAGGTCGAAGCCGTAATCGGCCATTTGTTCGCAGGCGGCAACGAAGCCGGCCAGGTTCTCGGTTGCGTGCCATCGGTTGGCCAAGGCGCGGATGGCATCGGGGCAGGCGCGAGGATGCCGGGCTATCAGGGCCTCGACCGCGGCGCTGCCGTGGTACTGGGCCCAGGACGTTTCTGAGTTCATCGCTCAGGCCTCCCCTGCGTCGGTGGCTGGGGCCTCCGGTGCGATCAGATCGGCCGCCTGCCTGGCCTCGCTCAGCACCTTGAACAGGGTCCGCGGTCCTTCCTTCAGAACCTCGATCCAGTTCGCCAGATAGGCGGCGTGGTTCTCGAACTGCGTGCCGATCTCCAGCCGCTGGCACAACAGCAGTGCGCCAAGCTCGGCCACCAGCTCCTCACGGGCGTAGGCCTTGCTGCCGAAGGTTCCCCCCATCGGCCGCGCCAGCCGGTCAGCGTGGCCGGTGCTGTGGATCTGCTCATGGGCCCACGTTGAAGCGAAGGCCTCGCGGGACTCGAACGCCTCGGGGTTGGGCATGCTGATTCGATCCAGGCCGGGCACGTAGCAGGGCTGCGCCCCGCCAAACGTGGTCAGAACCTCCCAGGCCTCTAGGACCGCTTCCGCAGTCTCCAGCCGGGCAGCGGGCTCCTTGGGTTCCGTCTGGCCGATGGCCACGGCGATCCGCTGGGCCAGGGCCGCGGCGGTTTCTTCGGTGGCGCCCACCAGGTCGGCGGCATTGAACACCGGGACCACCTTGTAGGAGGTCCAGGCTTTGAGCACGGTTTCAGGGTTGCCGGTGTCCGGGTTTGTTCCCTCCTCCTCGCGCTTGTTGAGTTGCGGCCGCAGGATCCGGGCCGCGGTACAGCCCTTGCGGGGATACCAGCCTTCAGCCTTGGCCTGCGCTCCGCCCAGCCATAGGGGCAGGCTGTGGCCGCGCATCAGGCCTCCCAGCTCCAACAGGATGGGATTTCCCCCGCGGTATTCGGCACCGGTTATCAGGTTGCGATGGCGGCCGGCTTGCCCCTGCCATGGGCGTCGCCATTTTGCGGTCCCCTGCTCCAGCAGGGCCACCAGATCGGCGCACAGCTTCTCCTCTGGTGTGGGCCCGTCGTAGGCCTTCTTGCCCCTGGTGCGGGGCTTCGTGGTGGTCGTTGTCATCTGTTGGGGGTGTCGGGTGAGTGCTGCCGAGGGCAGCAGGGAAGCCCCGCGGGGCCTCCGTGCTGTCGTCAGGCGGGGATGATGCGGCGCCCCTCGCGGCGCCAGCGCCGGGGCTGCTGCTGCTGGGCCGCGGCAGCCGCGTCAACCTCGAACCGGCCATAGAGCCAGCCGCGGCCCTTGCATCCGAAGCACGCACCATCGGCAACGTGCTGGAAATGGGGCAGGTGGCCGGTGCCGTTACAGCCCCATGGGCATGGGTAGGCGCGGCGGCTACCGGGCCATGGGTTCGGGGCCAGCGGTCGCCACCATGCCGGACGGTCCTCGGCATACAGGCGCCACACCGGGTCCGTGGTGGTGGTGGTCATCTGTCAGGCCCCCAGCGCGTAGCGGATGGCATCGACGGCGCGATCCCGGCGCCGGCTTGCCGTCATGGGCGACGTGCCGAGGATGGCCGCGGCCTCCCGGATGCTCCGCCCTTCCATCACCAGCAGGCGCAGCGCGGCAGCATCGGCGGCCGGCAAGCGCTCCGCCATCTGCGCCACCTCAGCGGCCAGGGCATCGCGGGGAGCCTCCTCCTCCGGCTCTGGTGCCTCCAGCAGATCAAGAAAGGCAGAGCCGCCCTCGATCATCGGGGCGTCAAGGGAGGCATGGCCGAGGGGATACTCGCCGGCCTCATGGGCACGGCGAGACACGCGCACCAGTCGGAGCCGGTCGCGCACATAACGGCGCAGCGCTCCGGCGATGGAGCAGCGGAAATAATGCCGGGGATCGGTGCCAGGGGTGACACGGGCGGCAGCCTGCACCAGGGCCATGCGTGCCTCCTGCTGTAGGTCTTCGAGTTCGGCCAGGCCTCGCAGCCTGCGGGCCATGGCACGGGCCAGGGCGTCAGCCTCAGGCATGTAGAGACGGGCCAGGCGGTCGCGGGTCGCCAATGCGGCGGCCTGGGTGGTGGTGGTCATCGGATTAAGGGGGTGTCGGGTGAGTGGGTGCCTAGGTGCCCACTAGGGAGCACCTAGGCGGGTGGTGCGGATGGTCAGCCAGCGACCCGGTAGGCCTCGGCAGCGCCGCGGTCGTGCCCTTCGCGGTAGCCGGTGACATAGCGGGCTTGGCGCTCGTCCCATGCCCACAGGGCAAGCGCTGAGAACAGTTCGGCCAGTTCCGGCGGCACGTTGCCGGCTGGCATGGCGCCTTCGATGACCGTGGCGGCCGCTCGGATCGCTTCATCAAGGCGGCAGGGTTCGCGGTCGTTGTCGGCGCTGGCTGCGTCCGTGTACGCGCCGTGGCGGTCGATGGCTTGGAGCAGGGCTAAGGCCTGCTCGCGTGGTGTGGTGGTGGTAGCGGTGGGCATGGCTGCGGGTAGCGATGGGGTGAGGGTGTCGGGTGATGGGTCAGGCCAGGGCAGCCAGCAGATCAGCCCGGCGGCCGCTGCGGGCCAGGGCACGGAAGCCAGCCGCACGGGCCTGCAGGCGCAGTTCCCGGACGGTCAAGCAGTCCAGGGGGCGGCCAGCCCAGTCGCGGGCCACGGCTGCCGGTGCTGGCTGTGCTGCCAGTGCCACCGGTGCGGCGGCTGCAGTGCCTGACCAGGGCCGATGGATCGGCGGCTGCCAGCCAGCCACGGTCAGCACCAATGCCACGCAGGGCACCAGCACGGCACGGGCCAGGCGGACGAGGGCAACGGTGCCAACCGCGGCGGCCTCGATGGGATGGGTCGAGCGATTCATGGGGATGCGTCGGGTGATGGGGAACGGGTTGCCGGTGCCTTGACCTGCCACCGGCTACAGGGATCGTGTCGGGTGATGGCTGCATGGCTGCAGTTGCCGACAGCATGCCATTGCATCGTCTCCATTGGTGGTGCATTGGGGCGCTGGGTTGGCAAACTTCACAATTTTTAAAGGTTTGGCCCGATGCAATCGGAGACGGCTGGATTGCATCGGCTTTGATTGCATCAGCCTGGGCCACCTGCTGCTACCGATCAGCACGGCAGCAGATGGTAAATCTGCTAGCGGCCCAGTGGTAGACAGGGTTCCAGCTGCAGACCAGCCCAGCAGCATGCAGACCAAGGCACCGGCCAGGCTGCAGGGTGAGAGGAAACGCGCGAGGGGGATGGGGGGGCGCCCCGCTGTCGCATAGCGCTCCACTCCCCCACAACATGCGACCCAAAAAGTAGGAAACTGATGCTGCAGGGATGCAATATGAGCATCGACTGAGGGATGCCGATGGGTGCAGGGATGCAGGGCATACCGGCTGGGGGATCCCGTTGGCATCGGTGGCCATACCGGCTGGAGCTGCCACCAGGGCCGCAGGTTCCACCTCCCGACATCACCCTGAGCGGAGCTTCTGCTGAGGCCCTGCCAGCCACCCGCGCAGCGGGCTTGGCCTTGATGCCCGTAGCCAGACTGGCGGTTGGGTTGAGGCGGGAGGTTCGTTGCCCGCTTCACCCCTCGTGTCGCTCCCGCCTCGGCCCTGCCGACGGTTTGGCGTAGGGGGTCAAGGCTGGCGTCAAACGAAGCAGAGGATTGCCGGCTGTTGGCTGCCGAGGCTTAGGGGTTGCCGGGGCCAGGGGAACCCTGTCCTTAGAAGAGATTCAACACAACTTCGATCGGCGCCAGTGAGCGAGAGGAGGTATTGACAGTCTGAACTGCACCCCTGCATAGTAGCGGTATCCCAAAAGCCCCTCCACCACTGGCCTCTTCTACAGGTCAGTGGGATCGACAGGGCTATTGGACTCAACAGGACCTACCCCTATGAACCCAACAGATGAACGTTACCGGAAAAGCCAACACGCCTCGATTTGCCATGTTGGAGTTGAAGGAGACAGAACGAGTCACGGAGCTGGTCGGCAAGAGGGACCTACAGCTGCGGGACGTTGCCGTGATCTGGGTCCTGCTGAGCCACACCAGCTCGTACAGCGGTCGGATCCAGGTGACTGCAGCTGGAATTGCGCACGACCTTCAGGTCAACGATTCGGAGATCAGGGCCAGCCTTGCCCGATTGAAGAAGCACCACCTGCTGCGGCAGATCAGGGACAGGAACACCGGAGAGCGCTACTACCGGTTGAACCCGTGGATGGTGCTGACCAACTCAGGGGGCAGCCTGTTCGGCCTGGCCTGCAAGGAGTTCGGGGAAGCATGAAGCGGGACCCTGTCGTTGAGCTGGAGAAGATGCTGCAAGGGAGGCGCAGCAAGCTGGCCAGGCTCAAGGGCCAGCGGGCATCAGCCGCGGCCATTGAGGATGCTGAGTCCTGGGTTGAAGCGTTGCGGCAAGATCTTGAGCTAGCCCGCGCTGGGCAGCTGCCTTCTGCCCTGGATGCCCTTAGGGGCAACTGTTCCAAGCCGCAAGTCCGGTAGCCTGTGGCCATTGATCTGCACAACTGCAATGGCTGATCTCCTGATGGTCGCTCCCAGTGAGGTGGCGGAACTGGGCCTGTCTTCAACGCTGGTGGAGCGCGAGGAGTACGACGCTGCGGTGGCACGGAGGGACCAAGGCCCTACTGCTGCTGCGGCCGATGCAGCCCTGTTTGGCGATGGCCCCCAGGAGGGCCAGGAAGCGGCCTCCGAGGAGCCGGACGTGTCAGTGGAGGCTGGTGTGGCCAAGAAGCCACGGAGGGCCCGTAAACCCGCCCCTGGCGACGATGCTGGCCAGTTCATCCCCGACGATCCGGCCACCCCGGACGTGAACGAGGCCTACGAGTCGGCTGAGGTCTGATACCTTGGCAACGGGTGATCCTTGTCGGGTGAGCCTCGGGGGCCTCTCTGCTGCAGCAGGGGGGCCTTCGCCATGAGTAGCTATCCCAACAGCATCCTGCCGCCGGAGCTGGTGCCGTTCCCGTACTTCCTGCTGTACGTCATGCGGGAGACGGGATTGATCGGCCCAGAAGACGAACCGACCCGGATGCAGCTGCTGATGGCCGACTGGATGAACGAGGACGAGGGTGGCTTCACGATCACCGCCGCGTTCCGGGAAGCCTCGAAGTCGTACATCGCCGGCAACAGGGCGCTGCACCGGCTGTGCCTGGATCCGGTGAACGAGAAGGTGCTGCTGACTGGTGCCACGGCCAAGAAGCCGCAGGAGGTGAGCGACTGGATGCAGAAAACCATCCAGAGCTTGGATCTATTCGAGCCGTTGCGGTCGCGGCGGGATCAGCGGCAATCGGTGATCGCCTGGGACGTGGGGCCCGCCTCGATCGACCAGGCGCCCAGCTGCCGGGTGTCTGGCATCCTCAGCCCTGGCCTGACCGGCAGCCGAGCCACCTTCATCCTCCCGGATGACGTGGAGAACGAGAACAACAGCATTACTCCGCTGAAGCAGCAGCGGCTGGCATCGGCGTTCAACGAACTGGTGGCCATCCTGAAGGTGCCGGCACCGGGCCAGATGAAGCGGGCCATCCGGGTGCTGGGCACACCGCACATCGAGACGAGCCTGTACCTGGAGCTGTCCCGGAACCGGAACTACAAGATCCGGTACTTCCCGGCCCGCTACCCCGATCCGACCGACGAGAACGCCTGGGATTGCTACGAAGGCCACCTGTGCCCGCAGCTGGCGGCGGAGGTGCAGGAGAACCCGTGGCTGGTGGGGATGCCGACCGATCCGGAGCGCTTCCCGGAGGAGGTGCTGGAGGAGAAGGAGCTGCGGGGCACCAAGGCGTGGGTGCAGCTGCAGTACATGCTCAACTGCCGGGTGAGCACCGCTGAGAAATTCCCCTGCCGCCTGGGGGATCTGATCGTGATGGGCCTCGATGGCAAGGCGCTGCCGGAGCTGGTGTCGTGGAGCAGTAGCCAGGAGCAGCGCATCCAGGGCCTGCAATGCGTTGGCCTGGGAAGCGATCGCTTTTACCACCGGCCGGTGGCCCTGGGGAACTGGTTGCCGCGCACGGAGGTGTGGCGTGTCGCCATGGCGATCGATCCATCAGCCAGGGGCCGCGACGAAATGGGCTGGTGCGTGCTGGCGGAGCTGAACGGGAACATGTTCCTCCTCGATTGGGGCGGCACGCAGGCCGGCTTTGAGGACGCAACGCTGGAGGCCCTGTGCCACAAGGCGAAGCAGTGGAACGTGCAGACGGTGATCCCGGAGCCCAACTACGGCGGTGGCATGTTCAACAAGGTGCTGCTGCCCCACATGCAGCGGATCTACCCGAACTGCTCGATCCTTGATGCTGACGAGGTGCCATGGAGCACGGCGCAGAAGGAGGTGCGGATCGTCAACACGGTGGCCCCCCTGGTGCAGCAGCACCGCTTGGTGGTGAACGAGGCCAGGATCCGCAGCGAATGGGAGGAGGCCGAGAAGGACCAGGAGACGGGGCACCAGCGGAGCCTGATGTTTCAGCTCAGCAGGGTCACCACGGACCGTGGCTGCCTGTCATGGATCGACCGGCTGGATGCCCTGGCGATCGGCTGCGCGTGGTTTGAGGAATCGGCCGCGCAGGACCAGCAGAAGGTCAAGACCCAGCGGGACCAGGAGGTGCTGCAGGCCACGATCGACGCGATCTTCGAGGAGACGGGCCGCGGCATCGAGGCCCTGGCCCTGGGCCTACCGCTCAACGGCTTCATGGGCGGCCGTGCTGTCGGCGGGATCAGCCGAGAGGGCCGGTAAGAGGTGCGGCAGCGCCTTCTGCCTGGCCTCCAGGTGGCCGGGGGAGATCCGCATGCCCTGCAGCATCTGCTTCATCCGGTCCATGGGGTTGTCGGGGATCGCCGCGGCCGAGATTGAGTTCTGCTTGAGCAGCTGCATGGCCACCCGCAGGTCGTCATTGCTGATCGGCACCGGATTGCCTTCGTCGTCCAGCTGTTCGCCCGCGACCTTGCTCAAGCAGAGGTCGGCGACCGCCTCGTTCAAGCGGTCCAGCTTTTCGCGGAGCGAATCAGCGGCCATAATGGTTGCAGGGCTGCAGACCTTCCCATCATGGCCGATGCTTTCCCCAATCCTTTGCCGGTGAAGTGGCAGAGCCAGCTGGATAACGCCTCTGGCACAGGCTACAGAGAGTGTTTCAGCTCCAGTTGCGCCATGTTGGCCATGTATTGGGGGCGAATCAAGGACGACGACGCCTATAACCGGATCCGATCCATGTATGGGGACTCGACCAACGCTGAGGCACAGCTTCGGGCGTTGCGATTGCTCAAATTGGACGCCTATTTCCGCACCGATGGGCGGCCGGAGGACATCGAACGCGAGATTGACGCTGGCAGGCCCGTTGCCGTGGGCTGGTTGCACAAGGGATCATCCTCCAACCCGTTCGGAGGGGGCCACTGGACGGTCATTAAGGGTTACAACGACACCCACTGGATCCACAACGACCCAAACGGGGAGGCAATGCTGGCCTCGGGTGGGTACACGACCAGCCGAAACGGTGCCGGGGTGGCCTACAGCCGGCGCAACTGGAACCCCAGGTGGATGCCGGGGGGCACAGGGGGCTGGATGCTGACCTGCAGCAAACCACCGCTCATGCTGGAGGGGCTGGCGGCTCGGCCACAGCGGGCTTCCGGCGGCGCTGCGTGATGAGCTTGGCCACGGCCGGCAATGGGCTCGGCACCAGCACGCCCAGGGCCCAGTTCCAACGGGAGTCGCACGTCTGCCAGGGAGTTGGAGCGCGAAACTCGCAGATCCCGATGTAGGAGCCAACCAGGGCAGCGGTGAACCAGGCCATCAGAGCTTCCCCGCCCGCAACCGTTCTTCGTGGTCCTCCAGGGTGCCCTCATGGCGTGACAGCACCTCCATGATCTTGCCCTCGAAGGCGCCCAGCCCCTTGGAAATGGCCCATAGTGCCTTGACGCCGGATCCGAGGATCGTCAGGCCGACGCCGATCAGCGCGATTGATTCAGCGACACCCACTGCTGCAGCCATGGAGAGCTGAAGGAATCATAGGCCTGCCGGCAACCTCAGGTTTTGATGCAGTACAGCAGTGCCACGTTGCGGGGGCGAGTCTCGGTGCCGCCTGCTGCTGCCGTGGGAGCCCCGCCAGTGGTGCTCACTGCAACCCTGTTCGTGAAAAAGCCAGAAGTGGCGGTTCCCTGCCCGCTTGTTTCGTTGCTTGTGGCGTACCAGCCTGATGGATGCGTGTGGCTCTTGTAGTCATCAGCCTGGGCGCTGCCTATTGCTCGCCCGGTATCAACACCACGGCCATCATCCCAGCCCCGCACAAACTCACCACGCAAATCAGGCAAGGCAAACGTGGTACTGCCATTGCCAGCTCCGTAGATTGTACCAATCGCAGCGAATAGGCCCGCGTAGGTTGTGCGACTGACCAGCTGGCCATTGGCCTTCAGCCATCCAGTTGGAGCAGTATTGCCAGCGAATGGGAGAATAAAACCGGCTGGCAAGACTGCTGCTGTTGCCATGGCAGGCGTGGCGTAGCGGCTATCAGGATCCACGGGCCTGTAGTCCACCCACTTCCAGGTGTTCCCGGTGGTGGTGTAAACCAGCCTCACGGTCACATCGGATGCGCCAACGAACCCAGAAGGCCTGCCGGTCAGTGGCGAGAACGACTGGATGCCGGTGCTGTTGCTGATCTCGATGCGCTGCTCATTGGTCGGTGCCGCCGGTATCGCCGCGACCGTGCCGATCGGGTCGTAGCCCAGGGCGGCGCCAACTTGCGCCAGCGCTGATCCAGCGTTTGCCAGGGCCAGCGTGCTGGCGTCCTCCTGTTCCTGCACGGCATAGAAGTTCTGCCGATCCGCTGTCAGCAGATCATCCATGTCCACGTTCGAGCCATCAGTCCAACCAACCAGCAGGTCGGTGGTCGGGGTCTTGCGCTTCAGGGTGACCGTTGATCCGGTGGTGGCCGTGAGCAGCGTGATCGACGCATCATTGACCCAGTTGTAATTAGTGCCCTCGACCAGTAGGGCGCTGTAAGTCCCCAACGACGGGTCGTAGTTGGTGTAAAGGCAGACGTGGGCACGCAGCAGGAAGGGGATGCTGACCGCCAGGTTGATGCCGGCCGCTCCCCCGGCAAACGTCTGGATGCTGTAGGGCACGGCGATAGCTGCAGGGCTGCAGCCATTCTGCCGCCTGTCGCTACTGCCCGATCATGCCCTGGGCCTTGGTGACCTGGGATTCGATGGTCTGCTCGTTCTGCTTTGCCACGCTGGCATCCCGCAACTGGCGCCATTCCGCTGCTGCAGGGGTGTTGCTCATTTCCACCTGATGCTGGGCCAAGTGGTCGTAATACTCATGCAGCAGCTTGACCATCCTGGGGCCAGGCAGCGTCATCACTTCCTTCAGCGGTCGGTCAGTGACGCGGCGATCAGTGGTGAACGCTGGATCGGCCTCCAGGTTCTTCCACGTTTGGCTGGCGAACAGGCCCCGCAGCGCCTGCTCCAGGGTCTTGCCCTTGGTTAGCCGGTCCATCAGGCCATTGTTGTTCAGGTCCACCGAGAAGGGGATGGATTCGACGCTGCGCTCACGCCCATCCATCGACACCTCCTTGGCGTTGCGGCGCCAGGTCAGCTGCTGGCCGAACACCGGGTCGTCACCAATCGCCGCGCCCTTCACGGTGCCGATGTGGTGGTTGTACTCCTTCTCCAGGTCCTCGCCCATCAAAACTCCCTGCATCCGGCCGCTGACCAGCGGCGGCGGCGAGTTGAGCATGCCGATGCTGTCGAGGACTGCATGCACCGGGCTGCGGCTGGCACGGCTGATCGGGGCCCACTTCGGCCAGATCGCTGGCGTGCCGACGCCCATCTTCTCCTGCCACTCCTTGCGGAACATGCCCTCAGGCAGCCGCAGCTTGTAGTTCAGGTAGTCGGTGTCCTTGATCGGTTGCCCCATGGCCGCGGCCACCGATGGAACCGAGAAGTAGGCAAAGCTCCGCAGGTTGTCGCGGATGGCCTCCAGCGGATCGTTGGGATCCACCTCGTCCTGCAGCTCCTTGTCCTGCTGGGTCATAATCCGCGCCTGGTACAAGTTGTTGGCGCGAAGGCTGCCGAACCGCTCCAGGTCGCGCATGGGGCCCGATGCCGGGTTGAGCTGGCCGTTGGCCAGGTAGCCGACGAGCTGCTTCCAGCGCCTCTCCGTGGGATCGACCATCAGCTCCGCCAGCTGGGCGAACTGGCCCAGGCTGGTCTGGCGCATCAGCTGGCCAACGAACACCTGGCCAATGCCCATGAAGCCGTTGTACTGGTCGTACTTGGTGTACTCGCCATTGAGAAAGGAATCCTTGATGTCCTTGTAGAGGAACATGGTCTGGAGCACCGGCAGCGCCCCAAGGCTCAGCAGCGGGATCCCAAAAAGGCTGTTGGGGATGTGCCCCTCAGCCAGCCACTGCTTCCGCGCTGCGGGCTCCAGGGGGCCATTCCCTTCCACCACGCCGGCAGTCTCCAGGGCGGTGAACATGCCGGCCATGCCCAGGAAGGTGGTCCAGCCGCCGGCCACCTTCGCCAGTTGCTCCGTGCTTGGCTCCTGCCCCTTGAGCACGTTGAACACGATCTTGGCCGTCTCCCTGAGTGGCGGCATCGAGTTCTTGAAGGTCCACAGGTACTGGTTGAAGGGGGAGCGCCAGTACGGGAACACTGCATCGACGTAGCGGAAGTTCCGCAGCCTCATCACACCGTCATCCACCACGCCTGCGAAGCCCTCGGGCCGGTTCTGCAGCCTCGCGTAGCCGCTGAAGTTAAACGCTTCCTTCTGCTGCAACGAGTTCAGCACCGGCATCCCCACCTTCTCAGCGGCCAGGTAGCTGGCGATCTCGTCGTCGCTGGCATCCTCCATGCCGAACTGCGTCCGCGCATCACGGATGTTTTGCGGTGTCGGCGTGGCCTGGTACAGCTCGTCATCCAGCTTCCCCCGCACCCAGGCGCGGCGATCTGCCCAGCTCTCGGATGGTTTGGCCTGGATGCGTTGCAGCATCAGCTCGTTGGCCCTGGTGGTCATGTGGACCCGCAGGCCAGCCCGGTGATCCACGGCGCCCATCATCTGCAGCGCGGAGGTCACCGGCAGGCGGGCACCCGTCGTCTTCTCGATCAGGTGGTTGGCCATCAGCTTCATGCCGACGAACGCCTTGTCCCGCAGCAGCAACGGCCAATCAACTGGGTTCTCGTCCCCCAGGGATCCGAAGAAATTGCCCAGGGATGGCTCGTTGGCGCTCGTCATTCGCATGTCAGTGAGCCCGCCTTGACCCTGCTCCTGGTACATGGCCCGCGCTGTGCGGGTGCCGTCGTCGCCAATGTTCTCCCCGTAGAGCACCTTCAGCGCCGCGTCGTACTGCTCAGCGATCTCCTGCGTCCCCTTGGTGCCCAGCGTGTCCGGGTTGCCCGCAAACGGGGTGTCAGCCTCCATGAAGTGGTGGCGCAGCGACTCCTTCCAGCTCTGCCGCACCACGTCATGGGCGATGATCCCCGCCTCCGCGGCCACCCTGTAGCCCTCCAGCGTCTTGTCGGTACTCAGTAGTGTCCGGGTCCACTTGGTCCCGATCGGCTGGCTCAGGTCCATGGCCCGCAGCCGCACGCCGTTCTCCCCGGCCTTGCGGACCCCCTCGGCCGCGAAAATCAGCTTGCCGCTCAGGTAGTTGTTGACCAGCTGCGTGTTGCCGCTGAACAGCTGGCTGTCCTTGACGTAGGCCTTGGCATTGCGGCGCCAGTTGTGCTCAAAGTCCGCGTCAGCCGGCGGCGCCATGGGGTCCGCCAGCTCCTCCTCCAGGGTGTCAGCGATCCTGGCCAGGTCATCCAGGCCATCGACGCCGCGGCTGGAGGCTTCCGCCACCTTGCCGGCCAGGCTGTCGGCGGTCACCAGATCCTTGTCGCCAAAGATCCGGGTGGCCTGCTCGAAGATGTCGTCCTGGACCCTGCCGATGAAGCCGGTCAGGTCCATGCCTGGATCGCGCTGCAGCTGCTGGAGCAGCTGACCCGATACCCGGCGAGACAGGGCCGCTGAACGGTGGGCAAACACGGCCTTGCGGTAGGCATCGACAAACTCCTGCTTGACCTCAACCGCTGGCGGCAACCCGGTGTCGTTGATCTGCTTGCGGATCAGGGCCAGCTTGCTGCTGAGGTTCACCCGCGTCATGTCGGCAAACACCTGCAGCCGGGTCTGGTTGTCGAGGATCGAGAGGAACGGCGCCACGTTGGTGGTGATCGCCTGGGCCAGGCTGTCCTTGTTCAGGGCATGACCGGCAAAGGCAAAGCCATCGGCCAGCCGCTGCGCGAAGGTGTCGTAGTCGTTGACCGCAGTGACGCGGGCAAAATCGACTGGGTTGTTCTTGTCCCAGCTGCCGGTGAAGGTCTGCAGCAGGGCCACCATCTGCTGGGCATTGTCGAAGCCGAGGCGATCCACCAGCTGGGCAGCATTGATGAACCAGCCCTGATCGCCAGCCGGTCGCAGCTGCTCGCCGGCGGCCCTGGCAGCGAAGTCCTGCATGGCGTCCGAGTGCGCCATGTTGGCCTCCTTGAACCAGCGGTCAAAGTTGACCTCCACCTCCTCCCCGGTGGTGCGATCCCGCAGGAACACGGCAGGGATGTCCTCGCCGGCTTCTGCGGCCTGGCCGCCCATGGCCCGCCGGAGTACGTCATACAGCGCCTTGCGGCTCTGCTGCTCGGGCTGCATCTCCCCAAAAAAGCCGTCGCAGTTGTCAGCCATGGTCAACAGCCCTCCTTGATGGCGCGTTGTTTGATGGACTCGATCTTGTTGTCGATCTCGGCCAGGCGCCGCTTGGCATAGTCTGTCGCCTCCGCCAAGGCCTGCTCGGGGTCGCCCTTCTCCGCTGCATCCAGGGCCTTCTTGGACACGCCTTTGAGATTGCCGTTGTCTACTTGGCGCAGGGTTGACGACAGATCCGCAAGCTGCTGCGCCGCTTTGACAGATGGCGGCTCGTCAAAAGGACTACTCTCAATCTTGTCAATGTCAAATCGACCACGGCCAAGATCGGATAAGTGTATGTCGTATTCTTTGACCATTTTGGCCACAGGGCTGCCATCCCAGGCGAAGTCTTCCATTAGGCCAGTCTTCCATTTACGCAATGACCCAGCGTCGGAAACTGGAGAAAAGTTCTCGCCATCAAACTTCAGCCTGAGACTTGGGTCCGCGGCTCTCATCTGACCGCTCGCCGCTTTCTCAAAGACAGTTGAGATTGACTCAAATCCTCTGCCTTGGAACAGGTTGACCGACTTTTCGATAAAGTCGTAAACCTTATTAAGGCCGCCAGCAACCTGAGTAGCCGCGTCACGGGCCCATTGCGGAATGACTTTTCTTGGATCGGCGGCTTTGAAGATTTCATCAATGATTGCAGCAACGGGATCCAAGTTGTTATGTCGGGCCACAAACACCCTAGCGGCGGCCTCGGTAACAAGTTCATCATATGCAATCTTGCTGCGCTCAACGCCCCAGTCGTCCATTGCCATTCCGGCTTTGAGTCTTGCCATTGGTGTATTTATAATTGCAATGTCCTTGCCTGACATCGCCATCCTGACAATCCTGTGGAAAGATTCGTGAAAGCCGTTGCCGAGCAATTCGCTAAATGTGTACCTGATTGGCCGCCCGCCATCCTTCGCAGGAGCCAGTAGCTGGTAAATGTGGATGGTGTCCTTCCAGTGTTCATACATTCCGGCAATGTCGCCTAGCTCGTCCCCGTCTCCTCCCCATTGTTCGGACTTTGGAGCTTGCTTGTCTGAGTCAAGCACTCGAATCCGCACGTCGTCGCCAACAACTTTGCGCCACGCCTTAATCAGTTCTGGGATCCGGTCTTTGGGGTAAAGCTCAGCGCGGATAGCTTGTGCCCGAGCAAGGTTTCTTTCAAGTTCGGCATCTATTTCTTCAAGGCTGCGTCGTGCCATCTGCTGCTGGGCCTTTGGCCTGGATGGTGCAGCACCCTCCGGTGCCTCGATCCCGTACTCGGCCCGCAGCTTGGCCAGCTGCGCCTGGGTCTTTGTGACCTGCCCGTTGAGCTGGTCGATCAGTTCATCCATCTGCTGGGTGGGCATCCCTTGAGCTGCGAGCTTGTCCCGGCGGTCGATCGCTGCTGGCAGCCTCACGTCCCTGGAGTTGGTCAGGATCTCCTCCAGCTGCTTGAACTTCTTGGCCA